>Ga0074195_1000176_pt1 | contig 151697 bp, 151 predicted proteins | sample EPASupsiteHSE623_FD_64525 | JGI IMG/M metagenome (GOLD analysis project Ga0074195, IMG submission 64525) | Bioremediated contaminated groundwater from EPA Superfund site, New Mexico - Sample HSE6-23 | ecosystem: Environmental > Aquatic > Deep subsurface > Groundwater > Contaminated ...
TTGATACATCTTTTTCTGAAGGAGGCGAATTGTCGGCGGCCCTCTCTTAGCACCTGTTTCAATCTAAAGGGGGGGTCAAAATTCGAGCGCCGAAAAGGGTCAAAATTCAAACGGCGTTGACAACATTCTTTAAGTATCCGCCCGAAATTCGTAAAATCATCTATACCACGAATATGATTGAGAGCTACCACCGGCAGTTGAGAAAAGTTACGAAAGGGAAGAGTATCTTCCCAAACGATGATGCCCTATTAAAAATGCTGTACCTGGCCACCCAGGATGTCTTGCGGAAATGGACCGGTCGGATTCAAAACTGGGGCCAAATCCTACTGCAATTGTCCATCTTCTTCCCAGAGAAAGTCAAATCCCATCTTCGTTAGTAGCCTAGGTTATGAAAGGCAAAAGCACAAAAGTATTGACAGACCCTTTTCAAAATGGTAGTGCCTACTATTTTAATACGGTGTAAACTTTTTTATTTGTTATTTTATTAATAAAGAAATTGAGAGTAGCTTTTTATGGCTACTCCTTTTTTAAGAAAGTGCTTTGACTCAGTTCAAAAAACTTAGACGAGATTTGTAAAAATGATACTAATATTAACCTTCGTTTCCGATTTGGCGGTTGAGTTCCTGATTCTAAAAAAAACGACGAATAGGTTTTCACGGTAACCTTAGGAATATCCATATCGACGGTGCTTTTAATCAAAAGAATCTTACATACTCATAAAAAATTCTGCTCTTCGTGGCTGCTTCTATAGCCTTATTTTTATCCTCTATTTTAAAATAATATTAGTTTTTTGTATTTTCCAATGAATTTATAATGTCAAGTATCTTTTTAAAACTGTCTTTTTTATCATCTTCAGTTATGATATTATTTGAGCCCATATTAACTTCATTAATAAGATTTATACAAAAGTCTATAAAACTCTCATCAATGAGATCTTCGCTTTTTTTCATTTCTTCTTCAATACATTGATGTATGGTTTTTATATCCACTTCAATTTTACGTGGAAATAATTCATTATAAATAATAGCGATTTTGCGATCCGAATAATTCATTTTTAACCCCACATTATTTCTAAGTATTAAATATTCCCTTTACTATGTCTTCTATAGTTTTTCGAAGACGAAATATTCTTACTCTACACGACCCAGGAGTAATTTTTAAGAATAAAGCTATATCTTTTGTTGACATTTTTTCATTATAAAACATCTTGTAAAGATCATACTCTTTTGGATTCAACTGTGACAATATCAAATTAACGTACTCCTCTATTTCATTATCACTAAGTATTATGCTTTCGTCAATATCATTTATGGCTGTGTTATTACCATAATTTAGTATAACGGTATCATTATATTCTATTAGATTCTTATCTTTACTCATTTTAACCTTAACGCGCATAACAAAATTATGAGCGGTTTTATATAACCAACCTGCCGGATTAATATGTGCGTATAAACCATCCAAATTTTCATATGCTTTAAGAAAAGTATTTTGGGCACATTCTTCGGCTTTATCGTATTTAAAATAAAGCATATTATAGCAATATTTAAAAATTTTATTATAATAACGATCATATATATAAACGAAAAATTCATACTCATTTTTTTTCATGCACTATCACCACCTTACCTGCTGCCGATATTTCTGATGGTTCATAGGCCAACGCAGTACTGACGAAAAGACTATAGTCAATAACAAAGTGCACAACACAATAACGAAACGTTTCACTTTCAACCCTCCAAAAAAAGGAAAATCCGCATACAGCCATGTTACCGGCTGATGCGGACTTATTATGATTTACCTTCGGTAACCCGGCTGTCGTAGTTGGGATTACCCAACCCTAAGACCCGTGGCTTTGCGTCTCCGGCTTTCGCCGGGTTTGCCGTTTCGCGGAATTTCGGGATGTTTCCTATATAGTACCATACCTGGGAACTATTGGTAATAGGACTATTTTCCTAATTTTTTCGAGGTGTGAGTTCCTTTCTCGTATACTGAACCAGCCATGCATGATTCGGGGGCATCGTTGTCATCAGGACTGTTCAACCGGGCGCCTGACCTAGAACTTGGTCAGGTATTCATCAATCTCCCATTGATGGACCTGGACCCGGTAGTTGTTCCACTCAATCTGCTTGGCTTCCATAAACCGGTCGAAAATATGCGGTCCCAGAGCGGCCTTGATGACTTCGTCCGCTTCCAAAAGCTGCAGGGCGTCCGCCAGCGTCCCGGGAAGGCTGTCAATTCCCAGCCTCTCCCTTTCCACCACGTTGAGTTCGTATATGTTTAGATCGGTGGGAGCCGGTGGTTCCATCGCGTTCTTGATTCCGTCCAGACCTGCTTTCAGCACTACGGCCAGAGCCAGATAGGGGTTGCAGGACGGATCCGGGTTTCGGAGTTCCAACCTTGTGCCCACCCCGCGCCGGGCCGGAATTCGGATCAGCGGGCTGCGGTTTTTCCCCGACCAGGCAATGTACACCGGGGCTTCGTACCCGGGTACCAAACGCTTATATGAGTTTACGGTGGGGTTGGTGATGGCAGTAAACCCCCTGGCATGCTTCATCAGGCCCCCTATGAAGTGCAAAGCCGTATCGCTCAACTGGTTGGGCTTGCCCGGGTCAAAGAAGGCATTCTCGTCCCCCTTGAACAGGGATATGTGAATATGCATTCCGGACCCATTAACCCCAAAAAGGGGTTTGGGCATAAATGTGGCGTGCAGGCCGTGCTTCTGGGAAATCGTCCGAACCACCGACCGAAAGGTGACGACTCTGTCAGCCGTTGTCAGGGCATCGGAGTATTTGAAATCGATTTCGTGCTGACCGGGGGCACACTCATGATGCGACGCCTCAATTTCAAATCCCATGGATTGAAGGGTGATCACCATGTCCCGCCGGGCATCTTCACCCAGATCAACCGGTGCCAGGTCGAAGTAACCGGCCCGGTCGTGGGTAACGGTTGTCGGTGTTCCCTCCGCGTCCTTGTGGAATAAGAAAAACTCGGCTTCCGGGCCCGCGTTCATCGTGAATCCGAGGGCAGCAGCTTCTTCGAGAACCCGACGCAGGGTGTGCCGCGGACAGCCGATAAACGGCGTTCCGTCCGGGTTGTAAATATCGCAGATTAAGCGGGCAACGGCCCCGCTTTCGTACGGCCGCCATGGAAAAACGACAAATGTGTTGGGGTCGGGCTTTAACAGCATGTCCGACTCTTCGATACGGACAAAACCTTCAATTGAAGATCCGTCAAACATGAGTTCCCCGTCCAGAGCCTTTTCCAGCTGATCAACTGGAATAGAAATGTTCTTTAAAGCCCCAAAAATATCCGCGAATTGCAGCCTGATAAATTTTACATCAAGTTCTGCGGCTTGACGCAAGACTTCTTCCTTAGTCAAAGCCATCTTTTCCCCCACCTCTTCTCAAAATTCTATCCCCAGCCTATCCACAATCCCGGACAGGCAATATGGGACACCTAGAACACCCTGGATAGAAACGCCCCAACCATGACCACGGCAATCACAAACCGGATTACTGAGCTCCCGATCGTGCCTAACAAGCTTCCCCAACCGCTCCTCCAAGCCGCACTCCAAGACCTGCCCGCCAGCAGCTCGCCGATGATCGAACCAACCAGCGGGCCAACAATAATCCCCACCGGGCCGAGGACGAAAATGCCGATTAATCCCCCCAACAGCGCTCCTACACTGCCCTGCCGGCTCGCCCCAAACCGCCTGGCCCCAATGACACCTCCGAGGTAGTCAAGGGCGACCGAAAAAACGGTGAGCAACAGCATCCATGCCAAAAAGCCCCCTGTCACCCTCTGAAAGTGGTCGAAAAACCCCATAACCACCATTGTGCCAAAAATCAGAGGTACCCCCGGTAGAAAAGGCAAAATGGTGCCGAATATGCCGGCAAGCATGACCAACAGAGCCAGCACCAGTACAGCGGTACTCATCATAATTCTTCCCTGCCTTTGAGAAATCCTGCCTCCCTCAGCTTCTCCGCGGCGTTAAGAGCGGCGAACCGAACATAGTCGCGGCTGAGGCCTCCCTGGATGTAGACAGAATAGGGATCTCGCAGGGGGCCATCGGCACTCAGTTCGATGGACGCTCCCTGGATAAAGGTCCCACCTGCCATCACCACTGCATCCGCATACCCCGGCATTCCCGATGGCTCCGGTCTTATGTGCGAGTCAACAGGTGACCCCTCCTGGATCCCCCGGCAAAATGCGATCATAGCTTCAGGGGAACCCAGTTTGATTCCCTGAATGATATCCGTTCTGGCCTGGTCAAAAACCGGGTCAACCGGGAACCCCAGCTTTTCAAACAACCGGGACGTGTAGACCGCTCCCTGCAACGCCTGGTTGACGGTTAACGGGGCGATGAACAGACCCTGATACAACAGTCGCCCCACGTCAAGGCTGGGCCCGACCTCACCGCCCAACCCGGGGGCAGTCAACCTGGCCGCGGCCATGGCCACCAACTCCGCTTTCCCGGCGATATAGCCGCCGGTAGGGGCAAGACCGCCACCCGGATTTTTGATCAGGGAACCAGCCATCAGATCCGCTCCCACATCCGTTGGTTCCATTTCCTCCACAAACTCTCCGTAACAGTTGTCCACAAAGCAGACGACTCCCGGGGCTGATTGCTTTAGTTTGTCCGCTAATTCCCCAATGGCGTCCGCTGACACCGACGGCCGCCAGCAGTAACCACGGGAACGCTGACAGAGAACCATTCGGGTCCGTTTTCCCAGCATTTTGCGCAGTTTTCCCCAATCGGGGAGGCCATCCGGGCCGGGTTCTACCTGGCGATAGCCCACTCCCCAATCGGCCAGGGAACCCGAAACCTTTTGGGCGCCGATGCCGATTACTCCCAGCAGGGTGTCGTAAGGTGTTCCCGTCACTGATATCAGTTCATCCCCCGGCCGCAGGATGCCGAATAGACAAGCGGCAATGGCTTGTGTTCCGGACACGATTTGAGGCCTGACCAAGGCGGATTCTGCCCCGAACACATCGGCAAAAAGGCTGTCCAGGAGATTTCGGCCGGTGTCCCCATAGCCGTAACCTGTTGAACCTTTCAGGTGAAAATCGGACACTCTGTGCCGGCGAAAAGCCTCAAGGACTTTCCATTGATTGCGGGTCCCCGTTCTCTCCAGGCGCCGCCATACGGTTAACACATCTTCGACAACGGCTCTATCCAGTTCCAACAGCCAACGGCTAAAATTCTTCCCCGGTAAATCGTATTCAACCCTCAATGGCTTCGGCCACCTCCAGCGACGATATACCCTGCCAACTGGTCGACGCTAGGCCGATCCAACTCGGCAGTCACCAAAATTCTATCCCCTTCGTAAATGGATTCCAGCACTCGGCCCCGATCGTGGATAAAGGAAACGATATGGGCGTCATGGTAAGGAACAGCAAGGGTCACGAGTTCCCGCACCCCGGGCAGAACCCGGGCCATCATTTGTTTCAACCCATCCAGACCTTCCCCGGTAACGGCGGAAACATCCACGACGTGCGGCAGTTCCTCGCGCAAACGGGGTATCGGGTCCAAACCTTCCGGCTTCCGATCGATTTTATTAAACACGGTGATGATCGGCTTCTCCGCTGCCCCAAGGTGATGCAGCACATCGATTACGGCGCTGACCTGCTTTTCCGCCCCCGGGTGGGATGAATCGACAACGTGCACCAATACATCCGCGAACTTGACCTCTTCCAGAGTTGCCCGGAAGGCGGCCACCAGCTGGTGCGGCAGTTTCCTGACAAACCCGACTGTGTCCGTAAGCAGGGTGTCCCTCCCATCCGGAAGCGTTAACCGCCTGGCGGTGGGGTCCAGGGTGGCAAACAGCCGGTCCTCGGCCGGGACGCTCGCCCCGGTCAGGGTGTTGAGCAAAGTTGATTTGCCCGCGTTGGTGTAGCCAACCAGAGCCAGAACAGGCAGCCTGCTGGCCTCCCGCTGCTCCCGAAACAGAGAGCGGCGGCGAACAATTTCGTCAAGCTCACGATCCAGAATACTGATGCGATGACGAATATGGCGGCGTTCGGTTTCCAGTTTGGTTTCCCCAGGCCCTCGGGTGCCGATTCCGCCCCCCAGCCGGGACAGGACATTCCCTTTGCCGGCCAGCCTGGGTAAAATGTATTTCAACTGGGCCAGTTCCACCTGGATCTTCCCTTCGGCACTCCGGGCCCTTTGGGCGAAGATGTCCAGAATCAGGGCGGTCCGATCAATCAATCTGGCACTGATTATCTGCTCCAGGTTCCGCAGTTGGGCCGGGCTCAGTTCGTCATCAAAGATGACCAGGTCCGCTCCTGCGGCCTGGCTGAGAAGTTCGATTTCTTTTGCCTTTCCTTGCCCGATATAGTAAGCCGAATCGGGCCGGTCCTTTTGCTGGACCACCTGGGCGCAGACCTGTGCTCCTGCCGTCTCCGCCAGGAGCCCCAGCTCCACCAGCAACTCTTCCGCACTCCCGCGGTCCGCCCCCTTAGACGCCAAACCCACAAGGACAGCCGTTTCCGGCGACCGTTGGTCCTCCGCCGGCACCTCACGCTCCAGCCACGACTCCATTTGGGCAATAGTTGACATAATATTTTTTTTGTTAACTTGATCCGGGGTGACCGGGCCTTCTATCATAAAGCGTTCCCCCGGACCTCCGGCAATATATCCGATGTAGATTTCGGTAGGCTGCCCTTCGCTGACCCCTATGGCTGCCATCAAATCGAGCCGTTCCGCCTTGAGCGCCATCAGATCCACCCTGCTCAACTCTCCGCTGGCTCCAGGGTGAGTATGCAGGCAGCGAATCCCGCTTAATCGACCTACCCCTCGCCGCCCGTTAACGGCCGGCAGGGGCACTGTGCTGCTGTCCCCAACGGAAACGGCCACTACCTGTCCGCGCCGGTTGAGATAAACAGCCGTTTCCCGGTTGATTTCAAAGCTCAATTTGGCCATTAGCCCCAGCAGTTCCTCGGAGATCAGGTCTTCTCGCTCCACCCGGTAATGGTAAAGGCTCTGCAGCTGTTCCATCCGGTCCGCGGACAGACCTTTGGTAACGCCAAAGACAGTCTCGGTCATGGTTCACCTTCTTTCATTCCCTAATTATAACACGGCCCCTGTCATGTTTCCTAGAAAGCCGGAGCCTGAAGCCGTCTGGCTGCCGGGTCAGGAGCGTCGGGAGGTGATCGTTAAGGCCAGGAGACCAACGAGGGACACACCGAACCCAATCGTACCGTAAACGGAATAACCGTGGACAAACGGCCCCGAACCGCTCTGAACTATCAGCGCCGAACCGATCAACCCGCCGGCAATAATTAGACTGGCTCCGAGCCGGTTGACCAGTTGGGACAATTTCCGTTTAGCCTCCGGGCTGAAATTGAGGTTTACGTTCATTTCCAGGCGGCCTTCCCCCGCCGCTTTCACCAGGTGGTTTACATTCTTGGGAAAGGAAAATAGGGGGCGTATATCCCGGTAGAAACTCCTCCGGGCCGCCTCCTTCAGGCTGCTCAATTTGTTCTGTTCGTGAAACACCTTGTGAGTAAGAGGTTTGGCCACTTCCGTGAAGTCAAAGGTGGGATCGAGTTTCTTACCCACTCCCTCGACTGTGATCAAGGCCTTCATCAATGTCGTCATATAGGAGGGCATTTTCAAACGGTAGCGGAAGGCAAGATCAAGAACATCCTTCCGGATCCGTCTCATGTCTATTTTCCCTAAACTGCCGGAGTAGGCACGTTCAATCAGGTCAACCAGGTCTTCTTGAAAATCTTCGGTGTCAACTCCCTCGGAAACAACACCCATTTCCTGCAGCACGACGAAGGCGCCGTCCATATTCCGGTCGACGAGATTCATAAACAACGACCCGAGGAGCTTCATCCTGTTAGCGGTGAGGGACCCCACTTCGCCGAAGTCGATGAAACAGATGCGGTTTTCATCGATGACCAGCATGTTTCCGGGGTGGGGGTCAGCCTGAAAGAAACCATGGATCATCACCTGGGTCAGAAATGCTTCCGTACCCAAGGCCGATATTTTTCGCCGATCCCAGCCTCTGGCCTTGAGAGTTTCCAAATCGTTCAGTTTAACCCCGTCCACATACTCCTCGGTGAGTACGCGTGGGGTGGTATACTCCCAGATGACCCGGGGAATGACCACCCGGTCGTCATCGGCGAAGTTGTGGCGTATCCGCTCACTGTTTTTAGACTCCCGGTCATAGTCGAGCTCGCGCCTCAGCAGCTTGGCATAATCTTCGATAATGCCAACAAGTCCGATCTGCCTCATTTCCGGAGAGCGGCGCTCCACCAAATTCGCCACACCGAGAAGAATCTCCAGGTCGTTCTCCACCTGGGCCTCGATGTTCGGGCGCTGAATTTTGACCACCACCCGTTCCCCGGTCTTCAGTTTTGCCAGGTGGACCTGGCCGATGGAGGCCGCCGCCAGCGGTACCGGATTGAACTCAGCAAACACGTTTTCCGGCGGACCCAGCTCTTTGACCACCTGCGCCATAGCCTCATCGGGCGGGAAAGGGCTGACTTTGTCCTGCAGCTGCTCCAGTTCCTCAATGTAGGCCGGTGGCAGAAGGTCGGGGCGGGTGCTGAGCATCTGCCCCAGTTTGATAAAGGTGGGCCCGAGTTCCATCAACGCATGCCGCAGTTTGTGCGCCAGGCACTGATCTCCCTCTCTTTCACATGCCTGGAGAGAATAGAGGGTGGGCAGTGGAATTATCTTTTCCAGACCCAGCCGGCAGAGCAGGTAACCAAGACCGTGTTTCATAAACACGTGTGTAATCTGGTGATAACGCCCCAAGTGCCGCAGTTTTCGCCGCAAACTCAACATATTTCCCCTCCCTTTTCCTGACGCAGGGCCATGCCCGCTTTCCTGTCTACATTTTTTCCATGAGCGATTGTCGATTCCCTGCAGATCGGGAGAGTTTGTCCCAATCTTCCCGAAAAATACACGGGGCGGGTATCCTATTTCGACTCTACCGGAAAAACCAATGCCTGTCCAGCTGCCGGACGCATTTGTCCCAGAAACTTTATCAATTGCCGTCCTCCTCTTCCTCCTCACACGCAGGTTCGAGTGCGGACGTTGTGCCGCAAATCGGACATACCCCGCTGGTCAGCGCCATCCGACGCAAATCCAAAGGTGCGAACGCCTCTCCCTCCATTTGCCCTCGGGAGCGGCCAAACCTTTTTCCGGCGATATACCCCCCTAGAAACGCTATCATGAGCGCTACCACAACCCAGCCCAGAAGCCGCAAACTCGCCCATGCGGCCGTGTTCATCAACCATCACCCCGCAAAGGCTCGCTATCCGGACCAACCCCGTGGTTTTCCCGTTCCCAGATGCCCAGCAGCCCAAGGACCGCCGGGGCGCAAAAGGCCACCGCCAATGTCTTGCGCCAGTCCAGAAGGAAAGATGCCAGAAGGCAGATCGCTGCCACCAGGCCCGCCTCCGCTCGCCCCCAACGCAAAGCCAGATTTACCCGCCCGGCCGCGGCGTTCATATCCACGCCAGCATCCAAAAGGTCATCGGCGGCCTGGATGAAAACCATCAGGAGCAGGGAAGAAATCTGCTCCCACCAGCCGCTGCCGATCACCCCCAACAGCAGCACCAGGATCGATTCCGGCCCCGACCCAAGTCCGGTTGGCAGCCTCCGTCCCGGTTCCCCCATCATTCCGGTGACATACGTTCCCAAGAATAGGGACAGCGAGAGCCCTGGGGCCATGGCCATGGCCAAAGCCAGCAGGACCAGGGTGTACGGAAGCAATCCCCCATTCAACCGAGCTGCCAATGTCTTCTTTCCGGAACAGAGATCCCGGTCCTTGTCCAACCAGTCGTCCATAAGTTTGATGACCACCCCGGTTATCAGGATGGCCACCTCCTCCTTAATGACGCTCAACTGCCACCAGACATCAAACGTAACGCCAAACAAAGGCTTTCACCTCGACAAACCCTTTCTTCTGGAGTACGGACACCGGGATTACCTGACGCCCGATATACTCGTCCATCACCGTTTGCAGACCGCCCGCCGCCCCGGGCAGGTCCATTTTGTTGGCCAGGATCACATATCCCCCTTTCAGGGAGGCATACTCGGCAATCTGTTTGTCTACCTCTTCTGTTCCCCGTTCCCTATCCCCGATGAAATCCCCAACATCAACCACATGTAGAATAACGTCAGCCCGCCTGACCGCGCCCAGCGTCTGGGCCATCGCCCGCCTGACTTCTTCCCGCTCGTGAATCCCGTCCACCAGGCCCGGGGAATCGGTAATGGTGAGAATCTTCTTTCCCTTTCCGGCCGGCAGTTCGATGGCGATCGACTGCAGGCATCTGGTCCGGTGCCGTTTCGAACCAATCAGTTCCCGTTTGGCATGGTCGAGGCGGTATTCCTCCGCCCGCTTGTGGCCATCGGGGTATAGAAAGCTGATTTCGAGCTTCTTCATGTTTAGAAACTCGGCGAGGCCGAGAACGAAGGCCGTCTTGCCCACGCCAGTCTTCCCGATCACCAGGGCTTCCCTAGGCACCGGCAGGTGCCTCCTCGATGTCGGCATCAACGATCACAATCAGTTCCTCCCGGGTTATCTCATTCTGAATCACCAGCCGTACCGCCTGGCGGCGAATGGCCCTTTCGATAATATTGCGGACCAGACGCGCATTCCCGTTGTGTTCGTGGCCTCCGTTCGTTTTTCGCGCCAGGATGGCGCGCAGTTCCTGCCTGGCCTCCTGGTTCAGCCGATACTGGCGGATTCTGAGCATGCAGTCGGCAATTTCCAGGAGTTCGTCGAGGCTGTAATCGGGGAACTCGATGATAATGGGAAACCGCGACCTCAAGCCCGGGTTGGTCCGCAAGAACCAGTCCATTTCGTCTCGATACCCGGCCAGAATCAGGATCAACTGGTCCTTGTGGTCTTCCATGGCCTTCACCAGTACGTCAATGGCCTCTTTGCCGAAGTCTTTTTCTCCTCCCCGGGCCAGCGAATAAGCTTCATCGATGAAGAAAATTCCCCCCATGGCCTTTTTGATCTGTTCCCTGGTTTTCTGGGCGGTGTGTCCGATGTACTCTCCCACCAGGTCGGCACGCTCCACCTCGATCAGGTGTCCTTTGGGCAGAACCCCCATTTCCTTGAACAGTTTACCCACAATCCGAGCCACCGTCGTTTTGCCCGTGCCTGGGTTACCTTTAAAAATCATGTGCAAAACCAGCGGTTCGGTGGCTAACTGCTCGCTGACCCTCCTTTTCTGAATTTCCACAAACGCCCGAATCTCGGAAATGAGCTTCTTGACAGTTCCGAGCCCGATTAACGCATCCAACTCCTGCATGATGTCCTGCAGCCGTTTTCGGGCGGTTTCCTCCGCTTCCGAATGCGCCCCTACCGGCCGCTCAATCTGCCTGAAGAAACCAACAGCGGTGGCAGCACTGATGTTACCCTTTTCGACCGCTTCCAGAACCTGATCCGGCTGCCTGGCCTGGTCCCGGTCGAACTGCCATTTTATTTCCAAGTATTCTGTCACCTCCCCCCGCCAGCTTCCTGTAACATTATACGCCGTTGGCATGGCGTAGTTCACTTCCGGTCAAAATTTGATCCGAAACAAACAGTAAAATATTTTAAGATCTAGTATACATTTTCTTCTAAATGGGTTATACTATAGACGCCTGATTTAGATAGGGTTCCGTTTTGCCTCCTTTAGTTGCCTAGTGGTAGAGTAAGGAGAGGTCAAAAATGGTGAACTCCTTCAAACCATCTGGGCAAAAAATTTTGAGGAGGCTATTTCATGTACTCAGACAAAACTCTAACCTGTCGTGACTGTGGTCAGGAATTCACCTTTTCCGCTGCTGAGCAGGAGTTCTTCGCAGAGAAAGGGTTCACCAATGAACCCGGCCGTTGCCCGGAATGCCGCGCAGCCCGCAAACGCAACAACCGTTACGGTAGTGGCGGTGGCGGCGGCGGCGGTTATGGTCGTCAACCGCGGGAAATGCACACTGCGGTCTGCGCTGCTTGCGGCGTAGAAACCCAGGTTCCTTTCCGTCCCAGTGGCGATCGTCCGGTCTACTGTCTGGATTGCTACACCAAAAACAAAAGATTTGCATAAGTAGCATAAAGCCAAAAAACCCGCTTTTTCATAAGCGGGTTTTTTATTGGCCCTAACCTGTGGTTTATTGAATTGGACCGGGGGTTTCCTCAGTCCTTAATCCGCAGCAGCCAGAAGACCGTGTTCCGGTCCCAGCCGATATCCCAGGGCACCCGGTACCTGTCGGCTGTATGGGAATTTACCAGCACCGTCCCCAGCGCATCCGTTCCGGAAACAATGGAAAAATGCTCAAGATGCCCTTTCTCTTCATACCCGATCAGGTCACCCGGCGCCAGTTCGCCGATAGCCCCGAAACGGTGCTCCGGTGTCACCTTTGTCACCTCGGTGAATGTCCCCCTGGCAACCAGTGCAGTCAGACCTCTCCTCTCCAGGTAGGCCATGAATTCCTCGGCCTGAACCCAGGCCACGGTTCCGGCGTCACTTTTGAAATCATAGTGCCAGGCAGAATCGGTAGGCAAGCCTCCTGCCTCGGAGTCAGTAAGCACCTGCGAAGCGAAGTTTGTGCAATCCCCCCCTCTTCCGGTGTAATCGAGATATTTCGAATTGTACCTGTCGGAACCGGCAGCACCACAGTATTTGTTCGCGTAAGCCACGGCCTGTTGCCGGTTAAATCTCCCCTGTTTCACACCCACCTGCATTCTGGCAACCGGTGTTTTTCCTGAGGCTCCTACTTCCCTGACTTGATACGCCCCCACGGCGGGGGTGACATTCATTACCAGGGTATCTTCATCAAGAGGATCGGTGCACCAATCCTTACGGATTACCCAACGGCGGCTGCTCCGGGCCAGTTCGGCATGGTGCCTGACCCCAATGGAAAAGGTCTGCTCCAGTTTCCGGTTTTGGCTGTAAACATAGGTCAGCCGGGTTATTTGGGTGAAATCGATCCAGGCTGTGTCCCCGGTCACTTCAACGGACCTGATCTTCAGATTGGATTTAGCGCCGGTGAATTCTATCCCCCGATTTTCACTCCAGGCGCGCAGGTATTTAATTTTCCGCCTGTCGTGCTCCAAGGCCCATCGTCCGTAATTGCCCCCTGAATCAAAAAGCGGCGTCAACAGCCTTTCGTTTCCGTCTACCATGGCCTGCACCCGGAGATTAGAAATGGTTTTCAGGGAACTCACCGGATCCTGAGAGCCTTTTAAGAGCTGTTGCGGCCCTGACTGGGTTAGGACAGTGCTGGTTCCCGGGTCATCCTCCAGAGTTATAGGGTTGCCCAGGGAGCGGGCCAGCCCGCAGACAGCCAAAGCCAGGAGAAAAACTCTCACGGCAACGCCCAGCTTGGCAAACCGCCCTGTTCGCGGAATAACGATAAACGAACGCATCGATCCGGACTCCCCCCAAAATGCCTTCGCCGATTTACGGCAGAGCCGTGGCCTTCCCACTCTTTTCCACTTTTTGCTGGTATTCGTAACACATCCGGCTAATGCTGGCAATGTCGGCAAAGCCCTCGTCCACGTCGACGTTCCCAGCCGAAAGAACTGCCAGAATATAAGGCCGGGGGCTGTAAACAAGGCCGAAATCGTTGGCCACGTCGTTAATTTGGCCTTCTTTATGAGGCACAACCAGTTCGTCAGGAAGCTGCCCCGGCAGACCGACGTGGTAGACGGAATTGGCCATGTCGTCCAGCAGCCTGCCGCCGAGTTCGCGGTGCTTCCCTTGAAACTCCAGCACCGCCTCCATGTACTTTACCAGGTCGGCTGCCGTCGTAATGTTACGCCCACCGGGAAACACGGTCTGCCCGCCGAGATCGCCCATGTATTTATAGACCTGGTCATGCCCCAGGTGGCGGATGAGCATGCGATAGGCCACATTGTCGCTGGTGGTAATCGCCAGAGTGGCCAGGGTCCGGAGGGAATACCTATCGCCTGGCCTGGCTTCGAATTCCAGGACTCCGGCGCCGCTTTCAAAGTCCGAACCGCCGTTGTATGCCACCCTGTCGCTCCATCTTACTTTTCCTTCCGCCACCAGGTGGTACAGATACAGGACTACAGGCACCTTGGTGGTACTGGCGGCGACCATCGGCCGTTCTTCGTTGATGCCAAAAGCGGCCCCGGAACGGATGTCTTTAAAATAGATCCCGTAAGGCCGGCCCGTCCGGCCTACAAAACCCTCGATCTGCTTCTTTAAGGGTAGATAATTTGGTTTTTGGGAAGCTGAAGATACTGGATTGACCAACCATCCACCTCCTACATCTGTTGACGGGGGGTGACGGATAAAAACGTCCACCATGAAGGCGGCGAAAACACCGCTCAGGATAATCCAAACTAACACCACCCGGCGGTGGCAGACCACCCACCTGACGGCAACCACCTCCCCCGGGACAAAAAAAATCCCCCAGGCCTCTAACTTAATTAATACGCCGGAGGGTTTGTTTTATGCCATTGTCAGATCTTGGTCCCCATTACCCATTTGCCTGTCCGGAATTTTCCAGGCGTCCAGGGATTTTGGGTTGGCAGTGTTTATCCCTGGCGCGGCTCAAGCAGCCTGAACACATTGCCATAGAGGACCTCAAGAACAGCTTCCACCCCATACATCTGTTCCTGCGGTGGATGCCCCATATTTCCGTCCCGTAGTTGACTCCTACCGTTGCGGGTCATAGAATAGGGTTAGCTCATTTCGAGTATCCACGACACGTTCCGCCTCGAGGACGGCTGACCAGGGGGATGCAGTAATGATCACGAGATGGAAAAACCGGCTGGAACCACAGCAGAGGGATTTGGTTGTATTCGCTCTGGCGGGGGTGTTCCTCGGTTTCTATGCCGGCCTCTATGACCCCACCTTCAACAACTACCTGAGCGATGTGTTTAACATCGGCGAGCTGTCCCGGGGTGCCCTGGAGTTTCCCCGCGAACTCCCAGGCTTTCTGGTTGCGTTCGTATCCGGTCTGCTGCTGGTGCTGGCTGATACCCGGATGGCCTTCCTGGCAACCCTGGTTATGGCCCTCGGCCTTTTCGGGCAGGGCTATTTGGCACCTTCCTTCCCCTGGGTGATGGTATGGATGGTAACCTGGAGCATGGGCGGCCACCTCTACATGACCCTCTTTTCCAGTATCGGGGTCAGCCTGGCCGAAGAGAAAAAGGTTGGCCTCCGGTTGGGCCAGTTGTCCGCAATTACCACTGCTGCATCCGTCCTCGGTTATATCACCGTCTGGGTCGGTTTCCGCTACCTGGGCTTCAGTTATCACACAAACTTCGCCATCGCTGCGGTTGCGACCCTGTTGGGAGGCGGCTGCCTGTGGTTCATGACCCCACAGAAACGAAAATTCACCGGCACCCGTGTCGTATTCAAAAAAAAGTACGGCCTGTTCTACATCCTGAACATTCTTTTTGGGGCCCGGAAACAAATCTTCCTCACCTTCGGCCCCTGGGTGTTGATCAGGATATTCCACCAATCAGTGACCACATTTGCCGCATTGGGGCTGGTGGCCACTCTCCTTGGCATTGGGTTCCGTCCCCTCCTCGGCAAAGCCATTGATCAAATGGGTGAACGCCGAATCATCATTCTTGAATCTTTGGCCCTGGTTCTTGTCTGCTTCATTTACGGATTCTCCCGGAGCCTCTGGGGAGATCGCCTGGGCCTGTTCCTGGTTTACGCCTGTTTCGTGGCTGATCAGCTTCTGTTTGCCGTCAACATGGCCAGAACCACCTACCTGAGTAAAATTGTGGACTCCCCGGAAGACATCACCCCCAGCCTGTCCATGGGTGTAACACTCGATCACGCCGTTTCCATGACCATTCCCTTCTTTGGCGGCCTGCTCTGGGAACTGACGGGTTACCAGTACGTGTTCCTGGCTGCCGCTCTGATCGCCCTTATCAACCTGTTTGCCGCCACCCGGATTCCGTCTTTCCTCCAATTAAAAAACCGCCCCACTCATCTGCTGAAATCAGCGGAAACGGAGGACGGCTCGCTTTAACCAGATAATATGTAAACGCCTTACTTGGCTTCGAAATTCAGACTAACCTGTTTGAACGGCATTACCGTGGAGATGGCGTGCTTATATACCATCTGCTGTTTGCCCTCGAACTCAATGATTACGGTGAAATTGTCAAACCCGCGGACCACGCCTTTCAGTTGGAACCCATTGACCAGATAAATGGTTACCGGTATGTTATCTTTTCTAACCTGGTTCAGGAACGAGTCCTGCAAATTGATGAGAGTCTTGGTCATTTCTTTTTTTACCTCCAGACTGGATATATTTTCATAGATATTATATCACTATTCTACGCCGTTATTAATAGTCCTGCCAATTATGTGGGCAATTTTGGCGCCAATTTCCCGTATGTTTGCGTTTTTCTCGTCATTAGAACTGTTTTCCCCCATTTCTAACCACATTATTCTCGGATCGCGGCGAAACCAGGTCTGCTGCCGCTTGGCGAACTTGCGGGTCTCTCTCTTCACCGACCGGACGGCTTCCGCCAGATTATACCGCCCCAGAAGATAACCGGCAACCTGCCTGTATCCCAAACCCTGCATGGAGTTCAGGTCCGGGCCGCAACCCCTGTCCAGGAGCCCGCGCACCTCATCCACCAGCCCGGATGCAAACATTCCGTCAACCCGCTCATCGATGCGGCGGTACAGTCTATCCCTGTCCATGGCGATCCCGAACATCAGCGGCCGGTACTCCTGCCTCGCCACGCGTCCGTAAGAGGAAATGGGGCGGCCGGTCAGGTGATATACCTCCAATGCCCTGATCATCCGCTTCCGGTCATTGGGGTGAATTCGCGCTGCTGCTGTCGGATCCACCCGGGACAGGAGGGCATGCAGGTGATCGGGCCCGATGGCGTCGGCTTCCCGCCGCAGCCGTTCCCGAAGGTCCAGGTCTACCCCCATCTCGGGAAAATCGTACTCGTCAACCACGGACTGAACATACAGGCCGGTACCTCCTACCAAAAGGGGGATTTTCCCCCGCCCGTCGATTTCGCGGATGAGACGGTGGGCCCGCTCCTGGAAATCTGCGGCGCTGAACGGTTCTACCGGATCGAGAATATCAATAAGGTGGTGCGGGACCCCCTGCATCTCGGCAGGTGTGAGTTTGGCCGTACCGACATCCATCCCCCGGTAAACCTGCATCGAGTCACCGGAGATTACTTCCCCTCCGATGGTTCGGGCAACCTGCACCCCGATAGCCGATTTGCCCACTGCTGTTGCCCCAACGATCACAACCAGGGGAATCAACGGTTCCCACCTCCCGTCTCGATAATCCCGTAGGCAACCGGGCTGTATCGGCTGCCGGGAACGAGTTGAAACCCCAGGCGCTCAAACTCGCGGCTGCCGGATTTCTCTTTGAGGACTACCCGCCGCCGCGCCACTCGGCAGGCGTGGGCAATCACCTCCGGTTCCAGGGGTCTGTCGTCGGCCAGGAGGCGCAGGGGATCCATGGACCGGGATTTCCATGCCGGCACGCGGAACATGGGATCAAAATAGACCAGATCGAAACTGCGGTCGCCGGCCTGCCGCAAATACTCCCGGTGGTTCGCATGCACGACCTGAATCCGGCGCATGGCTTCCACCAACAGGGGGTCACCTTCGGCGTAGGACTGCAGCCCGTCCCGAACAATGGCCGCCACCAGGCAGTCGGATTCCAGGGCTACCACTGCCCCCTCCGGTCCCACGGCATAACTGGCTACCACAGCGTCGCTGCCCAGGCCCAGGGTGCAATCCAGGAAGCGGTCACCCCTTGACAACCCGGCCACTTCAATCAACCGGTCGGCCCCGCCGCCGATCAACCTGTCCACCCGGAGGCGGGCCATACTGGGGTGAAAAAAGAACTCCTCTTCGCCGGCGTCGATAATAATGCGGTCCCGGCGGAGCAGGACGATCAGTCTTACCCCAAAATTCCGGCGCAGGTCTTCCAGGGATTCGTCCCCCCTGGGATGGAAGAACCCACCGATCTGCACCGCCAGCCGGGAGGCGCGGATTTCCAGTTCCGGCGCCCTCCGGGATACGGTGACCAGAACCTTTTCTGTCTCCATCTGCCCACACCTCATTACTACCGTCTGCCGGCTCCCTGCACGGTCCGCGAACATCTGTTAAAGTCGTTTGAACCTCCGAGCCAGTTCGTCCCGGCCCAGGGAAACGAGGGTCGGGCGGCCGTGCGGACAGGTGTAGGGGTTGTCACAAGCTGCCAGACGGGCCAGAAGCTGCACCATTTCCGGCATGCGCAGGGTGTCCCCCGCCTTGATGGCCGAGCGGCAAGCAGCCATCTGGAACACCTTGTCCCTGATTTCCGCGGGGGAAGTTCCCCGGGACTCCTCTTCCAACAGATCGAGGACTTCCCGGAAGAACGGCACCCCCTCGCCAATAAGGTAAACCGGGACAGCGCGCAGGAGAAAGGAATTCCCGCCGAACTCCTCAACTACAAACCCCAGATCCCTGAGAGTAACGATGTTGTTCACCAGTGTTTCCCGTTCCCGGAAACTGACCGTGATCTCCTCCGGTATGAGAACCTCCTGGGACGGAACCTCCGTGGACCCGGATCGGGACAGAATATCTTCGTACAGAATCCGTTCGTGGGCGGCGTGCTGATCCACCAGGTAAAGCTGATCGGCCTCTGCGACTATGTACGTTCGGAACACCTGGCCCAGGGGAACCAAATGGAACGATGCCTCCGAAGATTCCCCATCGGTTTCGGCCCCGAATAAACCCCGGGAACCACTGTCTGCCGCTGCCGGCTCGCCAGGTCCGCTGCTGCGGACGGCATATTCCGGGAACATTACCGCCTCGCGCAGAAAAGTGCCCGGATTCGCCCTTCCGTGTTCCGTTTCACCTGTTTCTTGTTCGTCTGCCATCGGGCCGCCGGGAAGCGGGCCTGCCTGACCGGGGCCGGCGTTTATGCCTCCGGTCACTACCCCCGCATCAAAACGGGGAATAAGCTCAACCTCCTTTAAGGCCCTCCGCACGGCAGCGTAAACGGCGTCTGTTACGGCCCGATCGGCCTGAAACCTGACCTCCAGCTTGGCCGGGTGGACGTTAACATCCACAACCGCAGGGGGAAGGGTCAAATCGAGAACCACAAACGGGTAGCGGTGGCGGGGTAGAAGGGTGCGATACGCTGCCTCCACCGCCTGACCGAGAGCCCGGTTTTTCACCACCCTGCCGTTTACGGAAAAAAACTGGTACTGCCGGCCGGCCCGGGCAATCTCCGGTTTTCCGATTAACCCATGGATGCCAGGGGAACTGCCGCTGACATCCATCCGGATTGTTTCCCGGGCCAGTTCCTGCCCAAAGATGGCCGCTAAGGCATCCTCTACTCTATTATTTCCCATCGTAGTCAATATTAACCGCCCTTCGGCGGTCATTCGGAACGACACCCCTGGGTTGGCCAGCGCCAGGCGGTAGACCACATCAACAATCTGAGTCGTCTCGGCGGCCTGGCTTTTCAAATACTTCAGCCGGGCGGGGGTATTGAAAAAAAGGTCCCTGACGACCACGCGGGTGCCAACCGGAGCCCCGGCATCCTGCAGTTCGGTCAGCCGCCCCCCGCTGAAAGCCACCATCGCCCCTTCCAGCTTGTCGCCGGGCCGGGTGACAAGCTCACCCCGGGCCACGGAAGCGATGCTGGGAAGGGCTTCCCCCCGAAACCCGAATGTGCCCACGCTGTCCAGGTCGGTCGCCTCTCTGATTTTACTCGTTGCATGCCTTTCGAAGGCCAGGGCTGCATCCTCCCGGGAGATTCCGGTGCCGTCGTCGGTCACCTGGATCAGTTTCAGCCCCCCGCCGGCAACCTCAATGTCAATGTGGGTACTGCCGGCATCAAGGCTGTTTTCCACCAGTTCCTTAACCACCGACGCCGGCCTCTCAATTACCTCCCCGGCGGCAATCCGGTTAGCTGTCAGTTCGTCAAGCACAATTATTCTACTCAAGGCTGGCCTCCCCATCAGGTGTCTGTCAGTCAGATTGCTTCGTTGTATCTCTTGTTGGCGGTGTCACCCGGTTCATGCACCCGGGCCATGTTACTCAATCATCTTTTCCCTCTGCCGGTGGGCATCGAAATGGTGGTACAGGTCCTGATCGTGATCCTGAAGGTACAGATGGTCATATCGTCCCGGCTTCATGGCCTTTTGGTATTCCTCTTCCCCTTCCCGGCGGCAGTCCGGACACACCCTCCAGGGCAGGGCCACCGCGAAGATGTGGGCGCCTCCGCCGTGACCGTATCGGCCCCGCGAGTCGATGGTTATGTACCCGGGGCATTCGGGGCACAGCCGGACCGTCTCCCGCTGCTCTTCTTCGATATTGTCCGTATCGTAATAAATCCGCTTGCTGCGTTGGAACCTCGGTCCCGCTTGGAAGACGGCCTCCCGGCGCAGGATTTCCCGCTGGGCCCAGGCATCCTGCTGCATTCGCACCAGGTCCTCCAGGTACTTTTTCTTCTCCGCTCCCATGGCAAAAGCTCCCGGCTGATAGTCCGGTTCCCGCACCTGGGAGTAGTCCAGCCCGGCCATGGCCAGTATTATCCCCACATTAACATATGGTAGAGCCGTCTCTATAGCATATCCACCTTCCAGGACAGCAATATCAGGCCGCAGCTTTTCGTTCAGCCGCGCGTACCCCTGCGCCGAAAAGCGCATATTGGCCAAAGGGTCCGTATAATGGTTGTCCTGACCGGCAGAGTTGATCACGAGATCAGGTCCAAAATCCTTCAGTACCGGGAGTACCACATTGTCCAGGACATAGTGAATCCCTTCGTCATCGGTTCCCGGCGGCAGCGGCAGGTTTATCGTCATTCCCGTTGCCCCCGGACCGCCCATCTCGCTGACAAACCCGGAGCCCGGGTAAAGCGTCCGGCCGTCCTGGTGAAAAGAAATGAACAGGACATCGGGGTCGTGGTAATAGATGTCCTGCGTGCCGTCGCCATGGTGAACATCGGTATCCACGATGGCCACCCGGCGAATCCCATGGTGGGCCCGCAGGTATTCGATCATGACCGCCTCGTTATTGATGTTGCAGAACCCCCGGTTGCCGTGAACCACGCGCATGGCGTGATGCCCCGGCGGCCTGACCAGAGCGAAGGCGTTTTCCACCTCCCTGCCGACGACGGCATCGGCCAGCACCAGGGCCCCTCCGGCGGCGATCAGGTGCGCTTCCGTGACCTGGGCCGCCACATCGGGAACGCAGAAATGCACCCGGGCAATATCCTTGGCTGCGGCCATCCGAGGGCGGTATTCCTTGATCTGGGGAAGGTCCATCAACCCTTCCTCAAAAATCTGATCCCTTGTATAAAGGAGCCGCTCCTCCCGTTCCGGGTGGGTTGGGGAAATGGCCCAGTCAAAAGCGGGGAAAAACACCAGCCCTGTCTTCTTTGCCGCCACTGCCCGCGCCTCCTTCCTCAATCCGCCCGATCAGGCCGGGCGGTATCTGCACTTCCACATCAAACAGGCGCCCAGTGGTCGTCCATCCCCTGACCATGTTAAACACTTCACTGTACAGCACCTGCACTTCATGCTTCTGCGCGGCAAAACCTGCCGCCTCCGCCGCCCTTACCAGGCGACCCCGCGATGCCTCCACCGCGTCCGCCAGGGTCAGCTTCCCTTCCCGGAACGGCTCAACCATCCCCTCCTCGGCCACGCTGACAATCCCCCGCTCAGTATCAAACCGCAGACTCCGGGACAGGGTTGGTCTGGCCAAGGCGGCGCCAACAGCATTGGCAACCTCGGCAAAAGCGGGCACGATCCCCCGACAGCCGAGTTTTTCAGCCACCATGGGGATCAGGGCAGCAGCCCCTCCTCCCACACCGACCACGCAATTGGCCCTGATCTTTACCTTTTGCTTCAGTTCCCAAATCCGGTAAGCTGGTTCCTGCTCCCACTCCCGGAACATTTCCTCAATCTCGCCCGCGAGCCTATCGACTGCGGTATGCGTGACCAACCGGGCAGCGTCATCGGCCGAAGCTGCCAGTTCCCGGCCCAAACCCCGCATTGCCTCCGCGGCCAGGGCTTCATCACCAATATCAACCAGTCCCAGAAACCGAAATGCATCGGTGGGGGTCGGCGCCGGGCCGCCCAGGCAGCGCGCGGGCCCTTCCCGTTCCGGCCCGATGGTTATGGTTCCATCCCGAACCTGGATGCGGCTGTCCCCGCCGAGTGCCAGCGATCTGGTGGCGAAGGCCCTGACCTGGGTCAACTGCCCTCCCACCTTTGCCCCTTTCGATGCCATCAAGGGCTCGCCTGACAGAATCAGAGCCAGGTCCGTAGTCGTGCCGCCGATATCCACCACCACCGTAGTCTGACCGGGAGGGGTCAAGGCCAGAACCCCCATGGCGCTAGCCGCCGGTCCCGAAAAAATGGTTTCCACCGGATGAGACACCGATGCTGAAAGGGGCAGCGTCCCTCCGTCGGCCTTCAGAACCAGAATGGGGGCTTGGATCCCCCTGTCTCTGACGGCAGCTTCAACGGCGCGGGCGAAATCCGCGTACCGGTCTCTAGTGGCCGCTGTCAGTCCGGTCGTGGCCGCCCGGCGCGGAAAACCAAGTTTCCCGGCGGCCCGGCCCCCAACCTCTACCTGCCAGTCCGGGTGCAGCTTACTAATCAAACCCGCAACCTGTTCCTCGTGGCCGGAGTTTCGGGAAGAAAACTTCCCGGCGACCGCCACCTTACGAATCCCCTGGGCGGCAATCCGGTCGATAACCTCCTCCACCTCGTCCGCATCGATCACCGATATCTCCCTGCCCCGGTAATCCACCGCACCGGAAATGACATAGGCGCCTCTCAGTTCCGGAAACAGCCCGGGATTGGCCCCGGGGCCGGGGATGACAATAACAGCCACCGGGTCCGTCTTCCCTTCGGCAATCAGGTTGGTAATCAGGGTGGTGCTGAATACCACCCGCCGCACCCGCACTGCCTCAACGCCAACCAGGACCCGATCCAGAGCAGCCTCCAGAGATTGAAACAGGTTCCCCGGCACTGTGGGGTTCTTGGCCCAGGTCAGTACCCTGCCGCCGCTCACGACCACAGCGTCAGTGTATGTTCCCCCGACATCGATTCCAATTAACATCTGATCTCCTACCACCCCTGATTTGTCCCTAAATCGGTTCTTTGATTTTTCTCGAAATCAACTTTTAGTCTTTGCCTGCAGTTCGTGCAGTTTATTTATGGCTTCCAATGGGGTCATGTTCAGGACATTGAGGTTTGCCAATTCCTCCAGGACCGGGTGCCAATCGCCTTCGGTGAACAGTCTCAGCTGATCGGTCTCCCGTCCGGCGGCGGCTTCCCGTACTCCTTTGCGTACCCGGCCTGATCGGCGTTCAGCCTGCTCTGCCCGGGCTTCCAGTTCCCCCAGGAGGTGTCTGGACCTGTCGATCACTGCTTTGGGAAGACCGGCCAGCCGGGCAACGTGGATGCCGTAGCTGCGGTCACTGCCTCCCGGAACGATTTTACGCAGGAAAATGATCTCTTCACCCTTTTCCTTAACGGCCACGGAATAGTTTTTCACCCCTAAAAGAATGGCCTCCAAGGCGGTCAGCTCGTGGTAATGGGTAGCGAAAAGGGTTTTGGCTCCGACGTCCTGGCTGATGTATTCGACAATAGCCCAGGCGATGCTCATGCCGTCGAATGTGCTTGTCCCCCGGCCTACCTCATCCAACAGGATCAGGCTCTTGGGCCCGGCACTGTTTAGGATGTTGGCCACCTCATTCATTTCCACCATGAAGGTACTCTGCCCGGCGGAGAGGTCGTCGCTGGCGCCCACCCGGGTGTAAATGCGGTCGACGATGCCGATATCTGCGGATTTGGCCGGGACAAAACTGCCAATCTGGGCCATTAGAACAATCAGGGAGACCTGGCGCATATATGTTGACTTCCCCGCCATATTGGGCCCCGTGATCAAGAGGAGTTGGTGATCGCCGTTGTCCAGGCGGGTGTCGTTGGGAACAAACCAGCCGCCCGACAGTGTCCGCTCCACGACCGGGTGTCTCCCATCGGTGATGTTAATCGACCCGGACTCGGACACCTGCGGCTTGACGTAGGAGTAAAGCTGAGCCGCTTCCGCCAGGGAGCAGAGGGCGTCGATCTCCGCAAGCGCAGCAGCCGTTGTTTGAATGCGCCCGGCCTCCCGGCTCACGGTCTGCCTGAGGTCGCTGAAAATCTGGTACTCCAGGTCGATGAGACTCTCCTCGGCGCGCAGGACCAGATCCTCGTACTGTTTCAGTTCCGGGGTAATAAACCGCTCGGCATTGGCCAGGGTCTGTTTCCGGATGTAGTCGGCAGGAACGGAACCAAGGTGGGTGTTGGTTACCTCGATATAGTAGCCGAACACCTTGTTGAACCCCACTTTGAGAGACTTGATCCCGGTTCGTTCCCTCTGCTGGGCTTCCATGGAGGCAATCCAGCCCTTGCCCCCGCCGGCGGCTTCCCGCAGCCGGTCCACCTCCGGATGAAAACCAGGCCTGATTAACCCGCCCTCCTTCAGCCCAAACGGGGGATCCGGGTTTAAAGCCGCCTCCAGCGTTTCCACCAGATCGGGCATCGGGTCCAGATCATCACGCAGCCGGGCGAGCAACCGCGAGGCAACCCCCTGCAAAACCTGTTTTATCCGGGGAATATCGGTAAGGGAGTATTTCAGGGCTATCAGGTCGCGGGCGTTTGCCGTCCCGTTGGCCGCTCTTCCTACCAGCCGCTCAATGTCATACACTTTATTCAGAAATGACCGCAGGTCACGCCGCAAAAAAAGGTTGGCAAAAAGTTCCTCATTGGCGTGCAGCCGTTCCACGATCTGCTCCTTCTGCAAGAGGGGCTGCTCCACCCAGTTCTTGAGCATTCTCCCGCCCATGGCGGTCACGGTGTGATCAAGGACCCAAAGCAGCGACCCGCGCCGGGACCCTTCCCGGATGGTGCCGGTCAGTTCCAGGTTCCTCCTGGTGGCCGCGTCGAGCAGCATAAAGCTTCCGGTCGAGTATGCTGTAACCTCTGTTACGTGGTCAAGGTTAGCCTTCTGCCTTTCCGTCAGGAACCGGGCCAATCCACCCAGCGCCCTCACTGCCAGGGGCAGTCCTCCGCAACCTGCGGCTTCAATCGAACTTTTCCGGAAATGGCTTGTGACAAAATCAACAGCCAGTTCGGCCTGAAAAAACCCGTCCGTCTCTTCCGTGATCAGAAACGCACCGGCTTCCCGGAGGGCCTTTTGAAATTCCTGGTTCTGAGCCGCCGCCGCGGGAACCAGGCATTCGGCCGGTTTGAGGCGGACCAACTCATCCTGCAGGTGTTTGACAGCCTGTCCCCCGAGAATCTCGGTTGCCTTGAGTTCCCCGGTGGATAAATCGATCACCGCCAGGCCGAAGCCAGTTCGGGCGGGAAACACCGACGCCAGGTAGTTGTTTTCTTTTTCCGGAAGCATTTTCGGATCAAGGACCGTCCCCGGGCTGATTTTGCGCACAACTTCCCGGCGGACAATCCCTTTAGCTGCTTTGGGATCTTCCACCTGTTCGCAGATGGCCACCCGGTACCCTTTCTCCAGGAGCCGGGCGATATAGCCGTCGGCAGCGTGATACGGCACCCCGCACATGGGAGCCCGCCCTGTAGGCCCGGCTTCCCGGGAGGTCAAGGTTATCTCCAGTTCTCGGGATGCCAGTTCTGCGTCCTCAAAAAACATCTCATAGAAGTCCCCGAGCCGGAAAAAGAGGATGGCGTCCCCGTGCTCGTTTTTTATCTCCCGGTACTGCTTCATCATCGGTGTCAGGTTATCCAAAATCGTCCCCTCCGGTTTAACCTCCCTAATATTATAACATCGATATTTGCCAAAAAAAACCGAGGGAACACATAAGAAAAAGACATCGTTTCCAATGTCCTGGGTTCGATCTTTATTGACATTTGACAAAAGTCATTATCTTTTTCCACACACGTTTGGCTTCCTCAAAAGCATCAAAATGCTTTTCCACATTTTTATAACCATGCTCAAACTCATCATAGATCCTGGAGAATTCTTGCGTATTGAAGAATTTGCAGAGCTTGGGCAGCACTTCGGGAAGGTTTTCGCGCATCTTCTCGATTTCGGCTTTGAAATTGTTTGTCCTGGTAATGTAGAGCAACAGCGGCTTATACCGAACCCACCCAACGGAGGCCTTCAAAAACCTGGACGCAACATGAGGCGCATCTATCGTGACGGGTTTTAAGTGCCTTGGTAGTACACCATCCAACAAATGCGAATATTTCAAGAACCCGTCATGGAAAGTGTACACCGGCACCTTTAATACCTTCAAATTGTGAAAGCAGGTGCTCAAAAAAGTGTCTTCACCGCGTGCACCCGGCGGGTTATAAAATGGAGCTATCTTTTCCACATTGTTCAGATTAAAACACAAATTTGATCCCGAAATAAACTTGGCCCCGTCGATTTCTTCCACCACACGGGAACAGTCAATCAGTTCCCCGTCGGCGAAAGTAATTCCCCCGTCCGCCATTTTTCGCTTGATAGAATCCCAACTGATGATGTCATTGCTGATAGTTTCAATAAAAAGTCGGAAGTCCTCTTCTGTGAGAGTATCATTGAATCCGATGTAGGGAATGGGTGATATATAACCGCAATGATGGCCATGAGTAATATCAGCTTTAGGGATATACTTTAGATGGGAGGCAACGACGTTCTGCCCCCTCCACGTGACATTGTTTCCTTCTGTTCTTATTGGAGCAACGGGATACTCATCATCATCAAGAAAAATGAGGTAGTCCATTTTCTGTTTGACCGCGAAGTAGATCACTGCGTTTCTCTTTTTCCCATACCCATCTCCAAAAACCAGCCTTGCTTCCTTCTGGTTGATTACCCCTTCTCCTACCAGGTACCTTATTTCATCTGCTACAGCATTCTTGTCAATAAAATTGATTGATTCGATCGTATCGTAAATGTCAACGTCAATCTTTTTATAATCACTCACCTTTGTCCCGGTATAGCTCAAATCGTAGGCAACAAAAAGGTTTAAACTGGTGTTTTTGTCTTTTACCAGTTTGTGTTCGTCCCAGTTTCCCACGTAAGTATTGGCCAGTTTTTTAAAGTTTTTTCTCCCAGTGACAAACCCTATTCCCATTTTCATATGCTCTTTCGAGTTCATTTTCCCTCCTTGATCTCGGTGAGGCCTCCATAGTTTTTACGGAACAAAACCCCTCATCAACCCCATGTATAGGAAATTTATGCATGCCCTCAAACCCAGCATAGTTTCCTGACATACACATAAAAGGCGCCCGGTTAATTCCAGGCGCCATCAACTCCTTGGCAGTCTCAGTTACAGCCGCCGCCGCAGGTGCTGCATGAATTGGGATCACACCCGTCAACCTGGCCGATCGCTTTGCCTATGATGAAGTTTACGCCCTGCAGGATTTTGTTGAAACCCTCCTGGGCGGCCAGAAACGCCGCAATTGAACTGTTCTCCCGCATCCGCTCCTGGACTTCCTGCATCTTTTCCAGGTATTTGTCGGCATTGTCTTCCCCTGCCAAATGGCCTTCGTGAGCGGCATGCTGCACTTGGCGAAATTCCCCAATAATTTCCTGGGCCTTCTCGTCGTTATCCATTGCCGCCTCGGCAGCCTTTAGAACCGAAAATTCCTCACATTCAATCAAAGCCTGTCCTAGCTCCGTTGCCTTTTCCATGACTCCCACCTGTATCACCTCCGCCAACTGTCGTTCACCAAATAATTTCGCCGCGGGAAGGTCATCTCCTCCTGTCCCGCTCACTAATTTTTAACAGCCCGTGAAGAGTCCATGTTTTTGCTTCCCTTATCTCCACTGGCACCAATTGCGGGATCCCCTCTTCAGGCCTGGGGAACAGCACCAGCTTGTTTGTCCTCGTCCGGCCGGCCAGCATACCCCTGTCGGTCCTGCTCTCCCCTTCCACGAGCACCTCCATGGTTTCCCCTTCCAATCGGCGGTTGATGTCCAGACTGATTTCATTCTGGACAGCCATCAGGTGGTTGAGCCTTACCTTTTTTTCTTCGGCCGTTACCTGCTGCGGCATCCCCGCCGCGGGTGTTCCGGAACGCTTCGAATAAAGGAAAGTATACGCTGCGTCAAAACCGACCCGGCGGACCAGGGCCAGGGTGTCTTCAAAGTCGGCCTCAGTCTCTCCGGGGAACCCGACGATAAAGTCCGTGGTAATGCTGGCCCGCGGCACCGCCTCCCGAATTTTCGCCACCAAATCCAGGTAGTATTCCCGGGTATACCCCCGGTTCATGAGTGACAGGATCCGGTTGCTGCCGGCCTGAATGGGAAGATGGAAGTGCTCGCAGACCCTTGTGGATGATGCGATCGTCTTGATTAGTTTATCGGAGAAGTCCCGTGGGTGCGAAGTCATGTACCTGAACCTGGCGATGCCGCTCACCCGATCCAGTCTGGCCAGGAGGTCGGCAAAATCCCAACCGGGACAGAGGTCCTTGCCATAGGAATTGACATTCTGGCCCAGCAGCGTCACCTCAAGGTAGCCCTTGCCGGCCAGTTCCGCCACCTCGGATTCGATTTCCTCCGGTCGGCGGCTTCTTTCCCGCCCCCGGACGTAAGGCACGATACAGTAGCTGCAAAAGTTATTGCAGCCATACATGATGGTGACATAGGCTTTTGCCCCCTCCACTCGGGCCGAGGGCAGGTCCTCCACCACCTCCCCCTCAATTTCCCAAACGTCCACAACCGGACCGTTCTTTTCTTTGGCTTCGGCCACCAGTTTGGGGAGAAGGTGGGAGTTATGCGTGCCAAAAATGATATCGATATGCGGCGCCCGGCGCCTGATTTTGGCTGCCACCCCTTCCTGCTGGGCCATACAGCCGCAGACCGCGATCAGCAGTTCCGGGTTCGTCTGTTTTAGCCGCTTGAGGCTGCCCAGCTTGCCGTAAATCTTATTTTCGGCCGACTCCCTGACGCAGCAGGTGTTGACCACGATCAGGTCGGCCTCGGCCTCCGCCTGGGTCTCCTGGTAACCCATCTCTCGCAGGTTCCCGGCCAGTACTTCCGAGTCCCGTTCGTTCATCTGGCAGCCGTATGTCAGGATGAGGTATTTCTTCTCCATGACGGTATCCTCCGGTCAAAATCCTTTATTATTATATCAAATCCGGCCAATGATAACACGCGGAGGCCTCGTCCGTTTGTCCGGTATTCTCAGCGGTATGCTTATTATACACCGTTCCTTTTGGCCCCATAAAAAACCCGTTCCCGACCGGCGAGAACGGGGACACTACCATACCCCAGGAGCCAAAGATTTATCCCGGTTACTCCGCCTTCAGGGGTAGGCCCTTGGCATCCTTGTTTATGGTCCCGGTCAAAATCAATATCCCTTCGATGAAGCCCCAGATGGCTCCCAAACCAAATGTCACAAGGGTTACCACAATCTGAAGAATGCCTATGCCAATGAAGCCCAGATAGAAGCGGTGAACTCCAAGACCTCCCAAAACGATCCCAAGAATTCCGGCCACAATTTTCGATTTGGCACCCTCCGTCGGGGCGGCCGCCAGCCTGACTCCGCATTTGACACACATTTCGGCTGTCGCGGTGGTTTCTTCCCCGCAGTTCTGGCAGTGTTTCTTCCCGCTCTTGGGAGGACAGCCACAGGAAACGCACATTATGGCCTGTTCGGCTACCTCTTTTCCGCAATGTCGACAGAACATAGCATACCTCCTATATAAATGAAATCACCTGTACCCCAAATATATTCCGTTTTGGGTCTCCCGGTTCTATTTAGGGGTACATTCCCAAAAGCATGGTACATGATATCAGTTCCACCAGAATTACGTTTTTCCTGCTTTTTCATCGAATACCATGAGGAAATACCCGTATGCTTCGGTTTTAACCAGGACATAATAACAATCGATCACATTAAACTGCAAAAGGAGGCTATTGCAATGACTGTTGGTCAAAAAATGCATCAAACGTTGGCAACTTTAGAAGGATGCGCCGCAAATCTGAAGGCCTTTGCGCTCGACAGCCAGGATAAAACGGCCCAACAAATGTTTAACACTTTAAGCGGCCAGGTGGAAAGCGTCTGCAATTCCCTTAAAGGGCGCATTAACCACATTGAACAGCAGGAACCCCAGTATAAGACGCAGCAGCACCCACAGCATTAACACAGTCCCGCCCACACTTAAGCAATACGCGGATTATCGGAATTTGGTTTAGACGCCTTTCGCCCGAACTACAAGCCCCTGATCAGTAATCAGCAAGACAAGGGGCTTGTTCCTTTTGTTCATTTGCCATACTAACACAACACCAAGGTCAATAACACCCGGTACACCTTCCCCTGAACCGGCAGTTGTGTCCCCCTTTTTGCCCCGTTGTTTCATACCAAATAGGCCCGCACAAATACCTCCAAATAAAAAACCGCCCGACAAGGAATACTGTTCGAGAGGTGATTTTAATGGTATTTCGCATTGTCCGAGGTCTGATCAGCCTGAACAACGAAAACCAGCGCCAGCAGGCGGCGGAACTGGGAAAGCGCCTCACCGGGCTGGGTTATGAGGCGGAAGTTCAGGAAGATGCGGTCAGCCTGACCAAACCGGCCAAAATTGAATCGGTTGTCAGCGAATTAGTCCAAGTCTGCGAACCAATGGGTTGGGACTTCTGGAAAGATTGCGACCTGGCCGAATACGAACAAACCAACGGAAAAGTCCGGTCATACTACCGTTTCGGGCGGGTGCATCGTGATGACGAAAGTTGACACCCGTCCTATTTGAAGTCTACCGGCTCTTTGGAAAGTTTGCTGCCTACACCTGCAGCGAATCCCGAGTCGTACCCCCTTTTCCAAACCGGCCGATCCACCAGGCCCGCCACCGGTCTCTTCCATCCTCAATCAGGGTGTAAGCCACCGGAATCAACAGGGGAGTGATAATGGTGGAAGTCAACAGCCCCCCAATCAGGACCACGGCCATCCCGGAACGGATCTCACTCCCCTCCCCAAGGGCGAAGGCGGTAGGGAGCATACCGAAAATCATGGTCATTGAGGTCATCACAATGGGGCGCAGCCGCGTTGTTCCTGCCTCAATCAAGGCTTCCCGCAGGGGTAGTCCCCGTTTCATCAAAGTGATGGTGTAGTCGATCAAGAGGGTCCCATTCTTGGCCGCCAGCCCATCCAGCATGATAAACCCAATCATAGACGCCATACTGATGCTGTTTCCGGTCAGGAAAAGGGCCAGGAGCGCCCCGATGAAGCCGCACGGCAGAGACAGCATCCGGATGAACGGGGTTAAAAACGATTCGTAAAGAATGACCAAAACCATGTAAACCAGGAACACTGAAATCAACAGGGCCGATACCAGGTCCTTGAAGGAATCGTCCATCGCCTCACGCTCACCGGCATAAGTGACCCCGTATCCCGGCGGCAGGTGCAGCTCCTTGACGCGGCGATCGATTTCAGCGGTGATATCGCCCATGGATCGCCCGGTATTGTTGGCAGTGACGGTGATTAACTGCTGGCGGTTTCGATGCCAGATCTTGCTGGGGCCGGTCGATCTGGATAGGTCGGCCACCTGGCTGAGGGGGAATATGTCCCCCTGCCTGTTCATCAGGGTAATCCGGCCCACGTCTTCCGAGCTCAACCGATCAACCGCATGCAAACGTACCCGGATATCTACTTCTTTGCCGCTGTCGCGAAACTGGGTTGCCGTCTCGCCTTCCATGCTGGCCCGAACAGCCCGGGCAATTTCGGCCACGGAAATCCCCATTTCCGCCGCCCGCAGTCGATTGACAGAAACGATAATCTCCGGTTTCCCTTTCGGTTCCCAGGAGGATTTGACATCGAGAGTTCCCCGGGTCGTCCGCACGATGTTTTCCACCTGGCCGGCATACTTGACCAACTGGCCCAGCTGCGGTCCGGTAATATTTAAATAAATTGGAGCTTCTCCCCCGGTGTCCATAAAAGCCTGTTCGGTGACGGTCACCTTGGCTCCCGGAAGCTCTTTAACCCACTTGCGTACCAGATCAGTAACCGCCCAGATGGACTTGTCACGTTCCTGCTTCGGTGTTAGAAGGACGGTAATCTTCCCCAGGTGGGATCCGGACTCGGAAATAAAACTGCCCGCGGATCCGGCCGTGGAAAAATAATCGGAAACTTCCGGAAGGGACTGAAGTTTGGCCTCGATCTCCTTCAGCACTTCCCCGGTACGGTTGAGGGAAACCCCGGCAGGCAGTTCCACATTGATGGTAAACTGACCGCGGTCCACTTTGGGCATAAATTCGGTGCCAATTAACCGGAGCGGAATCAGGGACAATGCCGCGAACAAGGCAAGGAACACCCCGCCAATAACCAGTTTGCGGTGGTCCATAGCCCAAATCAGCAGTTCCCGGTACCGTTCGCTGACCACAGCAAACAGGTCGTTCAGTTTGCCGGCTGCTTTTTTCCACCACAGCCGTACCCGGCTGCTTCCAAGCCTGCCGGGAATTCCCGCAGCCAAACCTTCCCCGTCTCCCTCCCCGGCGTCCTCCACCATGCCGCGCTTGCTCAACAGGGCGCTCAGCATCGGCGTCATCGTAAAGGAGACAAACAAAGAGAAAAGGGTGGCAAAGACTATGGTCAGGCCGAATTGGCGAAAGTATTGCCCGACCATGCCGCTGAGAAATGCGATGGGCCCGAACACCACTACATCTGACATGGTGATGGCCACGGCGGCCATGCCGATCTCGTTCCGGCCATCCACAGCCGCCTCCTCCGGCGGTTTCCCCATTTTGCGGTGGCGGTGAATGTTCTCCAGAACCACGACGGAATCGTCAACAAGAATACCAATGCATAAGGACAACCCCAGGAGAGACATCAGGTTAAAGGTGAATCCGGCAAAAAACATCATCAGATATGTGGCAATCAGTGAAGTAGGGATTGCCAGGAGCACTATCAGGATGGAACGCAGATCCCGCAGGAAGAATGTCAGGACCAGTCCGGTCATGATGATACCTTCAATGAGGCTGCGCTGGGTGTCGTTCAGGGCTTTTTTGATAAAGTCTGACTGGTCGTCCGCAACCACGATTTTAATATCCGGGGGCAGGGTTTTTTTGAGGCCCTCCAGCCTCATGAGCACAGCCTGCGCGGTCTTGACGATGTTGGCGTCGCTCTGTTTTTGCACCAAAACACCAAGAGCCGATTTTCCATTCAGCCGGTAAAACTCGGTCCGATCGGCATAAGTGTCCTTAACCGTCGCCAGTTCGGACACAGGCACCGTTCCTCCGGAAGGCAGCGGCACCGGAAGTGTCCGAATATCCTCCAGGTCCCGGAACTCGCCAATCAGCCGGATGGTAAATTCGGTTTTTCCTTGTTCCAGGCTTCCAGCAGGGATGTTGAGGTTCTGATTACTTAAGAGATCCAACAGCTGGCTAATGGATAGGCCGTAACCGTCCAGTTTGGTGCGGTCCACCTCAACCATGATCTGCCGTTCCTGACCGCCGATGATTGTCACTTTGCCGACGCCGGAAACAGGTTCAATGTTGTCGGCTATTTCCCTCTTGACCAAATCATAGAGCCTGTCCGGCGACCTGTTTGCCGAAACCGCCATGCTCAAAATCGGTTGTTCGTTCATATCATATTTTTGAATGAGGGGTTTCTTCATGTCCCTGGGGAACTTGTATTGAACAGCATCGAGCGCTTTCTGAGCATCAATGGCGGCTAAATCAGCGTCAGTGGTCATGGTAAATTCCAGGAGGGTAACGGCAACACCTTCTGATGTTGAGGTAACGGTGTTTTTCAACCCGCTGAGGGAAGCGACCCCGTCTTCAATGGGTTTTACCACCTGGGACTCGATCTCCTCGGCGCTGGCCCCGGGGTAAAAAGCGACAACGGAAACATAAGGAAGGTTGGCCTTCGGCATCAGGTCAGCCCCGATCCGCGGGTACATTAACATGCCCATAACCACAAAAAACAGAAAAACCATTGTCATTCCGGCTGGTCGCCGAATGGCCCACCAGGTCAGGTTCATGCTGTTCAACTCCACCGCCATTAGTGTTAACAGCAAATGAAATTCCCGTTCCATTAAAAAAGTTCCTGCCTGAGGCGGGAACTTTTTCTTATACAAAATAGTCAATTTTGGCTTGGGGAAACCGGGATATTATAGCATCGGCCAAAAAGGCCTTAATTTCCTCCATGGTGGTTTTGGGGTAAACGTACTTGCCATACCCGAACTGCCCGAATTTAAACTGCCTATCTTCCGGGTCCATCGGCAGCCCGGTTCCGGGAAAGACCTCCAGAATCCGGTTCTTGGCCCGGGTGGTGAACCTGTGGCTGATTAGTTCAAAGGGGAGATCTACTGATCCCCCAAGCCTCTGCCGCAGCAGGTCTATCAGGTCCTGGTACTCTTTTTTCCACCCCGGGAACACAAAGATCGGGGCAATGATGAAACCGATGGGGTAACCTGCTGCAGCAACCAGCCCGGCCGCCTCCACTCTCTCGTCAAGTCCGGGGACCCCATGTTCGAACCGGTGAATAATAGAACGGCAGTTAAGGCTGAAGCGAAACCGGGTATGTCCCCGGTGGTTGAGTGGGAGCAGTTTGTGAACCGCTGTCTGCTTGGTGACAAATCGGAACCGGCCCTGCTCCTGCCCCGCGAAAAAATCAATTGCCCGGGCAAGTGATCCGGTCAACGGTTCCACAGCCAGTGGATCGGATGTGGCCGCCCCTTCAAAAACGGTAGCCTCCGGCAGTCGCTTCTTTATGTATGACTCGGCCCTGGCCAGAATCTGGTCAACGTTAACATAGACGCGAACATACGGCTTATTTCCCAGTGTTGTTGCCAGGTAGCAGTATTCACACTTTCCGGGACAGCCGGTGGCCAGCGGCAGTTGGTAATGAGCCGACGGTTTGCATGGGGCGAAATCAAGCCCCCTTTTCACACCAACCACCAGTGTGCCTTTGGCCTCCATATATGCCTGAGTGGGGCTGTCTCCGGGTATACCGGTGACGCGGTTGTGGGAAGATGTCATTCTGACTGTAGTTCCAGCGTCATGAAAATGGTCATACAGTTTTCGCCCCAGAGAATATTCCAGAGCCCCGGGTTCAAAAAAGACACGTTCGGGAACAAACCCCGGCATCATAATAAATATCACCCGGAAATAGGTTGCCCTACCCGTGAACATCTCATCCTTAGAGGCAAGGTATAGTAGAATCGATCCTCTGGAAGCCGTCGACCTGAACTGAGCAACCTTTCCGGACATAGAAACCCCCTGTAATACAGACAATAAAATGAGTCCATTGGGTCCTCTAACTTCTAAAGGAGGTTTGATATGGGCCGACGTAGAGGTGTAATGTCTGACGCTTTGAAGTACGAACTGGCCAAGGAACTGGGTGTGGACCACCTCGTGGAAGGTGACTACTGGGGTGCAGTAACCTCGAAGGACTGCGGCGGGTTGGTGGCGAAAGCCATCGAGTATGCGGAAAGAGCATTAGCCTCCCAGAACCGCTCATAGGATCTACGACTCACCAGGGGATTACTCCCCTGGTTTTATCCTATAATTTCCGGAAACGATGCTTTTTTTACTTCCCGGCCGGGCCTTACCCTGACCAGGGAAAAGCCCTCAACCTCATCGGGAGGCTCCAGACTCTGGTTCATTCTCTTAATCACGTCCTCCGGGACGTTCCTCTCCCGGCCCTGGTTCCGTTCCAGGGTTAAATCCAGGCTTGAATCCACCCAGACAACTGTCACAGGATATCCTTTGGCGAGGCGCAGTATGGAACCCCGATCCCTGCGGCGGAGGTTGGTGGCATCATAAATGACATGATGACCCCGCCCCAGAAAAAACTTGATCATGGCCCTGGCGATGGCGAAAACAAGGGGATCGTATTCCAAGTTGCCTTCGTCGCCGGTCAAGAACTGGCGAATACTGTCAGTACTAACCAGGGTGCCTTTGAGCCTGCAGGCGTAGTGGGATTTGCCGCTCCCGGGCAAGCCGCACATCATTGTCAGTCTTCCGGATTCCCTGGTCACGGCTGCCATTCCCGCCGGGCAGCCATGGAAATTACATTGTCCTTGTGGACCGCTTCCCGGTCCGTAAAGTGGTACCGGCAGTTATCGCAGATGTAAACCAGGCAGAGACCGGCCCCCTGGTATAGGTAATCATTTGAGTATTTGTTGATGGCCTTACCGTGATGGCACCGGGGACACGTCTTGTCTACCAGTCTTATCCTGACCACCCTCTTGATGTTCGCTTTTGGATATTATGTGAAACGAGGGGACCATTCATACAAAAAACCAGTGGGTTGCCCCACTGGTTTTTCTTACATTTCCTTGGGTGTTCTGTCCCCGGCTTCCGGGTAATCGAGCAGCTTCAGTTTCACCAAAAGCGGAGTTGTGTTCAAGGCGATGAAGATAGCAATTACCGTCACCAGGGTCAGGAAATACATGCCGACTCCGATAGCCAGACCCAACCCGGCAGCAATCCAGAGGTTGGCCGCAGTGGTTAGGCCGCGCACATAACCCCGGTCCTTCCAGATCACACCGGCCCCGAGAAAACCGATGCCGGTGACGACCTGGGCGGCAATCCGGGCGGGGTCCATGGTCTTCACCCCCTGAAACATAGGAAACCCGTAGACGGAGACGATCATGAACAGCGTGGAGCCGATACAGACGAGCGAATAGGTCCGAATCCCGGCTGGTTTTTGGTTGCGGCTGCGCTCGAAACCGATTATCACCCCAACAAGCAGCGATGCAAATACCCTGAGGATAATCTCACCGTCAGTAATCACAGGATCCCCCCTCTCCGGACCGGAAACTGTCCCTAATTTTCTGTAAACTTAAGGTACCATATGTCTATTGAGGTGTCAATCGACCTTTGTCCTACTCTTTTCCGGCATAGAGAGCCTGCAAACCCTCCCACAGCCGCGGGTTGGCTTTGCTCAGGTTGACCGGCCGTCCTTTGTCCGTACGTACAAACGCATGGACGGTTGAGCCTTCGGCCAGCAGCCTGCCATCCCTCTCCCGGTATATCTTATAGAAAATAGAAACTTTAACCGCACTTAATTCAGTAATCCTCGATTCGATCACGATTTCGTCATCATAAGCTGCTGATGCCCGGTAACAGCAGTTGGCCTCCAGCACCGGAAGGCCAATGCCACAAGCTTCAAACTCGGTGTACGGCAAACCGCCCTCCCGCAGCAGTTCCGTCCGGCCGACTTCAAACCAGACGAGGTAATTGGCATAATAAACCACGCCCATCGCATCAGTTTCCTGATAACGAACCCGCAGCTTCACTCTGCTGTTCATACGTACCTCCTTAGCCCCTACCGGGCCGCCTGGAAGATTTCCCGAGCCACTATCTCCAGCTGGTTATAGTTCCGGCATTCGAAAACATGCCTGCAAAAAGGTTGGTACACATTCATGACGCTGTCCTCGGTGTTCCAGGAAGACTCCGTTTGGGGGTTGAGCCAAATTACCTGGCGGGCCCTGCCCGCAATCCTCCGAAAGGCGTCAACCTCCGGCAGCCGCCAGTTGCTCCGGGCATCGCCAAGCACAATTACCGTTGATCTCTCACTGACCGCGGTCAGGAACCGGGTCTCGAACTCCACAAACACTTTGCCGAAGTCGGAGAACCCGGAAACGGAAAACTTCGCCCGGGAAAAGGCCTCATTGATGGCCTCTTCCACTTCCCGGTTGCGAAAATAATCGGTCACATCATCAATAGTGTCCACGAACAGGAAGGACCTGACCCAGCGAAACCGGTTCTGCAGTGTATATACCAGCTGGAGCATAAATTCGCTGAACAAGGCGACAGAGCCGGAAACATCGCAGAGAAGAACCAGTTCCGGCTTGCGGGCTTCCCGGCATTTCCTGGCCAGGAAGATGGCCACTCCACCGGTGTTTACAGCCCGCCTGATGGTCCGGCGCAGGTCAATCCGCCCCTTCTTGGCGGGGCGGTATCGGCGTGAATATCGGGTAGCGAGTTTCCGGGCCAGCTTGGTAATCCGGCGGCGGATTTCCTCAACCTGGTCGTTATTGAGCTTGAAGAACGCGATTTCCTTGAGATTGGTGTTTTCCAGGATATCCTCCAGCGCTTCCAGCCCAAAAGCCCGGCTCAGTTCCTCCTCGACGCGGGTAACCAGCCTCCGGTGCATGGATTGCAGCCGTTCCTGCCATGTGTTGTATGTTTTTTCATCCACCTCTCCGCGCTCCCGCTTCAAGTCCAGATGAAAAACGGCCTCGAACCAGCCGATAAACACCTTTGCCTTCTTCACTGTCTCGTCAATTTCCTTGAGGAATCCGCACTGCATTGGCCCCAGGCTGTCAACAGCCATCTCGATCAGCCGCGACTGGAGGTCGCCAATGTTTTCCATTATTGCCTTCATCAACAGCATATATGGGGATCCCGAAGCCCCCCAGCCCAACCCTTCCCCGGTGACAGCCTCCACCATCTGGGCCGTCACGGAAGCCCCGGTTCCCGGGGATTCCAACTCCGGGTCAGGTTTTCCCCTCGACAGGACAATGTCAAAATAAAGATGGAACAGCTTGTCAAAAATGCCCTCATCTGCCTGATCCTTAATCAGAGTGCACCGCAGGGCTTGGTAAAACTGCTCCCGCTGCAGGCCCACCAAGTCTAGAGCCTTAAGACAATCCATCGTTTCCGACAAGGAATTCTTGATTCCTGACTGCCGAAGCAGCTTGGTAAATTCCAGCAATGCTTTATCCATGCTTCTACCCCGGAAGGAGCGACTTGATTTTGGCTTGGACTTTTTCCACATCGCTTTGGTACTTGAGCAGGACGGTAAGCGTACTCGTCACCGTGTCCTCGTTCAGCCCGCCCACCCCCAACATCACCAGGGATTGGGCCCAATCAAGCGATTCGGCAATGCTCGGAGCCTTGCGCAGTTTCTGTTTGCGCACCGCCTGGACAAATTCCACCAACTGTCGGGCCAGAGCCTCTCCAATACCAGGCACCTTCATATTAATGATGGCCAGCTCCCGGTCGTAATCCGGGTATCCGATGAAAAGGTGAATGCACCGCCTCTTTAAAGCATCACTAAACTCCCGAAAACTGTTACTGGTCAGGACAACAAGAGGAATCCGGGCCGCCTTGACGGTGCCCAACTCCGGTATAGTCACCTGAAAGTCCGACAATGCCTCAAGCAGGAAACTCTCAAACTCCTCGTCGCTCTTGTCAACTTCATCAATCAACAACACCACCGGCTCTTCTGACAGCAGGGCTGTTAAGAGCGGCCGGGCGAAGAGAAAGTCAAAAGTAAAGATATCCTCTTTCATCTCTTCCCAGCTCTTGTCGGAAAGGTGGTTGGCCTGGATACGCAGGAGCTGCTTCTGGTAATTCCACTCATACAGGGACTTGGCCTCGTCCAACCCCTCGTAGCACTGCAGCCTGACCAATCTGCTGCCGGTTGCTGCAGCCAGTACCTTGGCCAGTTCGGTTTTTCCCACACCGGCCGGACCCTCCACCAGAAGAGGTTTGCGCAGCCGGCAGGCTAAATAAACCGTGGTTGCCAGCGGCCGGTCAGCCAGGTACCGCTGGGATGCCAGCCTGCTTTCCAGTTCTTCCACTGACGCGAACATCGAACCACCTCCCGGGGCGCCCCAGTTTGGTTAATATATTCCAGGTCGATGTCCTGATTCCTGCTGGAGATTCACTAGTATTGACTTGTACGTTTCGTAATCGTGGTCACTAAAAAGAACCATCCATACCTCGTCGAAGCCGTCCTGGGCGTTGATGAATTCCATAATGGCACCCAGAGCCGGCACTGCTGCCCTGCTTACAGGGTAACCGTACACCCCGGTGCTGATCGACGGAAAAGAAATGGTTTTCAACCCATGCGCCCTGGCCAGGCTGAGGCTGTTTCGATAACAGCTTCGCAGAAGTTCCGGCTCATTGGCGTTCCCGCCTTCCCAAATTGGGCCGACCGTATGAATCACATACTTTGCCCTCAGATGGCCCCCGGTTGTAATCACGGCTTCTCCCGTCGGACATCCGCCCTGTTTGGCCCGGATCTGTTTGCACTCTTCCATAATTGATGGTCCCCCAGCCTGGTGAATCGCCCCATCCACCCCGCCGCCACCGAGGAGACCCGAGTTGGCCGCATTGACAATGGCATCGGTGCCCTGCCTGGTGATATCCCCTTTGACCAGGATCAGTTTGGTTTTGTTAACCATTACTTCCACGCGGTTTTCCCCTCCCGCAGCTTGGTTATCTCTCCGCCCGCAGCTATTCCGCAGCAGTTTCTTCCATTGGGTTTTCCCGTTTCCGGCCTGCTTCTACCTTACATGGTACATATCCGGCTGCCAAATTGCAACAATGGGTATCACCGTTCCCAAAGCGCCTTCTTCGTCCGGTTTAAGCCATAACCGAACCAATTCCCGGGTTCAGGCTGACTTCCATTCCATTATCCAGGTTCACCACCAGCGCTCCCCCGCCGCCGTGCCTCACATCAGCGATCTCTTCCTCAAAAATGATGAGGCGGTTTTGGCCGCTGTACAGGGTGATACTCCCCCCGCCGGCAACAGCTGAATCCAGCCTCATTTCAAAACCGCTGGACAGGCCTCCAAGCAGGCATCTGGCCTGGACCGGGTGATTTGCGGTCAGATACCCGTTAATTTTGTCCAACCGGATCCCCATGATCATCAACCCCTTTTTTGGTTTAGGGTTTCGAAAACGGGGCCCGGTTATGCAGGTTGCTGCCCGGCACCTTAATAGCCGGAAAAATAGTCTATCTGCATGGCTTCCCGGACCTGGCCTATTGTCTCTTTGGCCACCGCCCTGGCCCTGTCCGTGCCTGCCATCAGGATCTCTTCCACCTTGTCCGGGTTGGATTCGTATTCTGCCCGCTTTGACCGCATTGGTTCCAAAAGTTGATTCAATATTGCGGACAGACGCTTCTTGCACGCCACACAGCCTATCTTGCCCACCCTGCAGGAGGAAGCGATATCCTCTACCTCCACCACGTTAAAGGCCTGGTGGTAGGTGTGCACTGTACACACCTCAGGGGTTCCCAGATCGGTAGCCCGGATCCGCTTGGGGTCTGTCACCGCTGTATTGACGCGCCTGACCACCTCGTCGGCAGGATCGGACAGGCAGATGGCATTTCCCAGGCTCTTGCTCATCTTGGCAGCGCCGTCCAACCCGACAAGCAGGGGCACTTCTCCTACCAGGGCCTCAGGTTCCACCAGAACCGGCTTGTACAGGTCATTAAACCGCCGCACGATCTTCCGGGTCTGTTCGATGTGAGGCACCTGGTCCTTTCCGACCGGCACCAGGTTTGCTTTGCAAAAAGTGATATCGGCAGCCTGGCTTACGGGGTATCCGAGAAACCCGTACATCAGCTCACTGTACCCGTGCTGGGCCGCCTCACTCTTTATGGTCGGGTTGTGCCGCAGGCTGTTTACGGTCACAAACATGGAGTAGAAAATGGTCAGTTCCGCAATTTCGGGGATCAACGACTGGACGAAAACAGTGGACTCCTCCGGATCGATTCCCGCGGCCAAATAGTCCATGGCTACCTGTCTTACATCATCTTTCAGCTTTTCCGGGTTCTCGAAATTGGTGGTCAATGCCTGGACATCGGCGATAATGAGAAATGTGTCATACTCCCTCTGCAGCCGTACCCGGTTAGCCAGGCTCCCCACATAATGACCAAGATGAAGGCGTCCCGTAGGACGGTCACCAGTGAGAATCCTTCCTTTTTTTTCGGTCATCGCACTCGCCCTCCTATTCCATACACTTTTCAGTATTCTCCCTTCCGTTGGCCCCAAATCGAAAACCCCGCCTCTATCAAGGGGCGAGGTTAGCTCGCGGTACCACCCTAGTTGGTCTGTCGACCCACTCTTTGCGGTCGCCTGCAAATGGCGACATCCGATAACGGCGGATAGCCGTCGGCGCCTACTTCCATTTCGGACCGATCCTCAGGAGCCCATTCGACCCGCCCGTGATACCGGTTTCCACCCACCCGGCTCTCTGCAACCATCGGTCTCGGGTTTACTATTCTCCTTCATTGGTTTTGTATTTGCCCCCTGGGGGAGCCCCTAAAATGTGCTATAAAAAATGTCGGAGTATATCCACAACCCCATCGCTCCGGGGTTTGGCGGACACGAAATCCGCCTGATTCCACAGTTCCCGGGGAGCGTTGCCCACCAGGGCCCCGGTTCCGGCATAATCGATCATGTCCAGGTCGTTCCAGCTGTCACCAATCGCCAGGATCTCTTCCCTCCTGATGCCGAGCCGTTCGGCAAGATCAGCCAGGGACTTCCCCTTACCCGCTTGAGGATGCAGGACCTCGAGGAAATTGTCCAGGGAATTGGTCACGAGGATCTGATCGCCGAACTCGTCTTTGAGGCTCTCCTTAACCAGTGGAACGGCATCCGCCGCCAGAACGAAGGCCATCAGGGTCGGGTCCGTACCCCGGACCAGTTCCTCCAGATCGGGACTACAGGTGATAGTCACCCTGAGAGCCCTGGCGTAACCGTCCGCATGAGGATGTTCCCGGTCGGCGTAGATGGTGTCATCCAGGTAAATATACCGAACGGCAGGCGTGTGCGCCGTCATCCGGCTCAACACCTTAAGAGCGGTTGACTTATTAATGGTCAGGTGCCGCAATACCTCCCCCGATTGGGAACACCTGGTCATGGCGCCATTATACGTGATAATGGGAATGTCCAACTCCAGCTCTTGGGCAAACGGCAGGGCCGATGGGTAGTGGCGGCCAGTGGCGATGGTAAACATCACTCCACGGTTGGCGTTTTCCCGAATCAGCAACACGAGGTCCTCGGGGATACGGCGCTCGGCATTTAACAGGGTGCCGTCAAGATCAATGGCTACCAACCGGTAGGACAACCCCATCCCCTCCTGACGCAGCACTCCCGCCGATGCCGACGTGCGGGTCGGCACTGCCAACCAAGCTTATCCAAAGGCCTCTCTTAACGCCGGAAACTTCCAGGTTCCTCCTAAACGCTGTAGTTGGGGGCTTCCTTGGTGATGACCACATCATGGGGGTGGCTTTCCCTCAAGCCCGCACCGGTGACCCGAATGAATCGGGTCAGCGTTTTCAGTTCCGGAATGTTGCGAACACCGCAGTAACCCATGCCGGCTCTCAGGCCGCCGACCAGTTGATAGATGGTGTCGGCAAGAGTGCCCTTGTAAGGTACACGGCCTTCGATCCCCTCCGGAACCAGTTTCTGAACATCCTCCTGGAAGTAGCGGTCCTTGCTCCCTTCCTTCATGGCCCCGAGCGAACCCATTCCCCGGTAAACCTTGAAGCTGCGTCCCTGATAGATTTCAATTTCGCCAGGGCTCTCCTCGGTTCCTGCCAGCAGGTTGCCGATCATGACCACATCAGCCCCGGCGGCGATGGCCTTGGGAATATCGCCCGAGTACTTGATGCCGCCGTCCCCGATGACCGGGACTCCGGCTTTGGCCGCCTCCTGGGCACAGTCATAAATAGCCGTAATCTGCGGCACACCGATACCTGCCACCACCCGAGTAGTGCAAATGGATCCCGGGCCCATACCCACTTTGACAGCATCGGCCCCGGCTTTGATCAGATCCCGGGTCGCTTCCGAAGTAGCGATATTTCCCGCAATAAGTTCCTTTTCCGGGTACTCTCTTTTAATCTGCTGGACAGCTTCCAGAACGCCTTTCGAATGCCCGTGGCCAGTATCAACAACTATCACATCGGCCCCTGCTTTGATCAGGGCGCTTGTCCGTTCCATCATATCGGCCCCGACACCCACTGCAGCACCTACCCGCAGGCGCCCGCGTTCATCTTTGCAGGCGTTGGGGTATTGGCGGGTTTTTTCAATATCCTTGATCGTAATCAGGCCCTTCAGCATCCCCCGGTCATCCACAATGGGAAGCTTTTCAATCTTGTGCCGCTGCAGAATGTCCTTGGCCTGTTCCAGGGTTGTCCCCACCGGGGCTGTAACCAGGTTTTCCTTGGTCATCACCTCGGAAATCCGGCGGTGGAACTCTTTTTCGAAGCGGAGGTCCCGGTTGGTGAGGATCCCCACCAGCCGGCCGTTAACGGTCACTGGCACCCCGGAGATGTGGTATCTCTCCATCAGAATCATGGCATCCTGAATCCTCTGATCGGGGTGGAGTGATATCGGATCGGTGATCACCCCATGCTCGGATCGCTTAACCCGATCCACCTCAAGCGCCTGGCGCTCAACAGACATGTTTTTGTGGATTACCCCAAGGCCCCCCTCCCGGGCAATAGCAATAGCCAGCCTGGAATCGGTCACTGTATCCATTCCGGCGCTGATTATCGGGAGATTCAGCTTGATGCGGGCCGTTAAATGGGTGGTAATATCAACTTCCCGGTGCAGGACATCTGCCCGGGCCGGGACTAACAGAACATCGTCAAATGTCAGCCCTTCCTTGATGAATTTCTCTTCCATTCTCCCTCTCCTTCCCCGGGTCATAATTATTTCCGTTATTATACCACAGTTTTTTAGCCCTTGGGACAATTCAGTATAAAAAAAAGAAAGGCGGTTACCTTATCGATATCCTGGAAGGAGTGATCGACATGACAACCCCCGATGAATCCAAAAAAACGGGCCGGCGCCGCCTCAACATTGCCGCCGATTACTTCACAGAGCCTGTTTTTAACACCGGGGCCGTCTACGGCATCGATCCTGACGTCAAGGAACCTCTTTCTCCGCGGCGGAAGAAATCTCCTCGTAATACCCGCGCAGATAGGTGATCTTGGGCGGGCTGACCGCCAGTTCGGTGGCCACCTCGACATCGTTCTTGCCTTCTTTGAGTTTGGCCACCATGGTCTGCCAATCGACGCCGAGTTCCTGGGCCTTCTCCTGGAAACCTTTTTCCAGGTTTCTGTCCTTCTCCATCAATTGTCACCTCCCGTGTCTGGCCTTAGTATGAACCGGACTCGGGGTGATTATAACAACCTGTATTGTCTTAGCCGGTCTATGGGGTCTTCAAGGCCGATTTCCCCAACAAAAATGTCAATACCCCGGATTTGGTCTGACTTCATGCGCTTTGCCTGGATACTTTTTTCTGAATAAGGTCCCGCAGGCTTTCTGAAAAGCAGCCCTGGCTCCTTCTTCTCCCCCGTGCAGGGCCTTAAAATCTCTCCAATCTCTTTCCATTGCTCCTCCTCACCACAATGACGAAGTAATTTCACGAGAAAATTTCATATATACATTAAAAACTCGCTACATTCAACATATAGCGAGAATATCCTACTCCTTGTTATTATTGAACTCATTGTTAAGAATGAGCATGATTTGCTTCTTTAGTTTTGGTATCTCGGTTTTGACAGTCGTCCAGATTCGTTCCATATTCAAAGATTGATACTTGTGAGCAGCCATGTCTCGCATGCCCGTTATTTCTTTCCAGGGAATTTTGTTATATTTGCTCTTAATCTTATCCGAAATACCTTTAGTCAGCTCTCCAATATTAAGCAAGGTCATACAGACGGCTTTTTGTGTTTTCTCGGATTCCAGGAACCTTTCTTTTGAATATCCCCTGATAAGAACAGGAATGGATGTGATCTCTCTTAAAATGTTTTTTAGATATGCTTCATCTCTGTTCATATATCATGACAACCTCCTTTAAGATGTTGTCCTTAATGCAGGGGTTGAGTGAAGAAAACTCCAGGATATCTACTTTTTGCCTTAATCTTTCTTCTAATGATATCTTTAAATGGCATAAATCAAGCAACCCAAATTCCTTTGAAAAATCAAAGATTAGGTCAATATCGCTTGACTTCTTTCTCTCACCGCGGGCAGTAGACCCAAAAATGCCAGCCCGGGTTATTCCATAATCCTTAATAAAGGGCTTAATTACTTCCTTAATCTCATCCAAGGTGGACATGTTATCACCTCCATACATTTATTATACAACAGAAATGTAAAAATGTACTATTTTGGCAGCTGTTCTTCGCCACGCCTCTCATGGGTGTTCCGTGGATACGCTTTCACAGGCCGCTATCTCGGCCCTGTATTCTTTTGTTATCCACTTGTCAGAAAAACAGAAACGCCTCCAGTTCCAGCCTTGCCCTTTTGGCAAGCATGGCCCAAATGGAAAAATAGCCCTCACGAAGGGCTATAAAAGCCACCGTGGAAGATAACCAGTCCATCGCTGCTTTTGTTTTTGAAGACGCAATCGACATAATTGGCCTTATTCTCAATAAACAAGATTGCAGCACACGGAGGCAAACCCGGTTATTTCCAGATCCGCAACCGTAGGCGAATTGATGGCGTTGCTCAGCTCCGCAACCACAGCCAAAGATCAATCTTAAAAGTCAGTATATATAAACCGCGATTCCTGCCCGGTGGCAAACAGGACAATCAGGATGATAAGCAGGGCCCAGAACAATCCCCTGAGAACGCTGCGCCAGATCCAGTTGGCCGCAACCGCTCTCCCCCAACGCACGCACGTCTCAATTACCGCGCCCATAGGGCTATTACTCCTTTCGCTTCGGGATTAAATAAGTCGGAAAATCTTGGCCAGAATATACATGGAATCATGAATGTTGTTGACGAAAAACACCCAACCGACGGACACGAACATAAACGTGGCCAGGGTGCTGAACCCTGCGACCGCCCACTTCCACCCTCCGCTTCCGGCTTCCTTAGTGGCCGCAACTTCCTCCACAGCTAGACTTCCGGGTACGGAATCGTTCTTAAGCTTGCTTTTCCCCCGCCGGTTGAATAGGCGGTAGGCAGCAAGCCCCAGCCCGTGGTAAAGGCCCCAGACCACGAAGTTCCAGGAAGCCCCGTGCCACAAACCGCACAGGGCCATGGAAATGATGGTATTCCGCATGGCAAACGCTGGAGTACCCCGGTTCCCCCCCAGGGGAATGTACAGGTAGTCCCGGATCCAGCTGCTCAAAGAGATATGCCAATTGCGCCAGAACTCGGAAATGTTCGGCTTCAGGTAAGGTGCGTTGAAGTTCTCCAAGATTTTGAACCCCAACAGCCGGGCGCTGCCGATGGCAATATCGGAATACCCGGAGAAATCAAAGTATATTTTAATGGAATAAGCGAAGATGGCAATCCACAGTTCCAGGGCTGTCGCCTGGCCCGGGTTCTGGAAAGGTGTGATGAATAGGTTCATCGAATCGGCAATAATCATTTTCTTGGCGATGCCGGTGAGGATCCGCCCCAATCCCACTACCCAGAAGTCAAGAGAAAATGCGGGGGGATGTTGCAGTTGGTCCAGGAAGTTCTGGTACCGCTTGATCGGCCCGGCGACCAGGGTGGGGAAAAACAGGGCAAATACCCCAAAATTCAATAACGAGGTCTGTTTGGCCGTGCCTTTATAAACATCAACGAGAAAGTGGATAAATTCAAAAATAAAGAATGACAGCCCCAGTGGCACCAGGATCCCGGGTATCTCGTAACCGAACGGCAGGGAAGCCAGGTGAAACAGATCGTTCAAGGTACCGATCAAAAGTTTCAGGTATTTATAGTAAGCCAGCACCGCCAAGCAGACGGCGATTCCGCCCGTCAACCAGAGCCGCTTCCATCGCACTTCCCCGGCCCGTTCAATCATCCGGCCCACTCCGAATACAATTAACGACAGGAGTACAATCAGAATCGTGTGAAAGGGGTAATAATAGGTGTAGAAAACCAGGCCGGCGGTTAACAGGGCCTTAGCCCTGTGCCTGACCGGAACGCAGAACCAGTAAACCAACACAAATAAAGCTAGAAACAATCCGTAAGTCCAGGTATTAAATATCATTAAATGAACCCCTACCAGCTTCTCTTTTATTTAACCCCGTCTAATTCCCCTTCTGCTTTTCGGCGCTCAAACGCAGCAGATCCGGTTTCAGCTTCTCAAAGAGAATGGCGGCAACCTCCTGATTCCCTTTGTCAATTAAATGAAGAGAGTCGTGGAAATAACGGTCCCCAACTGCCTGCTGCAGGTCATAGCACGGCAGCTGTCGCGTCTGGAACAACTCTTGCAGCTTCCGGGTATTAGCCCGCCAGCTTTGGTCGTCCACAGCTCCAAACCGGTCCAACAGAACGAAATTCACCGGTGACAGGTAAAACGCGGACGGAATCTGCCGCTTCCGGATCAGATCCACCGACTTCTCCAGGTAGCTGTAGCCAATGTTGGTCTCGTCAATCCCCTCCACATGGTAAACCTTCCGCAGATGCTCGATTTCGGGTTCCCGCCACTCAAACTGGTCATAAACCTTGTAAAGATTTTCGGGCCTGTCTTTCGCGGCCAAAACCTGGGACCCGGTCCCCGGAAGGCTGGCGGCCCCTTCGTCCCCCGGCCCGGCCCTCCCCGTCACCTGCCCCTTTGGTGCCCGAGCAGCCCCTGTACCTGGGCTTGCGGCCGGCCCCCCCGCGGTCAGCTCTTTTCCGAGAACCCGGGCCAAGATGCCGGCACCGGACCTGGCAGGCGAATCACCAAACAGATACTGATTGACCTCCTGGCGATACCGGTACAGTTTCCAGGCCGCCAGCTTCCCAGTGATAAACTCTTCAGGCCCTCCTTCACCCCCGGCAGGTTTGGCGGCGATGCCCACCGGGTTTGCAGATCCGCCTCCGGTGTCACCGGTCGATCTTTTACCGCTCTCCCCTGCCTTCGCTTCAGCTGCTGTCCCGTTTTTGGGATCCGCCGCACTCGCCGGCACAGCGCTTGTCAAACCCAGTTCCCTCTTTTCCTCCGCCGTAAAAGCGTTTAGATAAACCTTGGGGAAGAGAACCCGCGTTTTCAATATTTCTTGGGAGAAGAACGGGTAGGTGACATTCATCACCACCATATCCATCGCCCGGCGATCAGCCAGGGTCTTCAACGTGCCGTATTTATCCGCATCCCGCGCTCCGGCAATACCGAAGTTGAACACTTTGATGCCTCTGCGGCCCAGCTTCGGATCGCTGTTGATCATTTTTTGGAGATAAGCCGGAATCGTCTGGCCGCCTTCGGGCACCCCCGCCCCGCGAACCGTCGAATCGCCGATAAAAGCAACCCGGATTCCCTTCGCAGTCTCCATACTGTTTACCTGGCGTTCGAACTCGTTGGCCTGCAGCGTCTCGCCAAAGCGAAAAAAGGACTCAAAGGCCGGAGGGGCGGCAAACACCCTTCCCACCCACCAGTCCACAGCCGCCAGAACTATAAACATGACCAGAACTGTCAGCCACCATTCACCCTTGTGCCTCATGTCCATCCATCACCTATCGGCTACGTTTCTTCAACAGTATTCCATTCTCTTACCGTGTCGAAATTCCTGCCAAACTGGGTTCCTGGTAACAGCTTACTCCCGTGGACCCGCTATCGCTTTCGGATGCGGCTTGCCCCCTGGCCAGGCCGCAGTGATAAAGAAGGAGCCGACCGCCGAAAAAATCCCAGGGGCAGCAACGGCTATTTGAGCATGGTCCCGTTCCCCGCCCCCCGGCTGTTCCCTCCCGCCAGTTTACCGGCGAATTCTGTTATGCTTTGCCCAGGCGTTATCGAAATCCGGCTCAAATTCAGAGGCGGAGAATTACGGTAAACGTAGCCCTGCCGCACAGTAACCCCCAACCTGTAACCCTGTTTTTTGGCAGCGGCTATGACTTTACCATTGAATGCCCCGTAAGGATAACCCACGGCAACAGGCGACGAATTCCCATGCCTGGCAAAGAGCTCATTTTCTGTCTTGAAGTCATTTTCAATGACGGATGCCTCGAGGGACAGCAGTGCCGGTTGATCGCCGATAAAGTAATGAGCTTCGTAGGTGTGACTGCCAAATTCCATTACGCCGCTGGCGCTCATTTCGTTAATCTCCTGCCATGAGTTCCATGACAGCCCTTCCGGGTCAAAAGGGGGGTTCTCTTCCGGGGTCATGCCACCAATGACGAAAACGGCCGCCTTGAACTTGTACGCTTTCAAAATTGGGTATGCGTAGACGTAACTTGATTCATAGGAATCGTCAAATGTGACCAGCACCGTCTTCTCAGGCAGATTTTTCCTCTTGTAGATAAAATCAGACACATCCTTGAGCGAGGCGGTATAATACCCGTTATCCTTCAAGTATTTCATCTCTGCCTTGAACTGGTCCAGCGTGATCGCCCAGGGATTGTTCTCCCACTTTGCCATGGGCTCCGCGATGATGTGATGGTACGCCAGGACGGCAATAAAGGGGTCCTTCCTCCTTGGCAGAGAAGATCCCGAAGCCAGCACAAACAGCATCGCTATCAGTATTAAGGCTGCCACGCGATCCGCCAACCGGCTCATTCGGCTTGACATGAGTTTCCTCCCTCAATCATGTGATAATGGCTGTGAGCTCAAGGCTCGTGATTAGTTGTTTCTTCCGAAAATACCAGGGTGAAGTAGCTGGTAGTGTCCATGAAGTCATTATTCAGCAGGATGCCTGAATTGGTATTCTCCAGCACGTTAAATTGCTTTAGGCCCTTTCCTTCCGCGAGACGAAAGGCCATTGCCAGGGATGCCGGCGAATCCAGGTGGTCGTTGCCAAGGCGGAAAAGGGTGGCATAATCAAAATTCTTCATTACTTTCAGGGTATACCTGTCCTTGGCCTGAGCTTCCCTCCTGGTCAGGTAATGGGAAAAGTCCACGGAAGCCACCAATACAGCTTTCCGTTCCAGGTGTGGTTCCAAAGCGGCCAGCAGCCCGTCAATTTCCTGCAAGGAGACGTCATGGTGCAGGATCAGAGTGACTACCCTGGTTCCGGGCAGGTAATGCTTGATAAAGGGAACCAGCCCCCCAACAGAGTGCTCCCGCGCCAGGACTTCCTCGTCCCTCACGGCCAGCCCCCTTCCCAGGAGGTTCCTGGCCACGGCGGCGTCGGTTTTGACCAGCCCTTCCGGCGTCTGCCAGTCATTAAGCCCGGTGATTACCCTGCCACCCTTATTGTGATGGTTCGGCCCCACAAGGATGACCAGTTCCGGCTCCTGCCCGGCCAGGGCCTCCATGAATCCTACGATAAGGTGTCCCGCTGCCAGGTGGTGAGGGACAACCCCGCTTACAACCCTTCCATCCGGGACCTTGACCTTATCACATTGCTGGGCCAAGGCCAGGATTGCATGCAGTTCCTGCTTTGTCACAAAGGTAGACGGGTGGGCGGGGTTTAAACCTTCCCCCTTCCCCTGTTTCTCAGGGATCGCTGCCTCCGGGCAGCCGTAGGATAGGAGGGCCAGGACGCAGAACAGAAATATGACCTTTATTGTCTTCCTCATTTAATCACTATCCGGTCCCTATTTCCCGCCGCATAAATCTTGCTGCTCCTGATATTGCTCAGCAAAGGCGCCTGGACGGAATATTCACCCGGCGAAACCACCCGGGCATAATAGGTTACCTTGCCACTCCCCTTACCCACGGCAAAGGTCAGTTTCAGTCCCTTTACTTCAGTAGGATAGTCCCAGTTCCAGGAAGGGTTTTTGTCGCGGGTATATGGCCTGGATACATACCCCAGCCCCGCCGGCAGGACGTCGACCACCTCGTACATACCGCCCGGCGCTTTATTGCCCACGTTATATTGAATGACAACCTGGACCAGGTCGGAACGCTTCAGGGTGTTGGTTTTCAGCCTGTTCACATAATAGGAGCGGGTAATGCTCAGGTCCTTACTGGCCCCGGTTTCACCCGGTCTGTATGGCCTGGAATAAGACACCATCAGTCCCACCTTGCCCTGGATCTGGCTGAACTTGATGCTCTTGAGCTGCTCCGGCGGGAGGGTCAACTGCAAAGCCTCCTGGCCTTTCAGGTTTTTCCGGACTTTTTCCCCGCCCAGTTCATAGGAAAAACTGACCGGAGCAGGGTTCATGTAGCGGAGGTTGTACTTGAGTATTTCCAGTTGCTCCAAAGTGTTGAGGATTTCCTGCCCCGGGTTCTCCAGGATATACTGGTACAGTTTATGCTTTTCCGGCAGGTCCAGGCGGGCAGCCAGGAGAGCCATCTGGGTCGTGGCCTCGACGATCTCGTCCTGATCCCGGCCACCCTTGATCCGCATGGTCGCTCCCAGGTCCTCCCCGAACTGAGTCAACAATTCCCTGAACAACTGCTGCCCGTAAGCCCCGTCCCCCATTTCCAACAGAGCCGAAGCCAGGTTGATCTGCACGGCCGGCTCCAGGTTTTTCTCCCGGATATAGGCCCTTATCTCCAGCAACACCGGTTCATCCAGGGCGGCCAGGCCCCACAGGGCCAGGCTCCTGTTATCTTCCTTGTTTTGTTCTTTGTCGAGGACGCGGTAGAAAAACCCGGCCAGGGTTTTACGGTCAAAGTCCCCGGGGTTGTAGGAGGCCACCAGGGCAGAGAGGGCGAGGTCGCTCTCCCCGTAGGGGAGAATGCTGATCCCACCGTCAGGCTGCTGGTACTTGAGCAGGGACTCCGTGCCGGCGGGTTCCAGATACTCCTTTTCGGCAGGGAAATACTGGGCCAAGAGTTTACGGGCTTCCCGGGCAGCCAACCGCTGTTCCACCCGGCTGCCATTTGCCCAGGCCAGCTGGTACAATCCCGCCAGGTACTGGCTTTTCTCATAATCGCTGAAAACGAGGGTCGTTGGCTCTTCCGCGGCTCCTTGCAGTTTCATGCCCTCCCGGAGGATATGGCTGTTGGATACTGTTCTTTCCAGCAGGGACTTAACCACCACAACCTCTCCGGTCAGGGAATCCTTGTAACCGCCGCTGTTGGCCGTCACGCTCAGGGTATACCTCCCGGCTTTCAGACCGGGCACGACCCAGTCAAAGGAAGTAAATGCCACACCCTTGCCCGTCCGGACAAGTTCTTTGCCGCCGGGAGCAACCAGCTTCATCCTGTAAGATACGGGCTGATGGGCCGCCAGCTTTTCCCCGAAGGAACGCAGGATGACCACGGGGGCGTCTCCCTCCAGGTAGACATTGTTCAAGGTCATTTCCACAAAGAAGGGCAGGCGTACGGGTATTTGGCAGGTGCCGCTTCCCGCCTGCAGCCCCGAGGTCAGTGCCTGGTAAGTCACCCGCCAGGAAGTTAGGTTGTCGGGCAGGCGGAACTCCGCCGCGGCCCTGCCGTCCCGACCGGTCTCCCGGGTGGTAAAGAGGACGGTGTCGCGGAAATCCTTGCGTTCCGACTCGCCTTCCCCGCCCTTTTCCGCCCCACCGTACATCAATTCGGGGTGGTCGTGGGATGTCCTTGTCATAAGATGAGGATGAATGTAGTCGTCATAAAGGCTATTCAGGAGACCGACCTCCTGGTTACGCAGGCTGTACAAGGCTTCGTCCACCAGGTTCAAGTTAACTTGAGCCCGTACCGGCTTACCGTCTTTATCGGTTACCCGGACTGCCAGTTTAACCTTTTCGCCAGGGCGGTATTCCTTCTTGTCGGTTTCCACTTTCACGTTAAGCTCCCTGGTTTCCTTGGCGAAGGGCACGGACCGGGAAGCCGCTTCCCGGTAGGATTTGCCGTCAAAATAGACGCCGAAGACATTGACATTGGGGATATGCTCCTCGGCAAAGCCAAATCTGTACTGGGCATGGCCGGAGACAGTATAGGTCTCCACCTGTTTCTGGCCGTGGAAGAAGAGGAAGCCATGGTCCCTGTCGGCAAGCTTCCCGACGTTTTCCATAAAGGTTATCCCGACGTTTTCGCCCGGCATGTAACCTTTCTTGCCCGCCAGGTCCTCAAGGTGATAGTATTTGTACCCCGGGTAACCGTTCCCACTGGCGCCGCTAATATCTACCCGCCGCTTCACTTGGCGGCCATCACTGTCCTCAGTTGCCATTTCCAGGTAATAGGAGTTGTCCTGGCTCAGTTTGCCGCTGTATGTGGCCGTTCCATCGCTGCCCGTGACCATGCTGAAGTCACCGATATGCCTCGTGGAATGGCTGTAGTTGTAAAATTTTTCTACCCTCTTGTTGATAAAATCATAACGTTGTCCCGCTTCAACCTTCTCCCAGACGTTCTGGTAAATTTTACCCTTGATCAGGCGGCTGGGTACGGGCTTGGTAAGAAAATTCTCCTCGATGGCAAAACTCCCTGCGTTTATCCTGACCAGGTCCACGCCGGTGAGTCTGGCCTTGAGGGTAAAGGTATCCTCCTGCCGGCTTGCCTCCCCGGCCAGGTACACCTTTCCCCTGAATACGAGGACTTCGCCATATTCGGTTATCTCTCCGGCTTCCGGCAGGGCAGCGTTGACCCAGAGAATCACATGTTCATAGTGGTTAAAAAAATCCCCGTCTGCGCTGCCGGTGTACGTAACCCGGGCCTCGCCCCTTTCATCGGTGGTAACCATGCCGCTCCTACCCTGGATCCGATAGTTCAGGCTCAATCCGGGAACAGGAGTGCCCTCAAAGAACGTCGCCTTAACCCGGAAATACATGTCTTCGCCAGTAAATACGGCGTGCTTTTCCGGGGTGACAGTCAGCCGGTAAGCGGGTTTCTGGTATGTTTCCACGGAAAAGCCCCTGGACAGCAGGGTGGTTTCTCCAGTTTTAACGGCGAGGTAATAATACCCGGGTTTCAGGACGGGTAATTTTACTTCCCCGGAAAACGTGTTTCCCGCCAGGTTGACTTTTTGGCTGAGAATGGGTTGGTCCGGGGCGCCTTCATATAGGGGCCCGTCACTTCCATTCAGTTCCACAACTATCTCCTTGGCCGGGCCGGCAGTCCCGGACCGGGGACTAAGCACGCCCCAGTACCGGACCGTGTCGCCAGGCTGGAACAATTCCCGGTCCAGATAGAGGTACTTCCAGTAATCCCGGCTAAGTTTGCTCTCTTGATAATATTCGGGGACGGGCTCCAGGGGAACCACGGTCTCCCTGGCCCCGCTCTTAACCAGGGCATAATTCTGTTTAGCCCCGGCCAGTGCTTCCTTGATCAGGGCAGCCCCGGCTGCATCCGCTCTCGCCGTTATGTTCTTGCTTTCGACCAGTACCTGTACGTCGCGGGCCGGGGCCCCCGTCCGGAGGTCATTCACCCAGAACAGGCTGCTGCCTTCGCCTCGAGCCGCGTACACAGCCAGGTCGGTAACCTGAAACCAAACCTGCCGAACGGCCTCACCCGCCTTCAGCTCGGCTGCATAAAAGCCGGCAGGCAGGGGCTGAGGAAATACAATATTGTGATTGTAGGGGTCGGCAGTGAGGAATTCCAGGCCAAACTCCGCGTACTTGTTCAGACCGCTGAAATCTCCGCGGTAGCGGTTCCGGACATGATAAGACCACTGAGGAATCTCATCTCTCCTGGCAAGGGCGTTGACAAAGGCCTTATGGTCGGGATAACGGTACAGGGAGACATGCAGGGAAGGCGCCTTTCCCTTGCTGTAAAAATACGCTGGAAACACCGGGCTGTCGCTGGTGCCGAACTCCGTCAGCCTGTTATCGATGTCAAAGGTGAATGATGTTTTTTCTTCTCCTGCGGAAGTCGTCTCAAAACTGAAGCTGCAGCCCTCTTCCAGGGTTTCTCTGGTTTCTAAAAGGGGTAACCCCTTTTTCACTGAAACTGTGTAAAGTGTCCCGGGCTTGAGCTCCCTGGGAACAAAAACCACGGTTTTTTTATGTTTTTCAAAGCTGCCTTCCGTCCGGGGGGAAATCGAGAAATAATCCTTAAACCTGTCAAAATCAAAGTTTTCGTGGGAAAACGCGACTTCAATACCGGCATTGACAGGAACGCCGGTAGTCCTATTGCCGGGAAGTGTCCTGATGACCCGGAATTTTCCCTTGGTCTGGAAAGCCCAGGTGAAACTGTCGCGCCCCTGCCCCTTTGGGTCGAAGGAAAGCCGATAAACCGTATTGGGGTTGAGCTTTTGGTCGGGAATGATCTTATACTCCTTTCCTCCTGACCTTTTGTCCAGGGTATAGCTGAAGGCCGGGCTGATCTTGAGCGTCTTTTTCACCATTTTCCCATCCAGCGGGTTCTGGCCGGTCAACAGAAAGGCCGTATTGGTATCTACTCCCATTTTGTCTTCTTCCAGGGCCTTGATGGTTATTTCGCCGGCCTGGACAGGCTCGGGGCCTGGTTCCCCAAGGAACCAAAACATGCCGGCAAGCATTAACAGAACCAACGTAATACCGGCCGTCCACAGCAAATTCCTCTTGCCCGGGGATGATCCGCCGAAAAGCGGCGGTGACGGTTCCCTGTTATTCACGACGCACATCCTTTCACGTCTCATCATCAGTTCTCTGTTTCTATAAGACTGTATTTGAGAACAAAATGTTCCAGAAAAGGGGTGACGGAACAATAGCATTTTCATGCCATTCGGCACCCCCTAAAGAACCCCCACGCATAGGAATGAATCCACAGCCTGAAGCTCGGCAGAATTTCCTATGCGAAAAAAAGTTCCTTGAAATTGAGTTTCAAGGAACGCACCTTTACATGTCTTTCTAAACGATCGGCTCTCGGCCAAGTTAAAAAAAAGCGCTCCCTACCCTGAACCGTCATCGCCAAGGTGATGAATGTCGTTGAGTACCCGGATAATCCCCTGTCCGTCGTAAAAGTCAATGATGTTGACGGCGGTATTGTCCTGACGGATCTGCCAGGCCCGGTCCAGTTCCATTCCCAGAATGCCGCAGATGATCATCCTGATGGTAGCGCCGTGTGAGGCCACCAATATCGTCTGATCAGGGTGCTTGGCCAGAAGGGATTTTATGGCGCCATATGCCCTGTCCTGCAGTTCGGCAAACATCTCGCCGTTGGGAATACGGACCTGGCTGGGGTTGCTGAACCAGACCTTGACCAGATCCGGGTACCGTTCCGCGATCTCCTTATAAGTCAGGCCTTCCCATACCCCAAAGTTGATTTCCCTGAGTTCCGGCAGTGACTGCACAGAAACGGACCACCCTTCAGCCACAATTTTGGCTGTCTCCAGCGCCCGGGACAGGTCGCTGGCATAAATGGCGTCAATTTTCTCCGTTTTGAGCCGGTTAGTCATTAACCGGGCCTGCCGGTACCCCTCTTCCGTCAGGGCCACATCGGTCTGCCCCTGGTAGCGCAGTTCGTGGTTCCATACCGTCTGACCGTGCCGTATCAAAATAAGTTTTGTCAAAATCCTCTCTCCCCTAACTGACAACTTCCCGCAGTGCTTCAACGAGCCTTTCGTTCTCCTGCCTGTCCCGGACCGCCACCCGAATAAACCCTTCTCCCAGGGTGGGGAAAGAGCTGCAATTCCGAACCAGAATGCCTTTTCGGACCAGGGAGTCGCAGACCGAGGAAGCGGTCAGCCCCGTACCGGAAATATCCAATAACAAAAAGTTGGCCACCGCCGGGTAAGGCAGGATCCCCGGGATTCGCCGCATCTGGGTGTCCAGGTACTCCCTCTCCCGGGCTACCAGTTCCCTGGCATTCTCCCTGTATTCTTCGTCCCCGAGAGCGGCCACCCCTGCCACCTGGGCCAGGAAATTGACGCTCCAGGGATCTTTACGGCGGCAAAGCGCCTCTACCAGATCAGCCGAGCCCACCCCACACCCGAGACGAATCCCGGGAATCCCGAAGAACTTGGTCAGAGACCGGAGAACAAACAAAGGCTTCCCCGGGGCCACCTCCGAGAGGCACGTCAGTTCCTGCCACCGGGGTACAAAATCCAGAAAGGATTCATCAACAACCGTGAACACACCCCTGTCGGTGCAGAGCCGGACGGCATCCCGGAGCGATTCCCCGGCAATTAGATTGCCTACCGGGTTGTTCGGACTGCAGAGAAAAACCAGATCGATCCCGTCAAGCGCTTGTTCCAGGTTGGCCAGATCGAGAACGAAATTGTTGTGCCGGTTTAGGGGTAGTTGGCGGATTTCCGCCCCGGCCACCCGCGCCGCGATCTCATACTCCGAAAAACTGGGGACCGGCAGCAGCACCACCCGTGGCGACACAGCCGCGAGGAGGAGAAAAATCAATTCCGAGGCTCCGTTGCCGCAGATAATCTCCGCTACCGGCACGTCTAAATATCCGGCCAGTGCCGCCGCCAACCGGCCGCACCTCGGATCGGGGTAATGAACAACATGGGCCAGGTTTGCCTTGATGGCCTCGAAGACCGCCGGCGGTGGTCCCATAGGGTTTATATTCGCACTGAAATCAATAATGTCACCGGGATTTAAGCCGCAGCTGGCGGCAGTTCCCAGAATGTCGCCACCGTGGATGTGCCGCGGAATACTGTTTACAGGCAAGCGCTTATACCTCCATGCCGGTGTTCCTCCCGGCTGACTACTTCCAGACCTCCATCGACCAGTTCCAAAGTGTAAACCCGCTCCAATTTGGGAAAACGCCTGGCCATCCTTTCGGCCAGCACCTGTCCGTTGTGCCCCTCTGGAAAGATGACTCCGATAAGCGTCCCGCTGTGGGCCACGTTAACCCCCACCGCCCCGAAGCCGGTGGCATACGCCAACACCTCTTCCAGCTCCGGTTTGTGAAGAGTGTCCTGGTTGGCCCTCGCGCTGATGGTAGCCCCCTGCCCCACCAGGGACGGGTCACGCTGTTCGATCCCCCGCCTGACCATTTCCACGGCCGCCCAAATCTGCCCTTCTTTGGCCCGATTCTTGGCAGGCAGGTCCGTCCGGGCGTTGAAAGCTACAGTGTCGACCTTGCCTCCCAGGTCAAGGGCAATGATGGTCAAGGGAAGGGCATTCCCCACCTTGCTCCTGATCGATCCGGTAACATGATCAAACATCCAGATCCCCGGATGCATGACCCCATCCGAAGGTTCGACAGACAGGGCAATATCGCCAACCCGGTCCGGGTTAACATCCTTTCCGGCCGCACGGGCCGCGGCCAGGCAGGCCGCCGCAATATCCGCCGTGCTGCTGGCCATCCCCTTTCCCTCGGGAAGGTTGGAAGCAACAATCACCTCGGCCCCATATTCCGGGAGGCCCAGGCAGTCGAGTGTCTGCCGCACCGCCATTTCGGTCTTGGGCCGGTTGGACAGCCCGCTGATGCGGCTGTTTCCCGGGGTAAGCTCTACAGTCACCTCGGAATACAGGTTTACCGGGCAGGTAATCAAAAAATGAGTATCGTTCAACGTCCCCTGAACCAATTCCCCGCAGGTTCCCGGGCAGCGCACAGTTGCTCGCATAAAAAACCCACCTTTACATCAGCCAGTGATTCAAAGTCAAAATTTGAACCGTCAGCAGGACGATTACTTCCAGAATTTCGTTGATCGCCCCATAGGTATCCCCCGTCATGCCCCCCAGCTTGCGGGAGACCATGCGGCAGAAACCGATGGCCGCCAACAACGACACAGCGGCCACTACCAACCCACCCAGCCTTAGAAACACGACCAGAAAAGCAAGGGTATAGACGGTTGTCAGCACCAGTTCCCTGGTCCCGACCCTGCCGCCATAAACCTTGCCCAGCCCTGACTCACGCCCATACGGATAGCGGCAAATCCCCCAGGTAATCCCCCACCTTCCCACCATGGGCATAGCCAGAAGGGTGAACACTGCCCCAGTTCCAGCCAAGCTGGCGTATAAGCCGTATTTGATCAGGAATAGGGAACTGATGGCGATGACGCTGTGTGCCCCCACGCGGCTGTCCTTCATGATTTCCAGAACTCGTTCCCGCGACCGGCCGCTGAACAGTCCGTCCATCGTGTCCATAAACCCGTCCAGGTGCAGCCCGCCGCTGATCATCACGCCCGCCGCGATCAGCAGTGCCGCCACTACACCCGCAGGCAGAACCATACTCCCGAGCAGGTACACCGCTGTCAGAAACACCCCAACCACAAGACCCACCAACGGGTAAAACATCATGCTCCTGGCAAAGCTGTCATCATTTACTTCCACATCCCGGACCGTAATCCAGGTGAGAAACTGCAGGGCCGTAATAAACAGGCGCACTGGAATCCCCCTCAGCTTGTCAATACTCTATCCCTCTCCGGCTCGGCATCCCGCGGCGCAGAGGGTGTTCGACTTCACAAAATTCCGTGGCTTCGTCCGCGGCCGCGATGATTTCAGGTGGCATCATCCGCCCTGTGAGGACCAGGGAAACCTGCGGCGGCTTCTCCATAATCAACCGCAGCACCTGCTCCACCCCAATAAGCCCATGGCGCAGGGCATGGCTGACCTCGTCCAGGATGATGAGTTCGTACTCCCCGCCGAGCTCAGCCCGTTCCGCCTCTGCCAGGGCCAAAGAGGCCAAATTCGGAGTCTGTTCCCGGTTGCGGCGAAAACAGTCCCCGCAGCCGCTGCACTTCACGTCCCCCTGGCGAATCAGAGCGCTCTGCGGACAGCCATAGCCGTACTGTTTAATTTCGAATTCCGGCCATAAACGGGCCGCTGCCCAAAGTTCACCGGCATAGGTACTTCCCTTGAGAAACTGGATCATCTTCACCCGTTTCCCCTGCCCCAAGGCTTGCAGAGCCAACCCCAGAGCCGCCGTGGTTTTTCCCTTCCCGTTTCCGGTATGAACCCGGATCAATGCGCTCTTATCCAACTCCCACACCTCGCTGGCTGTGCCCCCACGACTGGCACCGGGCCACAAACCGGGCCGCTGCAGCCGGGTTCCCGGCCATGTGCAGGTGCAGGTACGAAGCCAGAAGGTTGCCGGCCTCAAACCCCTCCGGCCTTTCCGCTTCCCCCTTGCCGCCCGTTAATTTAAACGCCCACCGGTAATTGGGGTCAATCGAGACAAGCTTGGAATAGTGAAATTCGTGGCCGCGAAGGGTCTCCCCCCTCCGGCAGAGGAGGTTGTCGCTTTGAGCCGTGGCCTCGACATACCCGATGGCAAACAGCCGTTTTTCCATCTGGCAAACCGCCGGCACCAACCCCACCAGCGGGTACTCACCCAAGTCAAAGCTGGCCACCGCCCGGCAGAGATACATCAGGCCGCCGCACTCGGCGTAAATCGGCATCCCGTCACCGGCAGCCCCCCGGATGCTGTCCATCATGGGTTGGTTGCCCGCAAGCTGGTCCAGGAAGAGCTCCGGGAACCCTCCTCCGATAATTACACCGGAAACAGCCGGCGGCAGATCGGTATCGTGAAGCGGGCTGAAGGGGACCAGTTCCACCCCCATGGTCGTTAATAGATCCAACCCGTCCTGGTAATAAAAGGTAAACGCTTCATCCCGAGCTACAGCCACACGAACACCGGTAACTGTAGGGGCTGCCGGAAACATGAATTCCGTTGACCGCGGCAGTTCCTTCGCCTGGCGTCCAATCTCCAACAGAGCGTCAAGGTCCACGCTTTCCTCGATCCGGGCGGACAGGTAGGTAAAACTGGCCTGCATGTCACCCCGTTCCGCCATCGGCACCAACCCCAGGTGCCGCTCCGGCATGGTCAGCTCGCTGTCCCTCCCCAGGGCGCCAACCACCCTGATCCCGGTGGCACCCTCTATGGCTTCCTTGACCATCCGGTAATGTTTCGGACCCCCAACCTTGTTCAAAATGACCCCGGCCACTTTCACCCGCGGGTCCATAGTGGCGTAACCGTGGACAATGGCCGCGGCACTGCGGGCCATGGACCGGACATCGACCACCAGGATTACCGGGCATTCCAAGATGCGGGCAATGTGGGCGGAACTGCCCCAGTCGTCGCTCCCCCGCAGCCCGTCGAACATCCCCATAACCCCTTCGATCACGGCCACATCCGCATCCCCGGTGTTCCGACAGAAAAGCTCCGGAATCCGCGCCTCCCCGGCCAGCCAGGTATCCAGGTTGCGGCTGGCCCGCCCTGTCACATAAGTATGGTAGCTGGGGTCGATATAGTCCGGGCCTACCTTAAAACCCTGCACAATAAGCCCCCGGGCCCGAAGAGAGGCCATTATCCCGGTGGCAATGGTCGTTTTCCCGACCCCGCTGTGAACCCCGGCAATCAAAAATCGCGGCACGGGCACCCCGTACTCCTCCCTCGTATAAGCCCTGCCAACGGGCCCAAATTAACAACAAGCAATTGCTTTAGAGCCAAACCAAAACTGCCGTCCCGGCAGCCACTGCCAGTGCTGAGACGACGTACAAAATCAAAACCGTTGCCCTGATGTGCCCCCGCTGCAGGGGGTTAATCACTTCCCCCATGTAAGCGCGCAGGGATGAAACTCCCCCATAGCTGTTGCAGCCCCCGAGCCTGATTCCCAGCCCCCCGGCTACCGCGGCTTCGGGAATACCGCTGTTCGGGCTCGGGTGTCGGCTGGCGTCGCGCCAGACCGTTTTCACGGCGCGGCCCACCGGCCGGCCGGTAACCAGCAGGGCAGCCATTAACAGCAATCCCGCCAGCCTGGCCGGAATATAGTTGGCCACATCATCGAGGCGGGCGGCAACCATGCCGAAATCACGGTAGCGGTCGTTGCGATAGCCGACCATGGAGTCCATCGTGTTGACGGCCCGGTAGGCAAAAGCTAGGGGCGGGCCCCCGATCAGGAAATAAAATAACGGCGAAATCACTCCATCAACTATATTCTCGGCCACGGTTTCCACCGTGGCCCTGACAATTTCTGCTTCGTCCAGATGCCCGGTATCCCGGCCCACGATCCAGGACAGCTTTTGCCTTGCTTCGGGGAGATCTCCCCGCCGGAGCAGGCGGTATATCTCCAGGCCCGCCCTGGCCAGATCGTGAGCGGCAATGCTGACGTAAAGAACGTAGACGGAGGCGCCAAATCCAAGATACGGCGAGGCTGCACCCGCGGCCCAAAGGAGCATCCATACCCCCCCGTAACTCAACCCCAGGATTACGACTGCCAGAACCAGCCCCGCCCACCGCAGCCCGGTCGCGGAGCGGAAACCCCGGCGCAGCAGGTCCTCGCACCGGGAAATGCCTTTTCCTACCAGGACCACAGGGTGGGGCAGCCACCGCGGATCCCCCAGGACAAGATCAAGCCCAAAGGCAGCAATATAAATCAAGGCTTCCACAGGCACAAATTCTCACCTTCCCGGGATGAGTTCTGAGTCCACTCAATTCGGCACCTAGGGGTTCAACGGCATCCTATCATTCCCGTCCGGCAGGCAGGCCTAATATCTCCCTGATTTTTTTCATATCCAGGGCGCTCCGGACAACATCGGCCAGCCGGTTGTAGTCCTGGTTCCGCTGTTCCCACGTAGCCGGCCCGGACTTCCCTTCCAGGGGTTTAAGCCCTTTGAAAGCCCGGACCTTGTTCAACAAATGCCTCCGGAACTGATCATTGTCAAAAATCCCGTGCAGGTACGTTCCGAAAACCAGGCCTCTTGACCCGACCGCCCCATCCAGGATGTCCACTGGACTCCCAGAGCGGCTGGTGATGCGGAAGGCGGGCTCCACTCCCCGGCCAAGATCCGTCCGCCCCATGTGGATTTCGTACCCGGTCACCTTCTCCCCCCGGACCTGGTCCAGGAATGTGCCCGACCCATAAACCTCACCTTCTGCCTGGTTGGTAATCTTATCGGGGTCGAAAACGGTCTCCATATCAATCAGGCCCAGGCCGGAAACCTCTTCAACCGACCCCTCCGTGTGCAGGGGATCGCGAATTATCCGGCCCAGCATCTGAAACCCGCCGCAGATCCCGATCACCGGCAGTCCGGAGACCGATAGTTCCCTGATCCGGCTGGCGTAGCCGGAATTGGTCAGGTAGACCATGTCGTCAATGGTGTTCTTGGTCCCCGGAATGATGAGCAGGTCAGGGCTGCCAATAACATCCCCCCGCCCGATGTAGCGCAGGTTGACATCAGGCTCGTCTTCCAGGGAATCAAAATCAGTGAAATTGGAGATATGAGGGAGCCTGATCACGGCCACATCGATATCTCCGCCCTGTGCGGTACGGGCCATCTGCTGCTCCTCCGCCAGGGAGTCTTCCTCCTGGACCCGGAACCCCTGAAAGTATGGGACAACTCCCACTACGGGCTTCCCGGTTCGCTCCTCCAGGAAATCAAGAGCCGGGCGCAGGAGGGCAATGTCCCCCCGAAACTTATTGATCACGATCCCCTGGACCAGCTCCCGTTCGTCCGGGTCGAGAAGCTCCAGGGTACCGACAATCGAAGCCAGGGCGCCGCCCTTGTCAATGTCCACCACCAAAAGAACCGGAGCCTTGGCCATCTTGGCGATTCTCATGTTAACTATATCGCGGGGCTTTAAGTTAATCTCCACCGGGCTCCCCGCCCCTTCGATGCAGATGATATCAAACTCCGCCCCCAGTTTGTTAAGGCAGTCTTCGATCATGCCCAGGGCATTCTGGGTGTAGTTCAGGTGATACTCCTGGGCCGCCATGTTGCCCAGCGGGCGCCCCAGGACCACAACCTGCGAGGAGGTATGCCCGGTCGGTTTGAGCAGAATTGGGTTCATTTCCACCCGCGGCTCGATTCCGGCCGCCTCGGCTTGAACCACCTGGGCCCGGCCCATCTCGCCGCCATCCCTGGTCACGTATGAGTTTAAGGCCATGTTCTGTGACTTGAACGGAGCCACCCGGTAGCCGTCCTGATAAAAAATCCGGCACAATGCCGCAACCAGGACGCTTTTGCCAACATGGGAACCGGTTCCCTGGACCATAATCGTCTTAGCCATTATAGACCATCCTTTCCCGTCTGAAACCGCCTGCGTGTCTGCATCCCCAGTTCCCTGATCTCTATCGGAAGCCCTGCGATGGTAAAATAAACCTCATCCGCAGCCTCGGCCACCGCCTGGTTGGCCCACCCGGCCAGATCACGATAGGCCCGGCCCAACTCGTACGGCGGCACTAGCCCCAGGCCGATCTCGTTGGCAACAATGATCACATGCGCCGGCACTTCCCGGGCTACCCCGGCCATCTCCTTAAGGTACGCCAGAATCCGGCTTTCCTCTTCCGGGGCAATGAAGAACTGCTCCCCTTCAAACCGGCCCTTTTCCAGAAGCAAGTTGCAGCAGAGGAGCGTCAGACAGTCCAGCAGAATCACCGGTGCCGTCTGCCCCACTTCAGCAATCGCCTCGGCCACCCGCCGGGGCTCCTCAACCGTCTGCCAGTGCTGCGGCCGTCTCTCCCGGTGATGCCGGATGCGGTCTTTCATTTCTTCATCCAGGGCTTCGGCGGTGGCAATGTAGGTGACATCGCCGCTGAGGCTCATGGCCATCTCCTCTGCAAACCCGCTCTTGCCGCTCCTCGCTCCACCGGTAATCAATACAAGTTTGCCGCGACCCAAGCCAAATCACCCCCAACAATAAATCCTCAGCATCGGAAGGCTGAGGATCAGAAATGGCACACACCCGGTCAGGATCATCGCCCGACTTACCACTTCGCCTTTCTTCCGAAGGCAACCGATGGTCACGGAAAGGGCAGGTTTCCTGGCTCCCAGATCACCGCCGGCGCGAGCCTTCCCGGTTGCCCAGTGGCATTGTTCGCGCGACTCCCTGGTTACAGTGGCGGGACCGCTCAGGTATTGCACCTGATTCCCTTTTACCCCCGCAGGGGCACCCATCCCATGCTGCAATATCCAGTTTTCCACCTAATTGTATTCGGGGAAAAAGTCGAAAATCCTTCCGGTTCCAGAGTATGGGGAAATTATTCCTCACCGCAGCAGTTAACCAAGCCAGTGGAGCAGGCTGTTGAAATACCCCCATAGTCCCGAATTACTTTTTTCCAATGGTTTCGGCGATGGAACCGGACGGCTTCGGGCCGTCCCTTACGGGAGCAACGAACGGCGCTCCCGGCTGATTCTTCGCATGGGAATAATGTCAGCATTATATCTTGCGGCGGTCGATCACCCGCTTGGCTTTCCCCTCGCTCCGTTCAATAGTCTTCGGCTCCACCAGGCGGATTTCGGCGCTGATTCCCAGGGTACTCTCAATCTCTTTACGAATCCGCTTTTCCAGGGCCTCCAACCGCCGTATCTGGTCGGAAAACATCCGTTCTGACACCTCTACCTGGACCTCCAGTTGATCCAGCGACCCGATCCTGTCCACGATGATCAGGTAATGCGGCTCCGTTTCCCCGGTTTCCAGGAGAACGCTCTCGATCTGGGACGGGAACACGTTAACCCCGCGGATAATCAGCATATCGTCGCTGCGCCCGCAGATTCGGCTCATGCGGACATTGGTCCGACCGCAGTCGCAGGTTTCCACCGCCAGGGAAGTCAGGTCCCGGGTGCGGTAGCGAATCATCGGGAACCCTTCCTTGGTGATGGTCGTGAACACCAGTTCACCGGTCTCTCCGTAAGGAAGCGGTTCCCCGGTTTCCGGGTTTATGATCTCGGCAATGAAGTGGTCCTCGCTGATATGGAGCCCGTTTTTGACCGGGCACTCGTAGGAGACCCCCGGCCCCATCACTTCGCTGAGCCCGTAAATATCCATGGCCAGAATCCCCAGCCGGCGTTCCAGCTCCCGCCGCATGTTGTCCGTCCACGGTTCGGCGCCGAAATAGCCAACCCGGAGTTTCAGGGAACTCCGGTCAATCCCGGACTCCTCCACCACTTCCGCCAGGTGCATGGCATAAGAAGGTGTACAGGCGAGGGCCGTGGCGCCGAAGTCCTGCATCAGCATCACCTGCCGCTTGCTGTTGCCCCCGGAGATGGGAATAACCGAGGCCCCGATCTTTTCCGCGCCGTAGTGGGCACCCAGCCCGCCGGTGAACAGGCCATAGCCGTACGCGACCTGAATGATGGAGTCGCGGTTGGAACCGCCGGCGGTAAGGGTGCGGGCCATCACTTCCGCCCATATTTCCACATCATTTCTGGTGTACCCGACCACAATTGGCTTGCCGGTTGTCCCGGAGGATGCGTGGATGCGGACGATGTCCGCCATGGGAGCGGCGAACAACCCGAACGGGTAGGTGTCGCGGAGATCCTTTTTGGTGGTAAAGGGTAGAAATTTAAGATCGGAAAGGCTGCGGATATCCTGGGGCTTAATCCCCTTTTCGTCAAACGCCTGCCGGTAAAAGGGAACATTTTCGTACGCCAGAGCCGCCGTTTTCCGCAGCCGCTCCAGCTGAATTCTCTCCAGTTTTTCCCGGGGAGCGCATTCCATTACCTCATTCCAGTACATTTCTTCCTCTCCTTCCCAAAATAAAAAGCCTTTCGCCCAATTTAGGGGCGAAAGGCACTATTCCGCGGTACCACCCTACTAAGCCCGCCTTGCGGCCGACCCACTCCATAAGAGTACGGGAACAAACATCCTGTTCCGATACCCCCTTCCTTCTAACGGCGAAAGCTCCGTCCAGGCCTACTCTCAGTTTCAGCCCGGAAACTCGGGAGGGAACTTCGGTGCAGATCTGCCCGGCGGTGCTCACAGTCTTTGGCATCCGCCTCCCTGAAAGGCCCGTTCTACCCTACTTTTCTCCTTCATCGTCAGTTTATTGTTTGTTTTGAAAATAATTATACCATCGACAGCCACCGGGGGGCAAGAGATTAGGCAATCTTTTTCCGGCTGCATGCCAAAGCCATCATCCCAGGCCGGAAGCCTTCTCGGCGATCACAAAGTTGCGGCGGCTGCGCCCTGCGGCAGGCTCCATGGTGAAAGCCTCAAAAATCCCCCGGACCTCAAACCCCTGCTTCTGCAGGCAGGCCTCCACAACTTCAGTAGGGTAAAATTTCTCCCGGTGAATCTCCGAAAACTTCTCGTACTGATCACCGCGACGGACAAAAACCGTGAGCCGGATTTCCCAGATGTCCTCGGACCTCAGGTAAGAGGTCTGCCACACGAGGCAGATGTCTTCCTCTTCGATAAAACTGGTCTCCCCGACCCCGTCGGCCAGGCGATCAATTCCGTTGAGGTCAAAAACGAACAGGCCTCCCGGTTTCAGGCCTGCATATACACGCGCCAAAGCGCCGTTTAAATCATGAACAGATAATAAATAGTTAAAGCCGTCCTGAAAAGAGACCATCAGATCCACCGGCTGCTTGAGAACAAAATCCCGCAAGTCCCCGTGTTGGAAATCAATGGTCAGCCCCTCCCGGTCAGCCTTCTGGCTGGCAATGGCCAGCATTTGTGGTGACAAGTCAAGGCCGGTAACCCGATAACCCCTTCGGGCAAGGGGGATGCTGGTGTTCCCGGTGCCACAGGCCAGATCAACCACGGTTTCAGCCCGAAAGCCCCGTTTGCCGAACAATTGTTCCAGGTAATCCACCCAGCCGTCATAGTCTACATACTGCATTAAATAGTCATAGACCTCGGCAAACCGGTCATACACCTTCATCGGACTGGCCGGGCTCCTCTCTTCAGATGCTTTGGCTGGACACCACGAGACTTTCCCTGGCCTGGAGTTCCTGGAGCACCACTTTTTCCAGGCGGCGACTGATTCGTTCCCCCCGGTTCCCAAACACCCTGGCACAGAATTGGTGGTTGACTGCCGTCATTTCCTCCAACAAATCCCCAATATTAGCGGGGCAGCTGCCTTCATCTATCGCCTTGACCTCCACCCCCAACGTGGCCAGCAACCGGCTGAATACGTCATAGCACATCAAGGAGATCCGGTCCCGTGACTCCACCAACACGTAGTCCACCCGTTTCTCTTTGACAAGCTCAATCAGTTTATTGAATTCCGGCCGAGCGTCTCCAAGGCTGCAGGCAATTTCCGTAAACGACCCGGCTATCTCCCAATTGTTCTTGTAGGCATATGTCACTAACCGTTCTTCTTGCCTGGCAAGCAGCCCTTTTTCCACAAGGCGTTTGTTGTGCACACGGGCGTAAATGACGCAGGTCTTCTTTTTGGGGCCCGGTTTTTCCCTGTCAAACCCGAGCACGCGGCTGATTTCTTCTCGGGTATAACGCCTGTGCCCCCCGGGGGTGTAGATGGGGTGAACTTTCCCTTCGGCCTCCCATACCCTCAAGGTTTGGGGGGTGACCCCGATCATGCGGGCGGCTTCCGCAATATTGTAGACATATTTTTGTGTCATACTTCAACACCTCGTCTAAAGTATGACATAACTGTTAATTCCTAGCAATAGGTTTTTATAATTTTTTTGAATATTATGACGGTCCATTTTTAACCAGCCAGATTGGTCCTCACGATCTTTTCCAGGTGCGCCAGGGTAAAGCACTCAAACATGCGGCATTCTTTCCGAAAAGCCTCAACGGATTTTAACAAAGACCATTCCTCCCGAGGAATGGTGTTCAACCAGAGAATGTCGCGAACCCTCCGCTTCAACTCCTTTACCTTCAAGGCAGCGTCATCAACTGCCAGCGTTTTGGTATCGCTGACAACAATTGCAATTGTCCTCCCGGTCAAAACGTGCGGGTGTTCCTTAAGCAGAGTACCCAGAGCCCTATCGAACTGGGTTCCTTTCCCCCAAACCCGGCTGCGGCTCATCAAGCTGGCCATGGCAGCCTCAAAGGATTTACTGTCCCGGAAATACTTGCTGGCTTCTTCCAACTCCTCGGCAAAGACGAAAATATCTATACCGCTGACTACTCCGGATAGGCCATACAGGAACTGCACCACAAACGTGGCATACCTGGCCATGGATCCGGACACATCGCAGATTACCAGCAGTTTTGGTTTTTGAATCCGCTTGGTCTTGAATTTGAGGTTGATCATCGTTCCCCCAAAGCGGATGTTTTTTCTGATGCTCCGCCTCAAGTCGACACGGTCAACCTTTTTGGTCTGTCGGTAACGACGGGAAATCCGGGTGGCGATCCGCCGCGACATTTGCTTAATCAGGTTGGTGAACCGGGGGATGTCTTTGTCGGCAATGTTCTTCAGGTCCTCATAAAGGGCCTGGTTTTGTTCCCCGATTACATCATCACCAATCGCGGCCAGCAAGTTGTCCAGCTGGTCGTCGCCCGTGGGGGAAACGGAAAATACGGACCGCTCCTCCCCCAACTGTTTCCGCCAGTATTCCAGAGACCCCCTAACCATCCTTTCCACCATCGGCTTCCAGGTCCTGCCGACATTCTTGCCTTCGGAACTGCTGTCCACAAATTCCTGGACTCTTCGGCGTTCTTCAGGGGGAAGGGAGGCATAAAAAAGCTTCTCGTCCTTGGACAGATCCAGCGCTTCTCCCTGGAAAACGAGCTCGGAATCGGTGGTTGTAACCAACTGCTCCTCCCTCTCCCCCCGGGCCACCATGAGGGCTTCCTGCTCGGCTTTGGCCTCAGGGGGTACAAAAAAGGCGTCAAAGGCAGCGTCAAAAACGGCCCTGCCATCGATATCCTTGACCAGGGTTGATTTAAGGGCATATTTGACGTCCGACCGGTTAAGGATATCGACCACCAGCATGGCCTGAAAGGCGTCCACAAACTCCCCGGTGGACACCCGGATGCCCAGATTTCGCAGCAGGTCAACAAACCGGAGCAGGTTGTACTCAATGTAATCCCGGGTGGCCATGGCGGCCCTCCTTTTCGGATAATACGTCACTAGGGTGGAGCGGGCCGGGCAAGGGGGTTGCCGCCTTATCCGTCTAATGCAGGGGGTTCGGGCCCCAGTTCCAGCCCCTTCTCCGTCCGCAGTTCCTCAATCCGGCGCAAAGGCCGTTCCAACTGCTGCCGCCGGGTGGTTGTCAGAGCCTGAAACTCTTTCTGGGCGTCATCAATCCTCCTGCCCATCCGCTCCAGGCACTCGGTGAAGGTCTTCCACTGTTTGTAGAATGTCCCCAACAGGCTCAACATTTCGTTGGTGGCCTGCTCCAGTCGGAAATTGTCCACGGCGTGCCTGATCACAGCCAGAATGGCGTACAGGGTTAAGGGTGAACAAAGGACAACCCGGTTGGCGATTGCTTCATCCAAGAGGCAAGCATCGGTTTCTTGGATAAACGCGTAAATCTGCTCGTTCGGGATAAACACTATGACGAAATCGACAGTCCGATCGGCGGGGTTGATGTAATCCCTGGACGTAACTTCTTTAACACGGTTCCGGACATCCCTGATAAACTGGGCCTTATATTTCTCCTTGTCGGTTTCCGCCGCTGCCTCCAGGTAGCGGAGGTAGTTATCAATGGGAAACTTGACATCCATATTGACGACAAGATCCCGGGGAAGGTAGAACGTGAAATCCGGCCTCGCGGTCGACTCAGACATCGTTTTTTGCTTATGGTAGTTGATGCCCTCTATGAAACCGGCAACCCGAAGAACGTCCTCCGCCATCCGCTCGCCCCACTGCCCGCGCTGCTTGGCCCCGGCCAGAGCTATTTTTAACTGATTCGTCGTTTCATGGAGGCGGCTGGTTTCTTCGGACACAGATTGCAGGTGCTTGGTCAGTTCTCCATACTTCTGCTCGCGGTCTTTCTCAAACTCCTTGACCAAGGTTTGGACCTTATCCAGTTCCCGGTTCATGTTTTCCAGGCTGTGATCGATCAGTTTTTTCTTGCCTTCCAGTTCGATTTCCCCGGCCCGGGTATGCACGTTCAGGGTCTCACCCGCCAGTTTCAGAAACTGGTCGGTGTTCTTGGACAGTGCATCCATTGATAAAAGGGCAAAAGAGTCTTTCAATCGCCCCAAAAGCTGTTCCAGATCACGGACTTTTTCCGCTTCTGCCTGGGCCACAAGCTCCTGGGCGAGAACTTTGGCGTCCTTCCGTTTAAACAATACAAGTAGAAAAGTCAGCGCCGAACCAAAAACAAACCCGGCGGCAGCATAACCAAAATTAGTCAATGTTTGTTCCTCCCGACAATTCGTCAGATCCCGATGACCGGGCCTTTCGCGCTACCGGGGTCTTATTTAAGATTTGTGATGGTCGCACGTGGTACCGTCTTGGTGATGCGGGCACTGGTGGCTGCTTCCGGGGGCAACCGGGTGCATATGCTGGTGCCCGTCTTTGGCATCGTGATGCCGGTGCTGCTGACCGCCCTTGGGATCATGCTTGGGATCATGATGCCGATGCTGATGACCGCCGCTGTGGACGGCGTGGGAAAGCCCTTCTGCCCCGGCTGCCTTGGCAAAGGTGTCCAAATCCTCTTTGTCCTTAAGCAGGAGAGTCAGGGTCTGGTCAATATATTCCGGTTTCAACCGGTCGGCGTCGAGGACAACCAGGGCCCTGGCCCAGTCAATGGTCTCAGCGATTGAGGGTTTTTTCTTGATTTCCAGTTCGTGCCGCAGGTAGTTGACAGCGATGGCCATTTCCTCGGCCATACGTTCACCGATGCCGGGAACCTTGGCTTTCAAGATGGCTATTTCCTTGTCCACCGTCGGATAGTCTATATACAGAAAAGCACAGCGGCGTTTCAACCCGTCGGAAAGTTCCCTGTCTCCATTATTGGTAAGAACCACAATTGGCGTGTTTTTGGCCTGGACGGTGCCCAGCTCCGGGATCGATACCTGAAAATCGGAGAGGACCTCGAACAGGAACGCTTCGAACTCCTCATCGGTCTTGTCGATCTCGTCGATAAGAAGTACCGGGGTTTTTTCGGCCCGAATTGCCTTTAACAACGGGCGCTGCAGGAGGTATTCCTCCGAAAACAGGTCGCTCTCGAGCTCTTTGGCGTTCCCAAACTCACGTCCCACCTGGATTTTGAGCAGTTGGCGCTGGTAGTTCCATTCGTACAGGGCCTTATTCTCGTCCAACCCCTCGTAGCACTGCAACCGGATAAGCTCGGTATCAAATACTTTGGCCAACACCTTGGCCAGCTCGGTTTTGCCTACTCCGGGAGCACCAGTGATCAGCAGCGGCTTGCCCAAGTGGAGCGCCAGATAAACGGTGACAATTATTTCATCACTGGCAATATACCCCTGTTCCTCAAAAGAGCGACGAAGATCTTCCTTGGTAAGTTCCACCCCAACCCACTCCTTCAAACTCAAGTAAAACTTCCAGCTCGCCGGCTCGCCTGCTGGAGGCCTAAGCCTGGATTTCCTCGAACTCACGTTCTTACTTTCCATTATACAGGCAACGGCTGGAAAAATGCAACCTGCCTCCATTAAAGCCTGTGTTTATCTTGTGATAATGTTACCTTGTAAACTATCTTGATAAAAAGTCACCATGAAAAACGAGGGTACGTTATCTCATGTCCCAGAAACAGTGAAACCGATACACAGACAATTTATCAAGCGGCCCAACCAGGTGATAACGACATCCCTGACCAAAACTCAGAGCCTGCCACCCCAAGCAAACAACTCCTTCGGGTGAATTCCAGGTCCATTTCATCGACGTAGGCCAGGGCGACAGCATTCTCATCCAGACGCCCACTGGCAAGGTAATCTTAATTAATGCCCGGCCCAACGCGGCTGAGGGAACCGTTGAGGCGTACCTGCGAACCCAGGGAATAAAAAACATTGATGTTGTCATTAGCACCCATCCACACGAGGACCATATCGGCGGTCTGGACGGAATAATCCGGGACTTTTCCATCCTTAATGTGTATCTTCCGAAAGTCTCCCACACCACAGAGACATTCGCTAACCTTCTTCAGGCATTCAGTGATAAAGGGCTGAAAGTCTCTACAGCCAAAGGCGGTGTCCGGTTGGACCTGGGTTCGGGGGGTTACGGAATGTTCCTTGCCCCGAACTCAACGAGTTACGAAGACCTTAATGACTACAGCGCCGTTCTGAAGCTGGAGTATAATGGTAGCACCTTTATCCGGTGATGCCGAAGCCTTGTCGGAATCCGAAATGATTGACGGCAACTACGATCTCGACATCGATGTTCTTAAAGTCGGCCACCATGGAAGTACATTTAGCAGTTCGAGGACCTTTTTTGATGGCGACATCGCCGAAGTAATTATAAGCGTGGGCGCCGGGAACGACTACGGCCACCCAGCAGCCGCGACTCTGGCAGCTCTCAGTAACGTGGGGGCTAAAATATTCCGGACGGATGAAGCCGGCACTATTGTGGTAGGATTCGACGGGAAGGACATTACTGTCAACAATAACACGAGCGTCATAAAACCCCGGCCACCCAATACTTCGTCAGCCGGGAGTCCTGGGGTTGTAGCTGGTCCGGATCCGGAACGGCTAAAAGCGACGGTCAGTACATTGGCAATCTGAACACGCACAAATTCCATCTACCATCGAGTTCAACCTTACCGAATGCGGAGAATCGGGGGTATTTCAAGATCAGGAATTGGTGCCGGATATGTTCCCTGTAAACGGTGCAACCCGTAGGAGGTAATTATGACGAAGGGAATAATTGATCGCTTTGAAGGCGATTATGCTTTGGTCGAAATTGGGGGGAGATACAACCCAGGCACCTGGTGGCGGCGAAGGCCAAAGAGGGGGACGTGGATGCAATCTCCGGAGAGAAAATAACCGTTGATATTAAAGCGACCGTTGAGGCGCGGAAGAAAGTCCAGGCCTTGATGCATGATGTATGGGAGGATTAAGAGTAAGCCGTCTGAAATCTCTTGGGGCTTTTCGTGCCTCCCGTTTGAAGTTTGGGTTGGGCGACAGGGAGAACGTGCCATTAGGAAAATCACTGCTGAATAACTCATACTATAACCTGTCCAGGCATCAGAAGTCCCGCTTCGTCTAACCCAGAGTTTTACTTCAGAGGGAGTAATATCCTGACTACCATCTGTCTTCCCGTAGCAATTCACACTGAAAGTCCTCCCGGTGGCATAGTGCTGGGAAGCCCAATCCATGTCCCTACCGTAGTTCCAGGCGGAACGATCTGAGTAGTATTTTTGCCATGGGAGACTGTGATAAACCCCATTACCCGTATTATTATTATCTCTCATGTCAACATGCAAATGTGCGGCAGTTGTCCCCGTGCTCCCAGACAGACCTAACAATGTCGTTGCACTAACGTTTTGGCCTTGACTTACATTGATAGAGTTCAAATGGGCATGACGACTATAAACACTGTCAAGTGTATTGTCCCCATTAATATCCAACCTAACAACGACATATTTCCCAAAACTGGCATCAATACTGTTGTAAACGTATACAACCTGACCAGAAGATATTGGGTAAACATTCGTATTGCTAGCAGCACTAAAGTCAACCCCTCCGTGAGGGGACGAACTTAGACTACGAGGATTATTGTATTTGCTTGTTACACCCTTGCTATAATCTTGATTACCCGAACCATCCCTGAAGGGAGAGTACAAGAAATAACTTCCATAATAAGGACCTGTGTAATAAAACTTTTCATAAGAATCGGGTGTGTAGGCGTAAATTGGATATGAAGGAAGTAGTAGAAAAAGTGATAAAATCAATGGGACGACAAACCGTTTATTGAAATTCATTTAATTTTCCCTCCTTATTTAGTGGTATAAAGTTTCCCACTGGCCGAGAAGACCACCTTGCCTTCAGCCCAGGAGGGAATGGGATATATTACCGTCAGTGTCCGGCTGAATGTTTTGAGGATCAAGATTAGTAATATTGGCTACCCATAAGCCTGTATTATATACGTCAGTAAACAGAAGTTTATTGTTCCCTACAACATTGTATTAGAAAAGGCAAACAACCCTGTGGTGGCTGATTATTACCTCGCTCCCAACATCTTAGTATTTTTTCATTTACTCCGATTACCCAGGAAAATTCATCCTTGGTAAGCCCATGGAACAATCGGGCTTTTGTAATTCTGACCTAATGTTGACTCCGGAACATTTTTGTCAACGGTAAAATAAAAGGGATGAATTTCGGCCAATAGAAATGGATGTTTTTTCCCATAACCTGCCAGTCAACTAGTATACTTGTCTGGTTGACTGAAAGGAGTGGAGATCATCTGACGGGGTGGAAAATGCACGGCGAAATTCATCAACTAAAGATTGTAGGACTGAAAAGGACACAAGCAGCCAGACATCTAGGAATTGATATTAAAACGGTCAACAAGTACTGGAATATGGGTCCCTACGAGTTTGCCAAGCAAAGAGAACGCAGTGGCCGGCGAACCAAAGAACTGGAACAGTACGAAGCGGTTGTTCTGGGATGGTTGAAAGAGTTTCCTGATCTCACAGCCGTCCAGGTAACTGACTGGCTCAAAGAACATTATCCTGATGAAACATTCCACGACAGAACAGTTTGAAGACTAGTGCTCAGATTACGCCAGGAAAACCACATTGACAGAAAAAGCAACCAACGCCAGTCCCAGTCGGTAGTAGAGCTCCCAAAGCCACCCAATTGCAAATAGACTTTGGTAAGAAGGTGTACGAAAGTCGATGGGCGGTTTTGTCAAGCTCTACGCCCTAGGAGCGGTTCTTTCCCACTCCCGGTATAAGTATGGCGAATGGTCTGACAAGCAATTACCAGACAACGTTCAGATGCTGGGGCGGTGTTTCGACTATCCTGGGCGGAGTACCAAAAGAACTAATCTTTGACCAGGACAAGCTGATGACAGTCAGCGAAAACTATGGCGACATCATCTACACATATGAGTTTGAGAAGTTCAAACAGGCAATGGGGTTTACGGTTAGCTCTGCCGCAAAAATGATCCAGAAAGCAAGGGTAAGCTTGAAGCGGTCGTCAAGTATATGAAGTCTAACTTTGCGGCCAACCGGCTATTTATCGACTTAAAGATCTGAAACCACGACTTTGAAGATTGTTTGAACCGAACCGCCTACCGCAACCAGAATGGGGTAACAAAAAAAGTACAGGCCGAAGTATACCTCGTCGAACAGCAATACTTACGGCCAATACCTTTAACAAATGAAACACCTGATGCGATTGTAACAAGAGATGTCCGGAAAGACAACACTGTTTGGTACAACGGTGTGTTTATCTTGTGATAATGTCACCTTGTAAACTATCTTGATAAAATGTCACCTATGAAGAACGAGGTACGTTATCTCATGTCCCAGAAATAGTTAAACCGATACAAGGTGATCTCATTGCTCATTGAGGGCAGTGTGACAGTCAATGCTGCTGTGAGTTTGGGGTTATCCGAACGCCAGATAAAGCGCTTGAAAAAAGGAGTGATGCAAGAAGGCGCGGCGTTCCTCATACACAAAAATACTGGCCGCCAACCACACCATGCTATTCCAGACAATACTATCCAGAAAATTATTAAACTAAAACGAAGTGAAACGTATCAAACGGCTAATTTTCTGCATTTCAAACAGCTTGTTGAGGAATACGAAAGTATTAAAATTAGCTATGCCCCTTTGTATAAATTCCTCTGCGAAGCCGGTATTAAAAGCCCTATGAAACGCCGAAGATTTAAGCCTCACCGCCGCCGTAAGAGAAAACCTCAAGAGGGTTTGCTTATCCAAATGGATATTGCTCCGTATTCCTGGTTTGGAACAAATGAGACCTTCTCTCTCCATGGCGCCATTGATGATGCTACCGGTAATATTGTCGGCCTCTACCTTGCCAAAAATGAATGCCTCCACGGTTACTTTGAAGTAACACGGCAGATCCTCTCAAACTTTGGTATCCCCGTGAGCATTTATGCCGACAGACACGCCATTTTCCTTTCTCAGAATGCTAAAAAGCTGTCCGTCGAGGATCAGTTGGCCAAGGCAAGGTGGTTAATGATACCCAGTTCGGCCGTGCCATGAAGGAACTCGGCATCACCCTTATCCCTGCACGTTCCCCTCAAGCTAAAGGTAGGGTTGAGCGTTTATCGGAAACTCTCCAGAGTAGGCTCCCTGTTGAGTTTAAAATAGCTGGTATTAGTACCATCGACCAAGCTAATGAGTTATTAGCCAAATACATTCCTAAATTCAATCAGCAGTTCCCTGTGGAAGCTGGAGAAGCCGAACTTGCTTACCTTCCGCTTACCCACGGATTAAACATTGATCATATCTTGTGCATAAAACAAACGAGGTCTCTGGATCATGGCGGGCGTCTTCTCCTTTTACAACAAGCATTTTAATATCCTGGCGACAATTTGCCCCCCAAGGGATAGATCAATGTTCTTATCAGCCCTGCTTTGGGGATACAAGCCCCGTTTAAAGGCACTGTTTATGATGTACTGCCTTTCATAAAACCTAAGAAGAGCACTAAAGGCAAAACAAAAATCCAAGACGGAAAACCTTATTCGCCGCTTGATAGCCATTATTATAAATACGGCCATACTCTGGTTAAAAAACTAACGTTCGAAGATAGTGACAGAGATATCCTTAACATGCTGGAAGATATCTTTCTACGCAAATATGCATGACCACCACAGACTCCGTTCGCTATTATCCCTATCGGGCTTACTTTTGACACTGTTATGGAGTGAAGGCTAAGTCAAGGGCAGGCGCAGCCTGTTCATTTCACCCTTGACTTGCCGAACGGAATAACTATCATATTTTTAGCCCGCTAAAGTTTTATCCTAGGTGACATTTTCACAAGTCAGTGCAACCTGCCTCCATCAAGCTGGCATAAAATGGGGACTGGGCTTTCTGCTGTTGAGAGCCGGGCGTCTGGACCGCCTGTGAAGATAAGGTGGCTGGCAAACGGAATTATTGGGCTTGAAGCCGCTCGTCATGTCCAAAAAAACTTTTTGACAAAAGGCATTTTTGCAGGGAATTTGGGGAAAATATGGGGGTAGGAAGGAGGTGACCCAAATGGCAGACGAAAAGGTTCAAAACAACGCGCGCATGTTCGGCGGAGGTTGGCTGGGGCACATTGTCCGGTTTGTCGTGTCCGCGCTGGTCCTGATGGTGGTGAGTTTCATTACTCCCGGTTTCAGAGGCCTGGGCTTTCTGACCGCCCTTATTGCCGCCGTTGTCATCGCTGTGGTTGGGTACATTATTGAGGTCCTTTTTGGGCGTCGGGTATCCCCATATGGGCGGGGTGGGATCGGCTTCGTTGTTTCGGCAGCCGTAATTTACTTTGCCCAGTTTGTTGTCCCCGGCATGAGAGTTAGCATCCTCGGGGCACTCATTGCGGCCTTCATCATCGGTGTAATCGATTTGTTCATCCCCACCGAGGTTCGTTAACAAAGGCCACGGAAAACCCCGCTTCGCTGAAGCGGGGTTTTTTCTTCTGATTGATGCAATGGTTGAGTTCCCCGGACATGGCAGCAGCTCAACCTGTTACGGCGTTAACCTCTTGTTTGAGACGGGCAAAGATCTCTTTTACGGTGAGAATTTCTTTAATCCGTTGAATGTTTTCGCCCGAAAAGACGAGTCCTTCCAGCAAATTTCCCTTCTGGGCATTGTTAAGGGCATTGAGAATGCAGAAGGAAAAAGAGCACTTTTTTAAACAATGATCGCATTTAACCGGTTTGGGCGGATTGCCCTCTAGAACCCGTTCCACGAAGGCGTTCACTAGAGCCCGCCCGGGTAACCCCACAGGGCTCTGAATCAGCACAGAACTATTAGCATTGAGGTACAGCTGTTTGAACTCAGGGGAAGCGTTGGACTCAACACTAGCTGCGAAACGCGTTCCCATCTGAACACCGTCCGCCCCGAGGCGAAAAGCGTCAGCAATGTCCTGCCCATCAATAATACCACCCGCTGCAATTACGGGGATTTTTACTGCGTCTTTAACCTCAGGCACGATTTCTTTCATGGAACGGTAGGTGCCCAGATGCCCACCGGCCTCTTTCCCTTCAACCACTGCTGCCGCCGCTCCCAGTTTCTCAGCAATCTTGGCCAATTTCGCGGAGGAGACGATAGACACAATAGGGGTTCCCGCTTTTTTCCCCCATTCAAAAATGTCTCTGGAAAAACCGGCCCCTGTCACCACCAGGTCTATTTTCTCTTCAATGGCGGTTTTGACCAAAAGGGCAAAATCCCGGATGGCAAACATAACGTTAAGTCCAATAATGCCGCTGGTCAATTCTTTGGCCCGTCTAACCTCACGCCGTAATTCGTCAGGCGACATTCCCGTGGCTGCGATGATACCGATTCCGCCTTCGTTGGCTACCGCTGCCGCCAATGACGATGTCGAGATCCGGACAGCCATTCCACCCTGGATGATAGGAACCTTTGCCACAAGGTTGCCAATGCCCAATGCCGGTAATTCCATGTTTTTTGTCCTCCAATCTGCGTTCCCTCGGCCACCGTACTGCCCTTTTTCCCCATTGTAACACCGTTTGCGGCTCAACTCCATCCAGGATAAGTATTTGACTTAAAAAAATATGCCTTCTCTGGAAAACTGTGCCGAAAAGGTTTCGTTAATCTATCCCAAAAACATCTCTGCGGCACTGCCTATCCCAGGGCTAAATTCAATAGAGCATTGATGGCGGCAACGGCGATAGTGCTGCCGCCCCGGTTGCCGACAATGGTGATGTAGGGAATGTCCTCTTCAACGAGCAATTCCTTGGACTCGCGGGCGCCGACAAATCCGACGGGCACTCCCACGATCAGGCCAGGCTTCCGGGAAGGGTCCTCGTGATAGGCCCTGATCACCTCAAGGAGAGCTGTAGGGGCGTTTCCGATTGCCACAATGCTCCCTCCCATTTGAGGGGCAAGATGCCGGAACGACTCAATGGCTCGGGTCAGCCCGGTTTCCTTCGCCCGAGCCACCACAACCGGGTCGTTGATGGCGCAAATAGCCTCGCCGCCAAACTTGGTCAGTTTCCCGGCGTTGATGCCAACCCTGACCATATTCACATCAGTCAGGATGCGCACCCCGCGCCGAATAGCTTCCATCCCGGCCGCCATTGCCCCGGGGTGAAACTTGATGAGGCTGGCAATGGACGGGTCACCGGTGGTATGGACGATTCTTTTGACCACTGCTTTCTCTTCGGGGGACCATGAACCCTCGATTAACCCCTCAATAATTTCCATGCTCCGGGTTTCGATTGTCCTGGGCTCAGTAATAAATTCCATCTAACCCGCCTCCCTGATCCTCTCCACGACGATTTCAGCTATTCTGGGGTCCGCCCCCAGGTGCTCCCCGAACAAGATTTCCGCCCGGCCCCGATACCTGGCACGCAGCTCTGCCAGGAGTTCCGGGATGTCCTCCTGCATGTGTATCCCGCAGAACAAAAAATACGGAACGACAACAACCCGGTCGGCACCGCGTTCGACTACCCTGGCCACCCCTTCGGCCAGATCCGGGTGGTGGAACTGGAGAAAAGCGGCCTCAACTACCTCGATCCCGCTTTTCGCTTTCACCTGCTCGGCTATCGTCTGAAGAGCGTCATTTGCCTCCCGGGCCTTGCTCCCGTGCCCCAGTATCACAACTCCCGTCACCTTTTCTCCCTCCCAGTCAAAGTTTCCACAAGCAGCAAAGGATCGGAAAAAACCCTGCTGCCGTACCCAACCCCCGGCCTGCCGACTACAACCACGCGGATCCCCAGAGGCAGTGCAGCGGCAATCTTGCTGTCGACTCCGCCGGCTCCCCCGCTGTCCTTGGTCACCATTACTCCCACCTGATACTCCCGGAACCAGGCCCGGTTCATTTCTTCCGAAAAAGGGCCTCTGGCAGCGATGATGTTGTCCGGGGTTAACCCCTGCGCCAAACAGATGGACAGGGCCTCCGGTTCCGGCAGTATCCGGGCGATCACTCTCTTACCGACCAAGGCTGGCTCTTGCATGAACTCGGCCAGGTGCCGGCTGCCGATTGTCAGGAAAATAACGCTTCCCAGCCCGGACGCGCATTTGGCCGCTTCCCGGTAGGACCCGGTTACATGAATCAGGGGATTATCAGGCAGCGGCGAGGCCGGCCTCTCGAACCGGTAGTAGTCGACCCCCAGGTCCCGGCAGGTGCCCATCGCCAGGCGAGAAATCTGGGCGGCATGGGGATGAGTGGCATCAACCACCGCCGTCACCTCCCCGGTCCCGATCAGTTCCTCCAACCGGTCACCATCGAGCCGCCCCACCCTGACTTCGCTTACTCCTGATTGCTTGGCCAGGTCACCCCCATAACCGCTGACGGTCGTCAGCAGTGTCCGGTGGCCCCGTTCCTGGAGCTGTGCCGCCAAGTCCCGGCCTTCGCTGGTGCCCCCCAGAACCAGGATCACAGCTCATACCCCCTGGGTGTGATAAGGTACTCCTCCCACCAATAGCTGTGGCTGTTTCCGATGATAACCACGGAAAACATATCGATTTCTTCTTTGGTAAACTCCGCCAAATTGGAGCAGATAATAGTTTCGTCGCCTCTCTTGGCGTTGCGAACGATGCCCACCGGTGTGTCAGAGCCCCGGTACCGGAGCAGGATGTCCCGGACTTCTTCTACCTGGGTGACCCGTTTCCGGCTCTTGGGGTTGTAAAGCGCGATGACAAAATCGGTACTGGCCGCCGCCTCCACCCGCTTGCGGATTACCTCCCAGTCAGTGAGAAGGTCGCTTAAGCTGATGATGGCAAAATCGTGCATTAACGGGGCGCCCAGGCTGGCCGCCGCAGCCTGCGCGGCGCTAATACCCGGTATGATTTCTACGGTGACGCTGTTTTCCACCCCGAGTTGGCGGACAAGTTCCAGGACAACCCCGGCCATACCGTAGACCCCGGGGTCGCCACTGCTGACCACAGCTACATTCTGTCCCTTTGCTGCCCTTTCCACTGCCATCGTGCACCGTTCCACTTCCCGGGTCATCCCGGAATCGACCACTTCCTGCTCGGGCCGGACAATGCTCCGGATCAGATCAATGTAAATACGGTAACCAATAATCACTTCCGCCTCACGCAACCGTGCCTGGGCCTTAAGGGTCATCTGTTCCAGGTCTCCGGGGCCGATACCGATAACGGCCAGGCGGCCTCGCCCACTGCCAGAGTGATCCCCGGAAACACTGTTTTCGGAACCAGGATTGTTTCGGCACCCGCCAGCAGCAGTACCGGTTCGCATACTCCATCAACTCCTATCTTCTCGCGCACAAAGCGGGACTTGCCCATATCGGGGTTGTCCCGATACGCCGCCTCCAAAGCTTCCCTGTGGAAAAACCGTAGTTCGGCGCCCAGCTGCCCCGCCAGGTCAATAATGCCAGTTTCATCAGCCTTGAGAGAAATCGAGGCAATCACCCCGACGCTGAGAGGGCTCAGTCCGGCTTTGCCCAAAACCGTTTCCAATGCTTGCTTCAGCTGTTCCGCCGGCGTCCCTCTCCGGCAGCCGATCCCCACAATCAGAGAGGGGGGCCGCAGGACCACATGGGGGATTCCTAAACCGCCGACAACCCGGCTGGTGATCAGAACCGCGGCGTCCCAGGGCATCTCCCCTTCCAGGGCGGCCATCGGTTGCACCTGCCACCCGTCAAGTCCGGAGCGGTCCGGGTCTGATGCCCCTACGGCGAACAAATCAGAAACTTCGCACCCGATGAACAGCCCCACTTTCTGGCCATTCACCAAAGCGGCATTGATTTTTTTGACGGCTGGCCAAGACTCTATTTTCGCCCCCAACTGTTTCGCCAACAGATCCACCGCCGGTTGGCCCCGGACATCCGTAGCTGTGGTGATTACCGCTCTGCCTCCCAGTATCCTGGCTGCCTCCCGGGCAAGATCGTTGGCTCCGCCCACGTGACCCGACAGGACGCTAATGGCCGAGATTCCCATTTCATCAACAGCCACCACTGCCGGATCTGTGCGTTTGCCCTCCAGATAAGGGGCGATCATCCGGACCACAATCCCCATGGCCATAACAAAGATGTGCCCATCATAAAGGCCGAATATTTTCTCAACCACCTGCCGCAACGGAGTTGAAAATACCACCGCCCCAGGTGGGACGGGTCCCCCCAGGCCGTCTTTAAGGTAAATTGTTGCCCGGGAACCGAACCCGTCGGCCAATTTTTCTGCTACTTTTTTGCCGCCCTCGGTCAGGGCCAGAATCGCCAACCGCATCTCAGTCAGAGGCTCCCGACCCGGATCGGTATCCATGGCTGAATTCCGGGTGATACAACCGGGAACGGGCGTAATCGCCATCCAGGACATCACCAACCACAATCATGGCGGTTTTGGTTATCCCGGCGTCGGCCACTTTTCCGGCAATGTCCGCCAGCGTCCCGGAAACGACTCTTTCCTCAGGCCAGGACGCCTTCTCCACTACGGCCACAGGGGTCGCAGGGGTATATCCTTCCAACAGTTCCCTGACCACTTCATCAATCATCTGCACGCTCAAAAAAATACACATGGTCGCCCGGTGGGCCGCCAGGGATCTCAGCTGTTCCTTTTCCGGCACTTCCGTCCGCCCGGCGCCCCGGGTGATAATCACCGTCTGGGACACATCGGGCAGGGTGTACTCCTTTTTTAGGGCAGCGGCGGCCGCCAGGAAAGAACTGACCCCGGGAACCACACAGTATTCGATGTTCAGGCGGTCCAGTTCATCCATCTGCTCCCTGATTGCACCATAGATGCTCGGGTCGCCCGTGTGCAGCCTTACCACCATGCGGCCGGCAGCCATAGCGTCGCGGGTAACGGCAATCACTTCCTCCAGAGTCATGGAAGCACTGTTATAAATGGAGCAGCCGGGTTTGGCCAGCTTGAGCAGCGCCGGGTTGACAAGCGAACCGGCATAAATAATCACATCAGCTTCGGTCAACAGACGCTGGCCCTTGACGGTTAAAAGTTCGGGGTCTCCAGGGCCTGCCCCCACGAAATAGACCTTCAATTAAATCCCCCCTTCTTTACCAGCATCAGGGAGAGGTAGTCCCGCTTCTCGCCTCGCAGGCTCTCCAGGTCAAACACGTACCGCTGCTTGTCAGTGGAACACCGGCTGGCAAAAACGGTCTGCTGGTCCAAACCCTGCTCCTGCAGGAGGTCAATTACTTCACCCAACTGCCCGGCCACTTTCATCAACACGATGTTGTCGAACCGTTCCAGGACGCCCCGGACATCTACGGCCTCGCCGACAACGGGTAAGACAGCAACGGTTTCGTCCCCTTCGGCGAGGGAAATGTTCAAGCCGGCGGCACAGGCAGAAAAAGAAGTCACCCCCGGAACCGTTTCCACAACCAGTTCCGGATCAAGCTCCCGCAGCGCCCGCACCAGGTAGGTAAAGGTGCTGAACAGCACCGAATCTCCCAGAGTGATAAATGCGCCGTCCCTTCCTTCCTTCAGGTAGGTCGCCATTTTTGCAGCAGCAGTCCGCCAACCCTGGGACAGGACATCCGGGTCACTGCTCATGGGCAGGATTAGATCCACCAGAGTCGTTGTTTCCGGAACAAAATCCCGGACGATACCGAAGGCGACACTGTCCTTGTCGGCTGCCGACCGAGGCAGAAAGATCACCGGCACTTGGCCCAGAATCCGGCTGGCCTTAAGCGTAATCAATTCCGGATCCCCGGGGCCGACTCCAATCCCGTAAAGTTTACCCTTCACTCGCTTCCCTCTTTTCCGCGCAAATCACAAAGACGGGGTTCAACCCTTGAAACATGTGATACCGCCCCACGCTGTTCAGCCTGGAGACAGACAGGGCACAGGCTTCAAACCCCGCCCATCCGGGCACCTGCAGGCGATCTACCGCTGTAGACAGAGTCTCCAAAGTCACCGCATTGATCACCAGCCTGCCCCCGCATTTCAATTTCCGGTGACAGGCAAGGATTATGTCCTCGAGGGCCCCCCCACTGCCACCGATGAAAATGCAGTCCGCTTCGGGGATGCCCTCAAAGGCGGAAGGAGCAGTCCCGCCGATCACGCGCAGGTTTTCCACCCCGAACCGGACAGCATTCTCCTTAATCAGCCGCACACCTTCCTCTTCCTTTTCAACAGCATAGACCATGCCCCGCGGCACCTGAAGGGCGGCTTCAACGGAGATGGAACCGGTCCCGGCGCCAATGTCAACCACAACCGCATCCTCCGTCAACCGTCCCTTGGCTATGGTTACCACTCGTATTTCCTGCTTAGTCATCGGAATCCGGCCCCGAATAAACATATCATCGGATATTCCCCCGGTTCGCCAGGGCCACAGCTTGCTCATCAACAATCACCCCTTTTCCTTAACGTGCCTCCAACGCGATTCGCCTCTAATCGATCACTCGTTGATCATGACTACAACACTGTTGTCGACCCCAGCGGTTTCGGCCATTTGAGACACACTCAAACTCAAGACCTTTTCGTCTTCATACCCCAAGTTGGCACAAACGTAGGCCCGGCAGTCCGGCAGACCATGTGACAACCAGAATCTGGCGATGGCTGCAGGAGAATGTTCCGGGTCGGTCAGGACAGCGATCTTGGCAAAGGACGTATAAAGCTGCAGTGCCGAGAGTTCGCGCCCATGCAGGCTGATCAGGGCCGCGTCATGCCAGAACTCCCCGATGCGGGCAAATGCCAGCTGAACCGAACTCAAACCGGGGATGACCTCAAACTGTTCCCCCGGGAACGTCCTTTTCAAGTAAGCGAGCAGACTGTGAAAACCGGGGTCGCCCGAGACAAGCACAGCCACTTTATGACTGTCCTTCCGGTCCCGAATGAAGTCGGCCGCTTCCTTAAGGTTCTTCCCGATCAGGTACTCCTCCTTGCCCAACTGGCTGAACATGGCCAGGGCTCTCGGCCCGCCCACGAGAATGTCGGCACCCTCCACCGCGGCCCGAGCCACCGGAGGTAGATACTCCATCGTTCCGGGACCAATCCCGATTACGCGAATTGTTTCGGCCATCCGGCTTCTCCTCCGATCACGCCTGCCTTGATATCAGCTCCGAGAATGGATCCGGCTCTGTCCACCAGCACCGCCCCCACTTCCAGTTCATGAAAGGTGTAGGCTTCCGCCCGGCGGGCAGCGCGGTCGGCAAGTTCGGGGAAGACCGAACCCAAACCGGCCCCCCGCACAATATCGATGATCCCCTCCACCGTGGTCGCCTCCAGAATCGCCGCCACCGTTCCGGCAGCGGCCCCCGCCCGGGCGGCGTAGGCAGCTACGGCTTCCAACCTGGCATCAGCCACCCTGTTATGAGTATGAAAGACACCGGCCGCCACTTTGGCCAGCTTGCCGATATGCCCGAACAGGACCACCTTTTTTACGTCCCGCCGGACGCATTCCTCCAGCATGAACCCGATGAAGTTGCTGGTCTGCACTACTGCATCGGCGGGAATCCCAAAGCGCGATGTGGCGACATCCTGGCCGATTTTACCGGGAGTAAGCAGCAAATGCCGGTGACCCGCAGCCAGGGCCACGTCTATCTGAGGTGCCAGGGAGTTGCGCCACGCCTCCTCGGACATGGGCTGGACGATGCCTGTCGTCCCGATAATCGATATACCGCCTTCGATTCCCAGTCTCCCGTTAAGGGTCCTTCTGGCGACCTCCCGCCCTCCCGGAACCGTCAACTCCACTTCCACCCCGCCGGAGGGAATCACCTGCCGCACCTCCGACTCTATCATCTTTCGCGGTACGGGGTTGACGGCCGGCATTCCTACCGCAACCACCAGGCCGGGTTTGGTCACCGTCCCAATCCCCTCGCCGCCTTTAATGACGAACCCCGAGTCCACCGCCCGGACTGCAGCCCAGATTTTTAGACCTGTGGTTACATCCGGGTCATCGCCGCCGTCTTTGATCACTGCGGCGCGCGCACAGGCCCCTTCCGTCAGCACTGTGTCCACCGGGACAACCGCTTCCGTTCCACCGGGGAGGGTTACGCTCACCCGGGTCACTGTCTGCCCGGTCAGGGCCAAAGCCGCTGCCTTGGCCGCAGCCGCGGCACAGGTGCCTGTTGTCAATCCCGACCGCATTTCTTTCTTACTTCCCCGGTTGGCCTGCGGCAGACTGCCGCCCGACTCGCCTGTTTCAGCCGGGCGGGGTTCCGCTGAATCGGAGCCGACGGCAGAGACCTCGGTTCGTTGGCTGCCCGTGTCACTGCCCGCAGCCCGAACCCCGGCCATCCCGAAGGCAAGGGCCTCCCGGGCCTGGCCGATCGTCAGGGGGAGATCCCCGTCCTGGCCCGCCACCTCAAAAAGGTGGCTCACCCTCGGCAGCCGCAGCGAAGCCGATCGAATCAGTTTCTTGGACCGAAAAACTTCCCCTGCTCGTCCCTCCACAATTATGGTGCCGTTTTTCAAGACCGCGGCCGTCGCCGCATACACCGGCACCAGGTCCACGTCATGGGTGGCCACAAGAACCGTCAGGCCCTGGTCCGAATTTAGGCGGCGGAGAAGGTGCATCAACTCGCTGACGCCGCTTGGGTCGAGACCGGCGGTTGGTTCGTCCAGGATCAAAACTTCCGGCTTAACGGCCAGGACACCGGCTATCGCCACCCGTTTTCTCTGGCCAAAGCTGAGGTGATGAATAGGCTGTTTTTCGAACCCATCCATACCAACCAGACGCAGGCTTTCCCCAACTCTCTTTTTAATATCGGCCGGTTTGAGCCCGAGGTTGGTCGGTCCGAAGGACACATCCTGTTCCACCGTAGGGGCGAACAGCTGATCATTGGGATCCTGAAACACGAACCCGATCTGCCGATACCGGTCAATTGGCTTCAACTGCTGCAGGTTTTCCCCTTTCAGCTTTATCTCTCCTGTGGACGGAGCCAAAAGTCCGATCAGAAGCTTGAACAGGGTGGTTTTCCCGGAACCGTTCGGACCAAGAAGGGCAAGGAAGTCCCCTCTGTCCACCCGAAGGTTAACTCCCTGCACCGCTTTTCTGTTGCCCCCCGGGTAGGTGAATTCCAGGTTCAGGGCCTCCAGGATCACCGCTTTCACGCTCCTTCAGCCAATTACAATCATCAGAATCAGAATCGCCGACAGCAGAATGAGTTCGATCACCTGCTGCCTCCCCCAGGGAAGGCTCACCGGCGTCATCCAGTTCCCGGCATACCCTCTCAGGGACATGGCCGTAAAACTCTGCTCCGCCCGGTCATAAGCCCGGATAATTATCCCTCCGGCCACGGTTCCGGCGGAATGAATGGCTCTCTTCCAGCTGCTGAACCCCAGTCTGATTTCCTGGGCATCCCGAAGGCGCACTGCCTCTTCCAGGATGACGAAGATGTACCGGTATGTCAGCATAATCACTTCCACAAGCAGTTTGGGCATGCGGAACCAACTGGCGGCGAACAGGAGGTTGGGAATCGGTGTCGTCATTCCCAGGACAAGCATGAGGAGGATCCCCCCAATCACCCGGGCCACCACGATCAAACCCAGATCCAGGCCCTCCCGGAAACCGGAAAAATCGCGTCCAAACAGGTGGATCGTAAACAACGGGGTATGCCCCGTCAGGAAAACGTCGATAACAAGAATCGCCCCGGCCAGAAAAAAGGCGATGACCAATTGGTGCCGAATGTCCCGCAGCCTGACGCCGGCCAGCCTCAAAGCCACCAGGCTGACCAGCCCCACCGTCAGCGGCAGGTAGATATGGACGCTGGCCACGCTGACAAAGAGGTAGGCTATGGTAAAAAACAGTTTCGTCCGCGGGTCGATGCGGGAAACCCAGCTATCCCGGTATGCGGCCATATCGCTGTGGAAATTCTCCCCGAATGTCACCAAACTCTCCCCTTCACCGGTCGCTCAGGCCTGCTGCCCGGGTTTCGCCAAACCCTGGTCCGGCACATCTGCTGACTCACAGCTGCCTTCTTTTCTGCGAAACAGCCGGTCCCAGTTTACACCCACGATAACTCCGGCAGCAAACCCACCGACAGCAAAGAGAAACAGAAGCAGATCCCCCTGATCGGTATTCAGCAGCGGCGGGCGCGCTTTGGCCCCCCCCATTTTCGAGGCCAGTTCTTCGATAACCTTGTCTGTCCCCTGCCACTTTTGGCCATGGGCAGCCCCGGGAAACACCCCCGCCGGGATCAGGACCAGAAAAGAGATTGTGAGAACAATCGCTGCTTTTTTCAGGAGGTGTTCAACCTCTGTAAACATTATTATCACCCCGGAAATTCACATCTGAGCTGGGGGAAGGTTCGTTGACCACCCCTAAATGCCGGAGAATATCCGGGCGTTGAATGTTGATGTAACGAATGATTCCCCCGGTGACCAGTGCTTCCAACACTGCCAGTGGTCCCTGTGCCGGCAGGAAAGCCAGCATGAACTTCCAGGTTATGCTCCATACGGGTTGATTTCCATGGAGGGCCAGGGCCAGTTCGGTGGCGGTAGCCATGTACACCGACAGGTTCCCCAAAAGGGCCGCGATTCCGGCCGCCAGTCCCAGGCCGGCCCCGAGCCGCCTCAAGCCGCGAAACACCAGGTACCCTACCAGCGAACCGACAATGCCCTCTGACAGCACATTTGCCCCCAGAGTGGTCAGCCCACCGTGGGCAAAAAACAGGGCCTGAAGCAGCAGGGCAACGGTGGCCAGAATGGAACTAAGAAATGGCCCGACCAAAATGGCCGCCAGCGGCGTCCCGGTCGGGTGCGCCGACGTCCCGGCAATCGGTACCGGAATCGGCAGCAGGGAAATGATAAAAACCGCCGCCCCCAACAGGCCCAGCATCTGTTTGATCGCCGGCACCGTCTTGACCTTGATATTGAGATCCCGCAGGCCTTTGGCCACACATAGGGCGGAAACTCCGTACCACGTGACGGCCCACTTTACCGGCAGCATCCCTTCGGTGATATGCATCAGCCTTCACCCCTTAAACCTTGCGTTTTAGGGCAAGGGGTTTACCCCGCTCGCAGGATTTCGCAACCTCTGAACGAGCTCAGGCCCCTTCGGGGGCTCGCTATTCGCTCTGCTCAGAAGCTTCGCCCTCTTCCTCGGATACCCTCGCTCCCCTGATTCATCTCATCCAATCGGTCGTTTCCGGCAAACCCCTTGCCCAACCATTCCGGTGGAAAAGGTCCCGGTTTTGGTCTTTCCCAGGGAACCCATGCGTTCCCCAGGACACTCCGCAGCATGAATGGAAACATAATTTCCTACACGACAAAAAACCCCGGTACTACGAGCGACCGCGGTTTGCCTTTATGTTTTAGTCAACGGCCCACCTCCCTATCTCTCGTAGGTTCCTTAGTGTTCCCGAAACAGGCAGGTCTCCTGGCTTAGGGTTCATCGTTTCCTTGCGCCTTCCCGGGGCAGCTACCCCAGTGACATAATGCAAGAACTCCCCCTTACAGTGGCGGGACCGCGCCGGATTCGCACCGGCTTCCCTTTTCAGCCCGGTTTTTCCCGGGCCACCTGTCTCGTGTAATATGAAGTTTTGCTTCCATGTTTCAGCTTAATGATTCGACGCCAGGCGGTAAAATCCTTCCTCTAGTTGCGAAGTTATCCTAAAAATGCCGGCACAGTGACAAAACACCCGTCCCAAAGTGGTTGCCCCTGAAAATACACCCGCCTACCTAGTCCGGCGGGCGCCGACATACTTGGGTTTGTACCACTCATCGTCCATTGAGGTAATGGTAATCCCCTGGTGCTGGCTGGCATGAATGAACCGTTCGCCCTCCAGGTAAATCCCCACATGATTAATCTTTCCCCGCCGCTCGGTATTAAAAAATACCAAATCCCCGGGAGATAAGTCTGATCGTTCCACAGACGTGCCCACATCCCATTGGTCGGAAGAAGACCGCGGCAGGCTGATCCCGTGCAATCCAAACACATATTGGGTAAACCCGGAACAATCAAACCCGGACTGGGGAGATTCCCCCCCGTAATTGTACGAAACGCCTAAAAATCGTTTGGCGGTGTCCAGGATGTCGACCCCTGGCTCAAAAGATGAGCGGCTGGCGACCCTGGTAGCGGTCCGGGCCCGGGCGGCAGTCCGCAATGTGCCGGGAACCCGTAATACCTGCCCGATACGGAGTCTGTCAGATTTGAGCCCGTTGACGCGCTTGATCTCGATTACCGATACATGAAACCTGGCCGCAATCTTGGACAGGCAGTCACCGTTTCGCACCGTGTATTTCGTTGCCGCATTGGCCGGGTTCGCCGCCGCAACAGTCCGGACATCAAGCCCCACAAGGGACCCAATAACCAGAGCTGCTGTAATTAGCCCCACCCAAATAAGCTTTCGCATTCACTTCCCCTTTCGCAGGGAGGCCGATCAGTAACCCCCACCACCAATATATTCATTTCTGGGTTGGTTGGGGAAAATCCTGCCAGGGGTTGCCCTGTGCATAACTTTTTTTGCCAGCGTTACCGGAAGGGGCCATTCCGTTAAAGTTGGGTCAGAATCCCTCGAAAGGCCGTCTTCCCGCCTGTCAATCACGGGCGAACCGTCTCCGTTGGTGTCAGAAACACCGAAAGATAGAAGAAAATGGAAATACCCACAGGTATTGGCGAAATGTGCATAACCTGGGGATAACGTTTTTACCCGTTGTCAGTAATCCTGGATGCCAACTCAAGGATTTGACAGTTCTTTGCCAGAAGCGCCCTGGCATACTTCGAGTTATTGCGCTGAAGCTTCCGGTTTTCGTATTCCAACCTCGTCAGCACCCCAATTTTTTCCCTTTCCATTCTCTCCACAAGGTTCATCAGTACCCGGCGGCTGATGCGCAGGTGCTCAATTTTGCGTTCCAATTCTTTCACCCGTAAGATCATGGACTGGTAATCGTTGTAAGTGTTCACATCGCTCACCCCTGTTGGTATCCTTGCCATCAGTATATTCACTTCCAGGGGTGATTAGTCGTGGTTACCCCCCGGCCGGCGGGGCGATCAATACGATTTCGGCCCCGTCTTCGGGAACGAACTCTTTGTCCCGGTATTGCCCGTCCACGGTGCACATCATTACAATCAGCGGGTTGATCCCAAGTTCGCAAATGATGTCCCGGAGGGAAACCGGGGCCGGCAGTTCCAGTTCTACCTGGGCCTGCCGCCCCGGAAACAGTTCCCGCATCTGCCCGAAAGCGTTCACCCGGACCTTCATTTTGCCCGGCTGGCGGCGGTTTCGGCGGCAAACCCCAGTCCTAACCCCTCAAGTGTGGCCGCTGTTGGCAGCCCGTTCTCGTCCCAGCCCCGCTTGCGGTAGTACTCGTCCAGGAGCCAGTCCGCTTCTTCCTTTGACATGACGCGCCCGGCGCTCGGCCCGTCCGGAATGCGCTCTTCCAGGAACCGGCCCGGCGGGTAATCAAAGGAACGGCCGAAACCGGGGATTTCCCTTGCGCTAAACGCCCTAGTCAGGTTCCAGACACGCTCGGACACAACGAGCAGGTCGGCCAGGCTCATCTGTTTGCCTGAAATCAGCGGCATAATCTCCTCATAGTGGCTGACTTCCATCCCGATTTCCACCCACTGGAGCCGGCAAACCCCCAAGAGGTCGAACATGGGCCGCATGTGCTGAAGTTCAATTACCTTGTCTACTTTAGCGGCATAAGCTGCGGGGTCAAACACGGACAGAGACGCCGGGCGTTCTCCTTTTCCCTGGATTAGGTCCGTGACGCTGCCGCTGCCGCCGGAAATGTCGAACCCGAGGGCCCATGCCCGGTTGTGATGAGCGCCCACATCCGCCGTCATGTAAGAGAGCATCATTCCCGGAGCGTTGCGGCATTCGTACCCGCTCCATTCCAGACCCTTGATATGGATGGCGAATTTGTCGCTGCCGCCGCCAATGCGGGCCGCCGCCGTCCGTACCCCTTCGGCCAGTAGATCGCCGATTCCTTCCCGGGTGGCAATCTTCTCCAGGAGATAGACAATCGACTCCAGATCGCCAAAAGCAATTTTTCGGCCGATCTGGGTCTCGCTCAAAAGCCCCTTTTCAAAGCATTCGACGGCAAACGAGACGACAGCCCCGCCGGAAATCGTGTCAATGCCCAACTGGTCGCAGATATAGTTGGCGTAAGCCACTTCCTCAATCTTATCCAGGCTGCAGTTGCCGCCAAGGAGGGCAATGGTCTCGTATTCGGGGCCTTCCACAGTGACTTGGCCCAGCTTGGTTCTGGCCCGGGAGTACTTGCCACAGGGGATCGGGCAGCCGAAGCAGCCCTTGTCCGTGACCAGGATTTTCTCCCTCAGAGCGGCCCCGTTAATCTCCTTGTATTTTTTGAAATATGAGGTCTGGAAGTTCCGGGTCGGAAAGGCTCCCACTTCGTTAACCCAGTCGGTAATTCCGGCCGTACCGAACGGAGTCCAGCCCTGGAACCCGGGTTTGTTATAGCAGGACTGGTACATGGCTTTTCCCTTCTCCAGAGCCCCGGCTGGATCGACCACCGGGATGGTCCCGGTCCCCCGGACAGCCACTGCCTTCAAGTTCTTGGACCCGAAGACGGTACCCACTCCGGTCCGACCCGCCTGCCGCCCGAAATCATGGGAAATACAGGCGTATTTCACCAGTTTTTCGGCAGCCGGGCCCACGGTAATGATTTGGAACTCCTCTCCCAGGTCATCCTTGAGGGCTTTTTCGCAGTCAATGGCCCCCATACCCCAGTATTCGGCCCCATCCCGGACTTCAACCCGGGAGTCGTCGACCACCAGAATTGAAGGGCCGGCGGCCTTTCCGGTGACGATAATGACATCGTAACCGGCGTACTTCATGGTTGGCGCAAAATGCCCTCCCATATTGCTGTCACCATACCCGCCGGTTGCCGGCGATTTGGTGCCAAAATGCGTTTTGCCGCTGCCCGGCACAAACAGCCCCGTCAGCGGTCCGGCAGCCATCACTACCATGTTATCCTCGCCAAGGGGATCGGTTCCCGGTGGCAGTTCATCCCACAACAGTTTGGCCACAAACCCCCGACCGCCGACAAACTCCTGGATTAGTTCTTCCGAAAGGGGCTGTTTGGCAACGCCTTTCGTGGATAGGTTGACTCTCAAAATCTGTCCAGCATAACCATTAGCCACGGCTACCACCTCCTGATTGGAATGCCGCCATCGGCGTCAAAAACAGCGCTGCGAGGGCAGTATTCCAGGCAGGCCCCACACAGTTCACACTTGAACGGGCTGTCCTCCCCGGCGAGGGTGAACATAGCCCCCTTGGGACAGGTGTCCACACACAGGCCGCAGCCGGTACAGCTGTCCCGGTCAATCCGGTAGACACCGCCGTCAGCGGTGATGGCTTCCACCGGGCAGACTTCCGCGCATTTCCCGCACTGGTCGCAGAAAGTGATCCAGTAACGGCCCGGCTCCGGGAACTCCCCTTTGACCCTGATGGCCGCTTTGCCCGGGTTAGTTTCCCGGAACAAGGTCAACGAGCACACCAGTTGGCACACCCGGCACCCCGAACAACGTTCTTCCGCCGCTGCAATCTTCAAGTTCAATTCCTCCTCTAAGCCACAAATGGTTCGCAAAAACTCAACCGACCTGGTCAGGGCCAAAGTTTCCCAAAGATGCGCCGGACCAGGTCAGGCAGAAACGATTCCCTACCTAGGAGTCTGCTGCAAAACATGTTTTAGGCACATGCTTTGTATAATTTGACTCAAACAAAAGACTAGTTGAAAAAGCTCCAGATGCTAGGCGCATCAAGCATTCGCAGCGATGGCGTACTAAACGTACGTCGAGCAAGAATGCGCGGATGGAACGACGCAGATGGACTTTTGCAACGGTCTCCTAGACGACGGACGGTTCCACAATGTATTCTCCCCGGGCAAACCGCCCCAGGTCCAGCCGGTCAATTGGCAGGGAAGTCTGTTCCCCGCAGAGCAGTTCCGCTATTACCAGGCCGATGGCCGGGGCCAGCATAAACCCTTTGGCTGAACCAATGGCCAGGCAGAACCCTTCCATTCCCGGAACAAAGCCCAGGATGGGCTGACCGTCGGGCGACAGGTCGTATAAACCAGACCACTGGCGGACAACCCTGATGCCTTTCAAGGCCGGCAGCACGTCCACAATCTTCCGGGCCATGGTCTCCATGAACTGCCAGCTGTGGCCGATGTCAAACCCCTTGGGCTCATGCGGGTTGCCGAACCCCATCAGGAAGCCCCCGTGAGGGACTTGCTGGCAGTAAGTAGTGTGGTAGAAAGACATGACCATCGGACCGATTACCTGTTCCACAGGCTCGGTGATTAGAATCTGGTGACGTTCGGGGGTAATGGGGATATCAACACCAACCATCTGTCCCACCACTCGCGACCATGGCCCCACGGCGCTGATTACCAGGGGTGTGTCGATGTCCCCGCGGTTGGTGGAAATCCCCGTAATCTTATCACCGCAGAGCTTTACGCCTGTGACCTCGGTGCCAGTGTAAACCTTAGCCCCCAGCCTGATACAAGCCGCCGCATAGGCATCGGTTGTATTAAACGGGTTCACGTGCCCGTCTTCCTGGCAAAAAGTGGCCCCCAGCAGGCCGTCCGTATTCAGAACCGGCACGATCTCTCTGGCCTGTTCCGGGGTTAGGGCCCGGGACGGAATTCCCAGCCGGTGCTGTAGGACGATGTTTTTCTGCAGCTGCTCCCAAACAGATTCAGTGTGGGCCAGCAGCAGGTACCCGCTCTGGCGGAACTCCACATCGCCCTCGTACTCCAGTTCCTCGTTCATCACCTCAAACATCTGGGAGCTCTTCCGGCAGTAGACACAGTTCAATTCGGTGCCCCACTGCTGCCGGATGCCGGCTCCACTTCGCCCGGTCGAGCCGGCGGCCAAGTAGTCTTTTTCCAGAAGGACCACTTTGCCGAACCTTTTTTTGGCCAACTCGTAGGCTGCAGCGACCCCGACGGAGCCACCGCCGATAACAACGGCATCAGCGCTTTTGACCAAATTCCCGTCCATGCTCTTAATCATCATGATCACCCCCGGCTAATACCCCCAGCTTGATCGGTTTGGTCGGGGGCCGGAAAATCGTCAGTTGAACCCGGCCCGGATCTTCCCCGGCAGCCTTGGCAATTTCCTTGGCGACAAGGGGCCGGCAGTTACGCCCCTGACAGGGGCCCATGCCGCACCGGGATTTCCGCTTCAATTCTTCCATACTGCCGTATCCCTGTTCGATCAGCTTCTGGATCTCTTCCTGGGTAACATCCTCACACCGGCAGATAATCGTCTCGCCGCTCATCCCTGTCCCCCCACTCCGATATTCCGCACTTCGTGAACAAGCTTCTTCCCGACGGCCAACCAGACTACCGGGGTCTTGCTTTCCTTGTCCTGCTGCACTTTAACCACTCGCCCCTTGCCAACCGGCTGGCCGCTCCTGTCCAGGGCCTGGACTTCCTGCCCCGCCGATGGCAGGGGAACATACTCATATGGGAGCTTAATCAGGGCTTCGCCGTCACTGTAAGTTTCATCGATTGCAAAAACGGCCAGACCCGGGCAGCGACTGACACAGCGTGCACAACCGTTGCACTGCTCATGGTCAACGGCCGGTAGGTGGTTGATGTCGTTAAAGGCCTTGACCGCACCCCGGTTGCAGGCTTGATGACAGGGGTCACAAGGAATTTCCTGCCAACACTCAAAGACAGCGTAAGGCCCTTTTACCCGCCGTCCGGCATCAGGAAGAGTTCGCTCGACCTGCTCCCGGGAAGGAATTGCTGTTTGTGTGTACATTAGGTCTGCCTCCTTACATCCCGGCCAGGGCTGCCAGCCCCTGCCTGATTTTGGCACCGGCCGGGCCCGACCGGAGTGCACCGAGTTCAGCAACCAGCTCGGCCTTGAGAGAATCAAACTGCGAGCCGTGTCCCAAATATGCCGCAGCCGCCAGACCGGCCAGCCTGCCCTCCACCATGGCCGAACTCGCTTCCTCGATCCCGGCCACATCCCCGGCAATGAAAATGCCCGGGACGCTGGTCTCCAGGTTCTCATTTCGCCAAGCCACATGACCGCCCAGTTCCGGAATGTGCACCATACGGCATCCGGCGTGCCATAAGAGTTCTGCCAGCGGCGAGAGACCGACCGCCAGACAGATGCAGTCACAGGTGATCATTTTTTCGGTTCCGGCCAGAGTGGCGCCCGTTTGGTCCAAAGCCGCAATGGTCACACCTGATACCACGTCGGTGCCATGCGCTTCCTTGACTGTGTGCCCGGTAAAAATCGGCACTCCCGCCCGCCTGACCTTGGCCGCATGCACCAGGTATCCACCGATGGTCGGGGCGGCTTCCACGATGGCCGCCACTTTGACGCCGGCCTGCATCAGCTGGTAGCTGACAATAAGTCCAATGTTCCCGGCACCAACCATCACTACCGTGTCAGCCGGTTTTACCCCGTGAACATTCATCAGCGTCTGCACCGCACCGGCCCCATACACTCCCGGCAGGTCATTATTGGGGAAAGCCAGCATCTTCTCAGAAGCGCCGGTGGCGAACAGATAGGATCCTGCTTTCAGTTTGATAAACCTGTCCCCCTGTTCCACAGTGAGAACCCCATCATCATAGTATCCCAGGGCAGCAGCTTCCAGCATCACGTCGATGTTCTTGTTGGTTGCGGCCGCCCGGGCCTGTTCCGCCGCGATCACAATCCCGCGCCGTCCGGCGGACTGTTTTTCCGAGCCAAAAAACTTGTGGGTCTGCTTCACCAGCTGCCCGCCCAGGCGATCATCCTGCTCGACGATGGTCACCCTGACCCCGGCTTCCGCAGCCGCCAGAGCCGCCGCCAACCCGGCCGGCCCGCCCCCGATTACCGCAAGCTCAGTCTGACGCAACCAAATCACCCTTCCCTTGCTGCTGCTCCACGCGGTCACCCTCAGCCAATTTTTCCACACAAACGCGCACATTGGATATGCCGTTCACTTTCATTAAACAGGACGAACAGTTGCCGATAGCACAGAAAAACCCCCTGGGGCGGTGAAGTTTGATGCTTTCCCTCAATGTGCGGATCCCCGCTGCATGCAGGGCGGCCGCGATCGGTTCACCTTCATAACCCTCCAGTTCCCGGCCTTCGAAATAAAACTTGACCTTGCGACCCTTCTCAAATTCGAGAATTGGGTGTTCTGTGATGCGCAATTGTGCCCAGCCTCCTTTTCTCCCCAAACTTCTCATTCGCGCGACTGTTTCTCATATTTGAGACCGACGCCGAACTCCTTCAGTTTCCGGTATAGAGTGGCGCGGCTAATCCCCAGGGAGCAGGCAATTTTTTCTTTACCCTGCAGGTTGTTTCCGAAGCTTTCCAGGGCTTCGATCAGCACCTTTTTTTCCGCCTCCTGCGCAGCCAATTTCAGCCGTTTATTAAGGTTGGAGATGTCGCTGGCCGCATAGAACTGCCTGATCTTTTGCGGGAGGCTGTCCATCGAGATTTCCCCGGTCACCTCCAGGTTACAGGCATATTCGATCACATTCTCCATCTCCCGGACATTTCCCGGCCAGTTATACTCCATGAGCAGGGCCCATACCTGTGGCGAAAACCCTGAAAATTCCTTGGGGCAAATCCGGTTGTATTTCTCCAGGAGAAAGTTTAGCAGTACGGGAATGTCCTCCCTCCGTTCCCGCAGGGGGGGAATGAACAAGGGAATGACACTCAACCGGTAATAAAGGTCGGCCCGAAACTCGCCCGCGGCAACCATCTGGGCCAAATCCCGGTTGGTGGCGGCAATAACCCGTACATCCAGAGCGATCTGTTTCAGCCCCCCTACCCGCTCGATCTTTCGCTCCTGGAGAACCCGGAGCAGTTTCGCCTGCAAAAAGAGGGGCATTTCCCCGATCTCATCCAGAAAAATGGTGCCACCATTGGCGAGCTCAAATTTCCCGGGCTTGCCCCCCGTGCGGGCCCCGGTGAAGGCCCCTTCTTCATAACCAAAAAGTTCACTCTCCAGAAGCGAATCGGGAATGGCGCTGCAGTTTATGGTTACGAACTGTTTCCCGGCCCGAGGACTTTCAGCATGAACCGCCCGGGCAAACAACTCCTTCCCGGTGCCGCTATCCCCCTCCAACAACACCGTAGAGCTGCCCCTGGCCACCCGCCTGGCCTTTTCCCGCAGTTGGCTGATGGCAGGACTCGACCCCAGAATATCGTCGAAGGACGGCATCAGTTCCGAACTGGTCAGCCGAAAGGCCATCCTCTGCAGTTCTTCCAGCCGCTGGAAAGATTCAACTGCCCCGACCACAACCCCGTCAATGGTGATTGGGTAAGCCGTACTCAGAAGATAAACCCTGGCACGCCTAATCTGATGCACCACCTCGCGCTCGACCAGTTCCCGGCCGGATGCCAGCACCTCAACCAGGGGCGATCCGGGCAGCACTTCACCAATAGGGCGGCCAATCATCCTGTCAGCTTTAAGCCCCAGGATATCCGCGGCCGAACGGTTAAGGTGGTTGATAATTCCAACCCGATTGACCGAAATGATGCCTTCATGGATAGAGTTGATCATGGTCCGCATCTGGCCGTTCGTCACTTCTAAATCGGTAATCACCCTGTGTTCCGATACCTTGCTGCCCAAAAGGTCGGCCATCCGGGCCGTAAAGTCGAGGAAACTGCCCTCTTTTGACAGCAGGGTTTCCCTCTGCACTTGGTCAAAACTGATCAGGCTGATCAGGCCGATGCTTCGGCCATCAACAATAATCGGGCAAAAAATTCCCGCCGTGTAGAAGCAGTGGCCGCGCAGCTCGCAGTTCCGGCACAGCTTATGTTCCCCCGGATTGCTAACCGTGTAGCTCTTACCCGTTTTCAGGACATGGCTGTTGACGAATCCCCTTTCCTGCTTGGCCCCGACGACACCTCTCAGGCGTCCGGTACCCCCCAGGCGCAGCAGCTGCTGATCAACAATCTCAACTTCCAACTTCAGTGCCGCCGCAATGGCTTCGGCCACACTCTGCACGAACGGCTGAATGCCGCCAAGTTCGGACAACCCCGTCTTCCCCGCCCCGTTCAAATCGGTTATTCCTCCATTTTTGTTATGTTTGCAGAGCCACGCCGCCGGAGACCAGCTGTGCCGGGCACTGCTTTCAGAACCCCCGAAAAAGGATGGCTGTAGAACTAATGAAAAAACAACAGCTAATCTATAAATTCAATAAACTGATATTTGGACATATTGGGGGGAGTTAACTGATTATCCTTGGTAATTTACTGCTGTCTCTGGTAACATCCTGCTATTCTCCAAAATGAGAAACCGGCTAGAAGATCAGCCCCTTCACTTCCGTTTTCATCCTGGCCATCGCTTCGTCGGGAATTGGCAGCGGCCTGTGGTTGGCCAGAATGTCTTTGGCAATTTTCCCGGCCCTGGCGCGGGCGTCAATGCTCCCTTTTTCCGTCCAGTGCTCTCGCAGCTGGCGGTCAGCGAGGGTTGGTATATAAGACTCCTGGCGCATGTACCTGACGGTATGGTCATCAGACAAGAAATGCCCCCCAGGCCCCACCCGTTCGATGACATCAAAGGCCAGTGTCTCTTCATCAACGGGGATTCCCTGAACCGCCCTCATTACCATGCCTAAAATGTCGTTATCTATCACGTACTTCTCCAGGGATACTGTCATGGCAAACTCCATCAGCCCGGCAGCATCATGAATGTAGTTCGCCCCGGACAATGCCACCATAACAGCGGTAACGGCCGACTCATAGCCGCACTGGACATCAATAGTCTTGGCATCGGACATGCCGGCGGTGCCGTAATAGGGAAGGTTGTAATACTGTGCCATCTGTGCTGCCCCGGCGTTAATCAGTCCCATTTCCACGGAGCCTCCCAGGTAATTGCACGTTTTCAGGTCCACACTTGTGGAAGTGGAGGCGTAAAGAACCGGGGTGCCGGGGTTGGCCATCTGGGTAATAACAACGCCGGCCTGGGTTTCCACGTTCAGCTGGGTTAACAGCCCGGCGACAGTGCAGGGTGCCGTGGCTGCCAGTAATGGTTCGGCTGGAATCGCCAGGGGAATCCCCTGTTCGGCAACTTTGATCATCAGTTCGGTATACGTATCATCCAGTTTCAACGGGCTCATCACACAGGTGATCATGGAGATGAAAGGACGTTTGCGCAGCGCTTCCCTGCTGCCGGCGATTATCTCCGCCATCTTAATCACTTCCAGAGTACCTTCCAGAGTATAAATGCCCCCCATGATGTGTTTGCTGCTGTTGCTTAAGCCCGCGTAGAACCGGTTGACATCCACGACTTCTGCCGGCAGTTCCACCGGGTACAGAGGAAGCACGATAAAGTGGATGTTATCCAGGGCATCAACCACCCGGCAGGCTTCCCGGCAGTCTTTCAGGGTGGAACGCCGCCGTTCGCCAGTATCAAGATCGAGGACATTCAAAGCGGTTCCGCCTGTACCAAGATGGACCCTTTTCCCGCCAATGATCAGGTCGTTCTTTTCCTCCCGGCCGCAAAGCAGCACTTCGGAAGGGGCCTTTTTCAGCCAGTTCATCACCCACTCACGTCCGGCTCTGACTCTCTTTTTGGCAAAATCGACCTCGGCCCCGTTTTCGTGAAACATCTGCAAGGCCGTATGGCTGTTGATTTCCAGGCCCACTTCTTCCCAGAGCCGCATCGAGGTTTGGTGGATTTTTTCGATCCCCTCGGGGGTAAGTGGTCTGTATTGGCCCCCGAACAACCCTTTCCATGTCATCGGCATACCCTCCTTAATTTGATTAGGCTGGCTACGATTGTGAACCAGCAGTGTCACACCGAAATAACACATGCAAAAAAAATGCCACCGAAACGCATCGGTGACAACTATACCGGTGATTCCTCCCTCGTTTTGCCAAAACGCCCTGTCTCTGAAAGTAAAATCCCGGTAACCACAGCGGTTACCGGGAGACGGCTTGCTTTATGCAAAACGAAATGACGCCTCCTGCAGCTTGATGACAACCGCGAAACCGACCCCGGCGTCACCCAGTTCCCCTTCCTCCTTTTGTCCCGGTCCGTGATAATCGGAACCACCTGTACTGATCAACTGACAGCGGTCGCATACAGCCTCATATTGTCTCACCATTTCCGGGGTGTGCTTGGGGTAATAGACTTCAATGCCCTTGATGCCCGCGGCCATCAGTTCCGGAAACAACCCCTTGTGTGCGGGCAGCCGCTTGTTTTGGTCCAGGAGTCCCGGGTGGGCCAGAACCGGCACCCCTCCGGCCCCGGTTACAATCTGAACTGCCTCCGCCGGGGTAATTTTATACCGCGGGACATACCCGGGCGCCCCCCGTGACAGATACCTGACAAAAGCGTCACGCACTGAAAGAGCGTAACCTTTCTCGACCAGGGCGGCGGCAATGTGCGGTCTTCCTACCGACCCGGCCCCGGCAATCTCCAGCACTCTGTCCATGCAGACTGGAAGCCCGAGCCGTCCCAACTGGTCGACAATCTTCTCCGCCCTCACCGTGCGGGCTTTTCGCAGTTCTGCCAGTGTGCCGTTGAGCTCCTCACTGCCAGTGTTGATGAAATAACCGAGAATATGCACCTCTTCCTTCCCGTAATCGGTGTTAATTTCCACACCGGGCACCACCAGGATTCCCTTTCCGCGAGCAGCCGCCTGCGCTTCTTCCACCCCGTCAATGCTGTCATGGTCGGTAATCGCAATTGCCCGTAAATTCCTGGAAACGGCCAGGCTTACCAGTTCTGTTGGCGTCAGTACTCCATCTGAAGCCTTTGTATGAACATGCAGATCAGCATCCAAACGTTATACCCTCCGAAAATTGTTTGCTACTATATATTTCCCACCTTGCCGGAAACCAACAGCCGTTTAGCCATAATCTTCGCCCACGGTGCCGCCGGGCCGTCCGGGCCTACCTCAGCACTTTCCGGAATACTCGCATCCAGTTCCCGCCCAGAATCTTCCCGACATCTGTATGCCCGTAGCCCCGCCCCAGCAGCCCGGCGGTAATCTCTTCCATCCGGGAACTATTTGCCAACACCGGCTGGCAGTCCACAAAACCGTCAAAATCCGAGCCCAACCCCACGTGATCCGGCCCAACCAGCCCACACACATGGTCGACATGATCAAGCAGAATATCTACTGTAGGTTTATTCTCATGTACAAACGGCGGGTAGAAGTTCATGCCCATGACACCGCCTGCCGCCGCCAGGGCTTTTATCTGGTCGTCACCCAGGTTCCGGCGGTGGTCGCAGACGGCCCGGCAGTTGGAATGGCTGGCTATGGGCGGTTTTTCGCTCAACTCCATCACGTCCCAGAAACCACGCTGCCCAAGGTGAGATACATCAACGACCATACCCAACCGATTCATTTCCCGGACCACCTCAACCCCGAAGTTGGTTAGTCCCCCACCGGTCCGGTCTTCTCCAACCCCGTCCGCGAGCTCGTTCCGGCAGTTCCAGGTCAGCCCCATGGCCCGCACCCCAAGACGGTAAAGCATCCGCAGTGCCGCCATACTTCCTTCCAGCGCCTCGCCGCCTTCTACGGACAGAATGGCCGCCACCTTCCCCCCTGCAACCACGTTCTCGATGTCCTCCACAGAAATGGCGGGAGCGATCAGATGAGAGTTTCGCTCCAGTTCCCGGTAGAAACGGTCAATGCCCTGAATAGTTTTCCCCAAAGCCCGCCCCGGTTTTTCCGGGCGGAAGTCCGGAGCCCCCGTTCCAGGAAAAATAGCGAACACCTGAACGTTAACACCCCCGGTTCTCATTTTTGGCAGATCGGTGTGCCAGCCCGGGTTCAGTTCGCCCAGGTTTTTATCTTCGTAAAGCGCTCGCAAAATGGTGTCGCAGTGGGCGTCCACCACAACCGACCGCAGGTGCAGCTGTTTGGCTTCCTCGTGAAATTGACCCATACCTTACCTCCTGCACATCCCAGTGTCGCCCAACTGCGGGCTGGAGCCCTCATTCCTTCACGATTACATCCTGACGTTGACAAAAGTTTCTCCATAGAAAGTAAAAAACCTGTTCATCTTTCAATAAACAGGTCATAAGATCCAACCACTCTTTAGCGGGGCTCTACGATGAGTTTTATCGCAGTCCTTTCTTCTCCATCAATTATGATGTCCGTAAATGCGGGGATACAGATCAGGTCCACTCCACTGGGTGCCACAAATCCCCGCGCAATGGCTACCGCCTTCACCGCCTGGTTCAGCGCCCCGGCTCCGATAGCCTGGATTTCGGCACCTCCCCTTTCTCTAAGGACACCTGCGAGGGCACCGGCAACAGAATTTGGGCTGGATTTTGCTGAAACTTTTAATACATCCATTTACTCTACCTCCCCGATTGTAGATAGTCCTTGATTATTTCCCTAATTCTCTGTCCAGCTTTATTTTCCTGCCGGCAATGGCCAAACTTTCACGATTTTTCAAAAATTCGCACAATTATCGCCTTGACAACCGAAATCTTGCTTAAACTGTGATGTATCGCTGGATGCGCGTGATTTGTTCCGCTTTTCCCTTGTCGTTAATTTTGATGGCGACTGCGTTAAACTGGGCCACCCCGGTGGCTGCCTCGAAACGGATCGGCATCTGGGTGCGGAATTTCTGGACTGCCAGGTCTACCTTGATTCCCAAAACTGAGTCGCGCGGACCGGTCATACCGACATCGGTGATAAACGCTGTCCCCCCCGGAAGCACCCTCTCATCGGCGGTTTGAATGTGGGTATGTGTCCCCACAACGGCACTGACCCTGCCGTCAAGGTGCCAGCCAAAAGCCACCTTTTCCGAAGTGGCTTCGGCATGGAAATCGACAAGGATACACTGAGTCTCCGGGGCCATTTCCGAAACAATTCGGTCAGCCATTCGGAACGGGCAGTCGAGATTTGCCAGGAACACCCGGCCGGAAAGGTTGATGACCCCGACTTTTTTGCCATGGGGAGCCCGGTAAATAAAAAATCCCCGCCCTGGTGTTCCTTCGGGATAATTTCCCGGGCGAAGAATTCGGTTTTCGGAATCAATGAAATTAAAAATGTCCCGATTGTCCCACACATGGTTGCCCATCGTCAAGACATCGACACCCATCTGGTAAAGCTCAAAAGCAATCTCGGTGGTGATCCCGTTTCCTCCGGCAGCATTTTCACCGTTGGCTACAACGAAGTCAATGTCGTGCTTCTCCACGATTTCGGGCAACAGCTCTCGGATCGCCTTGCGGCCCACCCGGCTCACGATATCCCCAATCATTAAAATGTTCATGGAACCCCCCCATCATCAGCCTCAGGTTTAGTATGACCATTGATAGTTGGCCTGATGTGGGACTATTTGTTGAACACCAGAACTCGCCCCTCTTCGCGAAAAGCGATCAGTTGCTTGTCCTGAACGCAATCTTTTATGTTTTCCAGCATGTGCCCAATCAACTCTTCCTGAATCAGCAGATCCTCTTCCATCAGACTCTCGTTTTCCTCGGTCACCATTACCTGTTCAAACTGTTCGCGAACCAAAGATATTATCAGGGCTATCTCATCCTGGGACAGCGTCTGGACATCCCGCCTGACTTCCAAAAACGTGAGGCTGTCATGACAGGAGAAGCCGAGGTTTGTCGTCGTTGGGGCCTTCCCTTCCAGGAAGTTGTAAACTTCCAGGGATAACACCAACTGCTCCCGGAACGACAGCAGTATATCCTCAGATACTATCTCAGACAAAATGAAGGTAAATTTAAGTACCTGGGAATCAGGTTCAAGGTTGATTGTCCCGATTTCAGGGTAGCGAACCAGGATGGAGATCAGAAGACCGATGCTGTCTGAGACATCATTTCCGTTTCTGTACTTAAGACCCATGGACGCTTCCCTTCTTTCGAACTAGCAAATACAAGGCTAAGGGAACTCACAGAAGCATACTAAAACTTTCTTCATACCCTACGAAAATCCTGCTTACCGCCTAAAGGGATCGGCATTTTCTTCATGCCAATAATTTGAAAACGGCCCCAAATGAGGCCGTTTCCCCCAAAGTATATTAATTTCGAGAACCTATCAACTTGGACTATTACTTCGCGTAATCCACAGCCCGGGTTTCCCGGATAACCACTACCTTTATCTGACCAGGGTACTCCAGTTCACCTTCAATTTTCTTGACAATGTCCCTGGCCACTTTTGCGGAAGTGGCGTCATCGATTTTATCGGGTTTGACCATAATCCTGATTTCCCGGCCCGCTTGAATAGCATAGGATTTCTCCACTCCTTCAAACGAATCGGCAATTTCTTCCAGTTTCTCCAGCCGCTTAATGTAGGCCTCAAGGGTTTCACGCCGGGCACCGGGTCTGGCAGCAGATATCGCGTCCGCGGCCTGCACCAGGACAGCCTCAACCGTACGCGGTTCCTCATCCCCATGGTGAGCCGCGATAGCGTGGATAATCTCAGATGCTTCCCGGTATTTTTTGGCTAGGTCGGCCCCAATGGTTACATGCGGCCCTTCTACTTCGTGGTCAACCGCTTTGCCGACATCGTGGAGTAAGCCGGCCCGTTTCGCCAACTGAACATCAGCCCCCAGTTCCGCCGCCATTGAGGCCGCGAGCTGGGCCACTTCCATTGAATGTTTCAATACGTTTTGGCCATAGCTTGTCCTGTACTTCAACCTGCCCAGAAGCTTGACCAGTTCCGGATGCAGTCCGTGGACCCCGGTTTCAAACGTGGCCTGTTCCCCTTCTTCCCGGACCTTCTGATCCACTTCCTTCTGGGCCTTGTCAACCATTTCTTCGATCCGGGCAGGGTGAATCCTGCCGTCCAGGATCAGTTTTTCCAGGGCAATTCTGGCCACCTCACGGCGGATCGGATCGAAACCAGATAGGATTACCGCCTCCGGGGTGTCATCAATAATCAAGTCTATGCCTGTCAGAGTTTCAAGGGTGCGGATATTCCGTCCTTCGCGGCCGATAATGCGCCCCTTCATTTCGTCATTGGGTAGGGCTACAACGGAAACCGTCGTCTCGGCAACCACATCGGCAGCACACCGCTGGATGGACGAGGTAATAATCTCCCTGGCCTTCTTATCCGATTCTTCCTTAATCTGGCTCTCCATCTCCTTGATCATCACGGCCGCTTCGTGCCGCAGATCTTCCTGGAGATTCCTAAGGAGAAGTTCACGGGCTTCATCAGAAGTCAGCCCGGACAGCCGCTCCAATTCGGCAACCTGCTTATTCAGGGCATCTTCCAGGTTGTCCCGCACACGGTCAACATCTTGTTCTTTCCGGTGCAGCGCATCTTCTTTGCGCTCCAGGGACTCCAGTTTACGATCAAGGCTCTCCTCTTTCTGCAACAATCGTCGTTCCAAACGCTGCAGCTCACTGCGGCGATCCCGGTTCTCTTTTTCGGCATCGGCCCGCATATGATGGATCTCTTCTTTTGATTCCAAAATGGCTTCGCGTTTCTTAGCCTCTGCCTCTTTACGGGCGTCGTCAACCAACTTCCGTGCCGCCTCCTCGGCGGAGGCGATTTTGGCTTCGGCCAGGTATTTGCGCATAAAGTAGCCAATCACATAGCCAACCACAAGTACAACAGCCGCTATTAGGAAAGTCTCGATGTCCGTCACCTCCTTGCCAGCACAAATCGTTATAAAAAATAAAAAACCGAGCGGAAACTCGGTTGCACACAGAAACCCTACCACAAATTAAGCCTTACTTCACCGGCTGTGCCGTAAGAACAGACGCCTTTCCGTGTTCTTAAATATATGATCAAACTCCTAAAAGCCGTTGGCAGACGTTTAGGTTGTATCTATATATAAGAAACCCGCAGTGGTAGCAGTCTCCAGAGCCCAAGTTTCTCCTTGCTGTATTTTATCAGTAATTGGGAATAGTGTCAAGGACAACTTGGGCTGCTCCCGCACCAGGCAGGCACTGGCTCCGTCAGTCTTCGAAGCTGCTTTCTTTTACAGGACCGACACCAAAATTGACCTGACCCAAAGTGAGTGCAGTCCTAATTTTCTGCTCAATTTCGGCAGTAAGTCCAGAGTGTTCCTTTAGAAATTCCCGGACATTTTCCCGTCCCTGGCCCAGACGCTCGTCGTTGTATGAGTACCAGGCCCCGCTCTTGTTGATGATATCCAGTTCCACGCCAATATCGATAATGTTCCCCTCGCGAGAAATCCCTTCCCCATAAAGGATGTCAAACTCGGCCTGTTTGAACGGGGGCGCCACCTTGTTCTTGACGACCTTGACCCGGGTCCGGCTGCCCACCATCTCCGAGCCCTGCTTCAGAGTGTCCAGGCGCCGAACATCCATCCGGATGGAGGCGTAGAATTTGAGAGCCCTACCTCCTGGCGTAGTTTCCGGGTTGCCAAACATAACCCCCACTTTTTCCCGAAGCTGGTTGATAAAAATGCAGCAGGTACAGGATTTGGATATGGCCCCCGTCAGCTTCCGAAGGGCCTGCGACATCAACCGGGCCTGCAGTCCGACATGGGCGTCTCCCATGTCCCCTTCCAGTTCCGCCCGGGGAACGAGAGCTGCCACCGAATCAACCACAATCACGTCGACAGCGCCACTCCGGACCAGGGCTTCAGCAATCTCCAGGGCCTGCTCACCGGTATCCGGCTGGGACACCAGAAGGTTGTCAATATCTACCCCAAGTTTTCGGGCGTAAATTGGGTCCAGGGCATGTTCCGCATCTATGAACGCGGCTGTCCCCCCGGTTTTCTGGGCTTCGGCAACAATATGCAGCGCCACAGTGGTCTTGCCCGACGATTCGGGGCCATATATCTCAACCACCCGCCCCCGAGGCACTCCCCCTATCCCCAGCGCTACATCCAAAGCCAGGGAGCCGGTGGGGATAACCTCGATATTCATTTTGCCGGCAACCTCACCCAGTTTCATGATGGAGCCCTTCCCAAACTGCTTCTCAATCTGGGTTAGTGCCAGTTCCAGGGCCTTAAACTTGTCGGACATCCAATTCGCCCTCCTCAAATCTTACAAACATATGTTCGTCTGGGCTCATTATACTTTATTTTCCAGGCGGCTGTCAACAGTACCTGTAAAATTTATTTCCCCTATTGAGGTATAAACCGGTCCCTGACGGGTAAGAACACTCTGCATCAGGTGCAAAGCGCCAACAGGCACGGGCCCGAAAGGACGGGACCCGGTGGACTGAAGCTCCCCCCGGAACGAGGTCAGATCTGCCGGGGCCCGGAACCTTCCCAGTGTCAGATGCGGTTGAAACCCTCTTTCCTCCGGAGGAAACCCCAGTTTGCCCAAACTCTGATCCAGAAACGCCGCGACATCCCCCAGGCCGCCAACATCGCCGGTTACCCCGGCCCAGACAACACGGGCTCGACGGACGCCGGGAAAAACCCCGACCCCTTGGAACCCGATTTGCATGGGGGCAAACCGGCTGCATGCCGACAACGCCCGGCGCACTCCGGTCAACCGTTTCTCTTCAATTTCACCCAGAAACTTCAGGGTCAGATGGTAATTTTCCCGGTCTACCCATTTCACGTCGTGGCAAAACCGGGACAATTCCATCCGGAGCCCCGCCAGCCCCTGTTTTGCCTCCCTCGTCAGGGTGACGGCGATGAAACACCGAACCATTGTTCCCCTCCTGTTAATCCTTGAGCAGGGTGGTACGCAGCAGATCCAGGACGGCTCTCACTGCCCATGCTTTGACCACATCCCGTTCTCCAGGCACTCTCAATTCCCGCCAGGTGACCGCACCCGGAGCCTTGACCGCTATGTAGACAAGGCCAACCGGTTTCTTGTCAGTGCCTCCTCCCGGCCCGGCAATACCCGTCGTTGCCAGGCCCACATCAGCCCCGCAGCGTTCGCACACCCCTGCGGCCATCTCCAGGGCGGTGTCTGGGCTGACGGCACCGTACTTCACCAGGGTTTCTTCTTTAACCCCCAGCAGTTCCATTTTGACCCGGTTGCTGTAACAGGTGAGACCAGCCACAAAATACTCGGAACTGCCGGGAACATCGGTAATGCGGCTGCCCAGGAGCCCTCCGGTGCACGATTCGGCTACGGCCAGGGTCAGCCCCCTTTCCCGCAGCATCCGGCCCACAATCTGTTCCAGCCGGTCATCATCGACCCCGTAGACATGGGTTCCCAACTGCTGGCGGATTTTTTCTTCCCAGGGCCGGATCAAGTCCAACCCGTCTTCTCTATCCCCGGCGCGGGCGGTCAACCGGATGAGAACCTCGCCCTCCCGGGCCAAAAGCGCCGCCGCCGGGTTCCCATTCCTGCGAAGTAAACCCGGTATCATTGTTTCTACAAGCGATTCTCCCAGCCCCATTACCTTGACAATGCGAGAGACTATTGCTTCCCGGGCAAACCCTTCACGGCTCAAGTATTCCAGCACCGATTCCTCAAACATGGGGGCCATTTCCCCGGGAGGCCCGGGCAGCAGCACAATCGTTTTGCGCCCGTGCCGAATGATGAGACCGGGGGCAGTCCCCCGGTGATTTGGCAGGACTATGGCTCCCCGGGGCACATGGGCCTGCCTGTTGCAGTTTTCCGGCATCTCCCGGTGGCGCTCGTGGAAGAACCGTTCGATTCCGGCCAACACCCCGGAATCAATTTCTAATGGCAGACCCAGCATGCCGGCAATTACACCCCGCGTCAGGTCGAACTGGGTCGGGCCCAGCCCACCGGTCGAGACCACGAGCTCTGCCCTCTCCAACGCCTGCCCAAAGGCGGCCGCCAGACGGTCAGGGTCATCCCCAACGGTTGTCTGATAAATCACCTCTATACCGCAGGCACTGAGTTTTTCCGCCAGGTACCGGCTGTTGCTGTCCGGTATCTGCCCCAGCATTATTTCAGTTCCGGTGGAAATAATCTCTGCCTGCAAATGGAAACACTCCCTTTCTGCGGACAGGTGTAGATTTCGCCATCCCCGGGCCCGTTACCTTCAAGAAAATCGGAACCTTTGATTGGGGAAACTAATTTTGTCAGCAGTTTTCTAGAAGAAAAAGGACCAGGTTTGCCCTGGCCCTCATTACGCACACATTTTCTTTTTCATTTCCTGGCGCAGTTCGTCTCCGGTGATACTCTCGTTATCAGTCAGCTTGGCAACGATGTTCCCCAGGACGTCCCGCAGTCCGGTCAGTATGCCCAGAACCTTCTGTTCCTGTTCCTTGATTATTTCGCTCATGGTTTTGTGCAGGACTTCCTTGTCCACGATCTCCGGAGAGATTACTCCCAGGGAGGACAGACCGGAGTTGATTATCTTCTTCGCCATCCCAACTGCCTGTTCAAAATCCCCGGCAGCCCCGGTGCTCCTGTCACCCAGAACCACTTCCTCCGCAACCGCCCCGGCCAGACAGATCATGATCTGCCCCTCAAGCTGTGATTTCGTGTAGAGGTACTGGTCATCTTCAGGCGTCTGCCTCATATAACCGAGGGCGTTGCCCCTGGGTGTTATAGTCAGGTGGGACACGGAGTCGGGCCGGACCGACTCACTGACGAGAGCGTGACCTGTCTCATGAACCGCTACCCGGGTCAGTTCCACCTCTGTGGGCTTCCGGTCCAGCTTTTCCCCCATGATCACCTTGTCAATGGCTTCCTTCATGTGCTCCTGGGAAATCTGGCTGTGTCCTACTCGCAGTGCCAGAATGGCCGCTTCGTTTGCCAGGCTCTCCAGATGGGCCCCGGAAAACCCAAATGTGTCATGGGCAATCTTGACCAGGTCCACGTCCTCCGCCAGAGGTTTATTCCTGCAGTGCAGATCCAGGATCTGCAGCCGGCTGTTCTTATCCGGCAGGTCCACGCGTACCATGCGGTCAAACCTTCCAGGGCGAAGCAGGGCCGGATCGAGCATGTCTATCCGGTTAGTGGCGGCTACCACCAGCGTTTTGACCTGGTCGTTTGTCCTGATACCGTCCATTTCCACCAGAAGCTGGTTCAGAGTCTGGTCATACTCCATGTGAGAGGCATGTGTTCCCCTCTTGGTGGCCAGCACGTCAATTTCGTCAATAAAGACGATAGCACTCCTCTTATTCTCTTTCAAAGCAGTATCCCTGGCGCCCCGGAACAACTGCCGCACCCGCTGGGCACCCACCCCGGCATACATCTCGATGAACTCGCTCCCGGACGCAGCCAGAAACACGGAATCGGTATACGTGGCCGCAGCCTTGGCCAGAAGGGTTTTGCCCGTACCGGGGGGCCCGGTCAGCAGGATCCCTTTTAAAGGCCTGATTCCCATTTCCTGAATCTCAGCGTCATTAAGGATGAATTCCAGGGCCTCCTTCAATTCCTGTTTGGCCGTAGCCTGCCCCCCGATGTTTTCAAAGGTGAAAGTAGGCCTCTGGGGATAGTCCCCCATGGCCGGCGACTTCAGCATTCCCCTTTTTTCGACCATAAAATAGACCATAAAACCAAGTCCACCCAGGATCAAAAGCGGGGTGACATCAAAGCCGCGATAAATCAAGAAGCCGGTCACTGCCACTCCGAAACCGATTAAAATTTCCTTGATCATGACTGCTCACTTCCCACCACAGCTTGATTTCCGTTCTGCCTCGCTTCCGAATCCCGGGAAATCACCTCATACAGGTAGTAGTTCCCCTTGTGGAGCTGAATGTACACATTATTCCGGTCAACATAGACCGCGTACCGATCCAGATGGGCCAGCCCCGCCTGTTCGGCCACCGTCTTGGCCATAACGGTAAAATTGCCGTTCATGATGGCTTCATACACGGCAAACTGGCTGTTATCAAATACTTGGCTGAGGTCCTGGGAACGGTGGTCCACAACCTTGATCGGCACCGGGTGACCCAACACCTGTTCGGCCTTCTCCTCTACTCTGGTGTAGGATTCTTTGAGATTGCCGACATCTCCGAATTCCACTTGAAGGACGGCCTGCGGCTGATTTTGATCATACTTCAGGTTCTTGACCGCTTTGGTTTCATGCAGTATTTTGAATAAGGGTTGTTCAACGTAATATTTTTGGTAAAGGAATTGGCCGCCCAGCAGCAAGGCCAACGATACAAAGATAGCAATAATAATAAAAGATATCCGCAAATCCTTGAGCCTCACCGCAATTACTCCTTCCTCTCCCAACGATCTAGGACAAATTATACCATACCGGAACAGGTGTTTTCCCTATGAAATGCCTGGAAGGCGGCACAGGGGAGCAATTGGAACTTTTCCTCACGGCCCGGAAATCAATTTCGCCAATTATATGGCAAAAAGAACCCTCCCAAAGGATAATGGAGGGTTCTGCTGATTCTCCTTTCGAGATAAAAAGGCCAACTCAGTCTCAGCTCTGGGCCTTGAGAACCTTGCGGGCCTGGTAGAAGTAATTGACACCGGACCATATGGTAAATAAGACGGCGCCATAGATGGCAATCTGACCAAAGGGAAACCCTATGAAGCTGAAAGGGAAATCGTGAATGAGAACGGCCACGATGGCAACAATCTGGGTTATGGTTTTTACCTTCCCCAGCTTATTAGCCGACACAATCATGCCCTCCGCCGCCACCAAAGCCCTCAGGCCGGTAACAGCGAATTCCCGGCCGATAATGACCATGGCGATCCAGGCAGGCACCAGGTTCAGCTCCACCAGGGAAATCAAGGCCGCAGAAACGAGAAGTTTATCGGCAAGTGGGTCCAGGAGCCGACCCAGTCGCGTTTCCTGCTTGCGGGCACGGGCGATGTAACCATCCAACCCGTCGGTACTGGCGGCCACGATAAAGATGGCCGCGGCAAGGTACTCACGGTACGGGATTAAGTCCACCAACAGAACAAACATGAACAGAGGTACAAGCAGGATCCGGGCCATTGTCAGTTTATTGGCGAGATTCATCGGCTAATCTCCCCTCCAGATCATACGCATTAGCCGCAGTCACCACAACCGGAACCATATCTCCTTCTCTTTGGCCCCGGCCGGCAAAGTAAATCTGTCCGTCGATTCCGGGCGCATCCCGCTCGGTGCGCCCGGAACACCGCCGGCCGAACGCAGTCTTCTCCACGAGAGCGGTAACCGTCCGCCCAACCCACGCCTGGTTTCTATACGCGGAAATCTGCTGCTGGCGGGCCATCAGCCGGTGGTACCGTTCCTGTTTGACCTCTTCAGGAACCTGTTTCTTCATCCGGGCGGCCGGCGTCCCTTCCTCCCTGGAGTAGGTAAACACCCCAACCCGGTCAAATTCCACCTCGGCAATGAAGTCATACAGCCCCCTGAACTGTTCCTCCCCCTCCCCGGGAAAACCGACAATGAATGTTGTCCGCAGGGTGACATCGGGAATATTGGCCCTGATGGCTGACACCAAAGCGGCGATATCCACCCTATCCCCCCGCCGGTTCATGCGCCGCAGGATTTGGCCATCAACATGCTGGAGCGGAACATCCAGGTATTTGCACACCCGTTTCTCGGAGGCCACCACTTCAATCAATTCATCAGTGATCCGCGTCGGGTAGCAATAAAGAAGCCTCAGCCACGCCAAACCGTCAAGGCGCGCCAGTTCCTTCACCAACGCTGCCAGCCGGTATTCGCCGTAAAGGTCATGTCCGTACCCGGTCGTATCCTGGGCCAGGAGGTTCAGTTCCTTGACGCCGCGGGAAATCAACGCCCTGGCCTCGGCAACAATTGAATCAATTGGTCGGCTCCGGTAAGACCCCCGCAGATCGGGAATGACGCAGTACGAGCAGCGGTTGCTGCACCCCTCGGCAATCTTCAGGTATGCGGTATAACCCGGGGTGGCCATAACTCTTGGCATCCCGTGGTCATAAAGAAAAGAGGGCGCACCCACCTGTTCTACCCTCTCCCCGTCCAGGGCCCGCTGAACAATTCCCGCAATCGCCGGCACCTCCCCGGTGCCAATAACCGCATCTATTTCCGGAATTTCAGTCAACAGCTCCCGGCGGTACTTCTGAGCCAGGCACCCGGCAACCACCAGCGCCCGACACCGGCCTTTTTTGTGCCCGGCCATTTCCACAATCGCCTTAATTGATTCCTCTTTGGCTGGACCGATAAACCCACAGGTGTTGACAATCAGCACATCGGCTTCTTCCGGACGGTTGGTAATCTCATATCCCGCTTCTGTGAGAACCCCAAGCATCACTTCAGTATCAACAAGATTTTTGTCACAGCCCAGGCTGACTACTCCAGCTTTTTCTGCCATTGGTCAGCGTAACTCCTCTTCAAATTGCCGGAACCGCCGCGCACCTTGATCAACCCCGAAGGCGGATTAACCCCCGGTCGTACCGATGTTCGACCCGGTGTTTGCCGAGTTGGCCCCGGAGGTTTCATTGAGATTATTGCTCCCGGATGCCGTGAATTCCCGTTTCACGACGTCCGCTGAGTCCCCCAGCAACCCCAGGCTTTTTCCGTTAAGAATTACTTCCGTGCCGCCGGCGTTGCCGGTAACCAGGTAAATTCGGGCTCCCAGGAATGTTTGAGTGGTATTCCCCGGTGTCAGGAAACCGGAAAAAGCTGTCTGTCCATCCACCCTGACCGAGATCCAGGATTTCTCCCTGCCCACCAACTGAATGGCCACCTGCCCGGGTGGTATGTCAAGCTGCGGCTGACCCGTTCCCGGCCCGGATGCAGTACTGCTGTCGCCAGGCAGGACGCCATTCTGGTCTCCATGCCCGCCCGTGTTCGGGGCCGGCTGCCCAGGTTGATCAGAAGACTGTTCCCGGTCGCCGCTGTCTGTGGTGCCCTTGTTATTTTCGGTTATTGTCTGGGCGTCGGGCAGGTAATGCTGATAGGACCAGTTCACCAGGTAAAGGGTCAACAAGGCCGCCACTGCCAGGACCAAGGTATAATAGTTTTTGCGCCGCCGGCGGGTGCTTCGTGCCTGCGGGGGTTGTTGTTCCCTGACGACCTCATCAATGGGAACTTCCTCGTACTGCCCTTTGAAAGCCTGTGTCAGTTCTTCAGTGTTCAGACCCAGAAACCGGCTGTAGGTTCTCAAAAACCCAATGGCATAGACACGGCCGGGTATCTGGTCGAAATTCTCCTGTTCCAGGGCCTGCAGGTATTTAAACCTGATCTTGGTTGCCTCTTCGGCGTCCCGGATTGAGATTCCTTTTACTTCCCGGGCCTTAAGAAGAACCTCTCCAATGCCTGGCAATGTTCCCACTCCCTCATAAACCAAGTTTCCCAGTGAGATACTGCTTGATCACCTGCGCCGCACTGCCAATATCAGACGAATCCACACACAAATCAAACAAACCACCGGGTTTGTCGGGGTAACCATAAAGGGGATCATAGTATTGGGTTAACAGCGTCTCCACTACCAATTCCAAATTTCCCGCCACAACCCCGTCGACCAGGCTGTTTGCGGTTTTATGCCCCAATCTCGGGGTCAGCTGTTTGATTGAATCAATTATTTCGGCCTGGTTGCGGGTGCCTCCCGAGTGATATATCTCCAGAAGGCGATCGACCCGGTGCCGGATATCGGTAAAGAGAAGGATATGCCCTCCCTGGTTCATGGCCTCAAACAGTGAAGGAGGAACAAACAACCTGCCGATTTTCCGGCTCTCGCACTCGGTAACCAGGAATGGTTCCGTATCCATGGCTTTCAATCGATGAAAAAGGCTGCTCTCGAACGCTTTTTGCGATGGCTGGGCACCCATCCCGATGTCCCCAAACACCGATCCCCGGTGGCAGGCAGCCCCCTCCAAGTCAACTGTTGCCACCCCGATTCCGTCCAGTGCCCCCAGAACTTCGGTCTTGCCGACACCGGTAAGCCCATGCAGTACGACCACGGTTGGTTTGAGGGGAAGTTGGTACAGGTATTCGGTCACCAACTTGCGGTAGGCCTTATAGCCCCCGGCCAGACAGAATACGGGGATCCCCACCAATTCCAAAACGGCCGCCACGGAGTGGCTTCTCAATCCGCCGCGCCAGCAATAAATCACTACCGGGCGGCCCGCCGAACGCTCCTGGTATTTTTCTACAAGCTGCCCCAACCTGGGAGAAACCATTTCCAGCCCCAACATTTTTGCCTTTTCAGGGCTGTGCTGGTGATAAACCTTGCCTATTTCCGCCCGCTCCTCGTCAGACAGCAGGGGAATGTTAAAAGCGCCCGGGATACAGGCCTGCTCATACTCCGACGGGGAACGGACATCAACAAAAACAGCACCGGGCAGAGTGAGAGCTTCTGATACCGAAATCTCCTGAACCATTAAGCCATCTCCTGAATGGACAGTTCTACATCATTAACAGGATTTCCTGCCACCAGCCCGGCTAGTCGCCCAGGGGGCCGGCGGCGATTACTTTTAGAAAAAGGACCACCCGTGGCGGGCAGTCAGAACTTCCCATACGTCTTTTCAAACTGGTCTATAGTCATCAAGACCTCTCTTGGTTTGCTCCCTTCAAAACGGCCAACGACTCCCCTTTCCTCCATCATGTCGATGAGACGAGCCGCCCTGGTGTACCCGATGCGAAAACGCCTCTGCAGAAGGGAGATGGAGGCCTGTCCAGCTTCAATGAAGAGTCGCACTGCTTCCGGGAACAGTTCATCCCCTTCGGCTGTTTCCTCCCCACCCCGGGTCTCCATGGCCAGCAGTCCTTCCACATAATCCGGCCGCCCCACGACGCGGAGATAACTGACCAGTTCTTCCACCTCGCGGTCGGAAATGTATACTCCTTGAACCCTGATGGACTTGGTGGCCCCGACCGGGCAGAACAGCATATCGCCTCTACCCACAAGCTTCTCCGCCCCGTTGGTGTCAATGATGGTGCGGGAATCTGTCTGTGAGGAAACGGCGAAAGCGATCCGGGACGGAATATTGGCCTTGATTACGCCTGTAATCACATCCACGGATGGCCTTTGAGTGGCGACCACCAGGTGAATGCCGGCAGCCCTGGCCATTTGGGCCAAACGACAGATAGCATCTTCGACATCCGCCGGGGCGATCATCATCAGGTCAGCCAACTCGTCAATCAATATGACTACCTGAGGCAGAGCCGGCGGTTTGATTTCCGGTTTAATGCGGGTCATCAGGTTGTTGTACCTGACAATATCCTTAACACCCTCGTGGGCGAACAGTTCGTACCGGCGTTCCATCTCCCCCACCGCCCAGCGCAGGGCCACTGCCGCCCGCTTGGGATCGGTAACAACGGGGGCAATCAAGTGTGGTATACCATTATATGTGGTCAGTTCCACCATCTTGGGGTCGATCATCAGAAATTTAACCTCCGACGGCCTGGCCTTGAACAGGATGCAGGCAATCAGGGTATTCATGCAGACACTTTTCCCGGATCCCGTGGCACCAGCTATAAGAAGGTGGGGCATTTTGGCCAAATCCCACATAATCGGGTTGCCGGCGATATCCTTACCCAGGGCCACTGTCAGCCTGGATTGGGCTCGCATGTACTCCTCCGTCTCCAGGACTTCCCGCAGGTGAACCATGGAAATTTCCTTGTTCGGCACCTCAATTCCTACCGCAGCCTTCCCGGGAATGGGTGCCTCAATCCTGACCCCCTGCGATGCCAGGCTGAGGGCGATGTCGTCGGCCAAGTTGACGATTTTGCTCACTTTAACCCCAGGCGCGGGCTGCATTTCATAACGGGTGATGGCCGGTCCCCGACTGACCTGGGTTACCTTAACCTTGACGCCGAAGCTGTCCAGGGTCTCTTCCAGGATCCGGATGTTTTCACTGATGTCTTTGGTTACCCTCGGGTTTTTCAACCTTACTGTCCGTTCCAGAAGATCAAGGGGTGGCAGGGAAAACTCCGGTTCCGCAGCTGCCGGTTCCATAGAAGTCGGTTTGGAACGCCGTTCCGGCGATGGCCTGACCGGGGCGGCAGGCTTAATATCTAGCTCCGGTTTCCCTTGAGCCAGGGCTGTCGGGTCAGCCGCATGATCGATGATTACCGGTGCCTCCGGGGCAAGCTCCGGTTCGGCCCGGGGAGGACCGGGAGTTTCCTCCTCCTCAACAACTGTAAAAATAAAGTCCGTCAGTCCAGTTCTCGTTTTCCGGTAAGCCGCCACGAGACGGCGCAGGGCAACCCTGGCCGCAGCCACCAGCGAGGTGTCGGTAACCAGGAGCAGGCTGACCGCGGCAACCGCCACCAGCACAATGAAACTGCCGATCAATCCGAAAACCTTGCTGAGGGCGATGGCCAGCACCGCGCCGGCTGCCCCGCCGCCGTTTCCGGCCAAACCCGCACGCCATAATGACTCAACCGGGTCATCGCGGTAGTAGGGGTGGCTGATCAAGAGATACAGGCTTAATGAGCAGAGGATTAACAGGGCCAGGCTCAAGAGCCCGCCCAGGCGCGCGGACATACGGCCAGGGGGACTGCCTCTGAGAATCCTCACTCCCAGGAACCCGATCAGAAGCGGCACAATCAGGCGGCCTCCGCCGGCCACAATCCCCAGGCCCCGATAGAGAACCCGGCCGAAAATGCCTGCACCTTCCAGAGGCAGGCTGCGCCCGGCCGAAGCCGCATAAATGCTGACCAGACAGAGAAGAGAAAAGGACAGGAGCAATATACCGATTATCTCCAATTTTAACTCCGGCTTGGACTGTCTCGATGGTCTGGGCAAAATTTTCACCTCAGTAAATTATAGAGCTGGATCGTAACCACAAGCCTCCCTTTCGGGGGGTGCCGGTCCGATTACCCGGTTGTTCGGTTACGTTCGAATTCGCCATGGTCCGCCTCTTTTCCTTCTTCTGGGCAAACCTGAAATCCTTTCCCCCATCTGGCACCAGCCTGATCATCATCACCATACCCCCTCTCTAATTCCCCCGGCAGCGAATCCCTCAAGCCGCCTCCCGACTTCCGCTGCCGCTCCCTCGGTGGTGGTCACCCCCTATTCCATCTGGCCTACCCGCAATCCCACCTATGGGGAATTAATCCACAGCCAGAACCTTAAGAAAAATCTCCTAATACAAATAGAAAAGGCCCATACGGGCCAAGACAGTCTCGCGCAGGGTTAGCGACCCGGCGGCGGGAACCGGGACGGTGCGATGGGGCGGGCACCCCGCCGGGGTCAATTCGTCACAGTCTGTTTACCCTTTCCAGGGCTCTCTTTCGGTAGGGCCCCAGCGGGTGCCATGATGCGAAATGAGCATACCCGGCCCCCCGCTTCACCTTGAATCAAAACGGGATAGCTCAAGGTATTCTTAAACTTCAGATCAAGAGAGGGGTAGTCAACCGTGGCATCCATTCCAGGGGGCACATATGACACCGGCGCTCCGTGGGGGCTGCGTTCCACTATCTTCAAATTCGCGTTCAGTGCTGCGTTGTACAGGGTGGTGGCCACCTGGCAGACTCCCCCGCCAGTTCCCATAGCGTGCGCCTCACTGCTCATTATTGGTGCCGGCAGGTATCCTCCTTCCGGCGTCCGGGGACCTACCGTCTCGTTAAAAGAAATAACCTGCCCGGGATAAACCAGGGTGTTATTGAGGGCTTTGCTGGCCAGGATAATGTTGTTGTACCGGTTTTCGCTTCCTGGAATGCCGCAGGAAAATGCACCAATCACTTTTGTCATGTTATCTATGTCCGAAACCTTGTAATCGGGATCAATCACGATTCTCTGCAAGGGCACCTTTTCCCCACGCCTGGCATGCATCACCCTGGCAATAGTGCCATCAACCTCTACCATCAGGCCGTACCGTTCCAGGATTGGCTTGCCGGTGGCCTTGTCGATGTTCGCGTTTTGGGGGAACCGGCCCTGTTCGATGGCCAGGGCCATCACCAGGCCCTCCAACTCATGTTCCAGAAATCCCCCGATCGGAATACCTTCCAGGGTCACTCCGCTCCTAACCCCGTAAAAATACCGCCGCACCCGGTTTGCCATGCCAAACACAGTCGAGATCAGGAACAGTCCGAGAGCGACCGCCACAAGAGTCCTCTTTGCCCTGATTGTGATGATCACTTTCTCACCCGCTTTCCCCCTTGTCTCTTTCATAATATTCCCGACAAATGGAGGTTATGCGGGCGAAATCTAAACGGTTGCAGCAGGGCCCGGGTTTTTCAAAAAGAAGAAGAACCAAGGGCCAACCTCTTGGTTCTTCTTACAGATAATGATGTTCTTCTTTCGTTTGTTTTTTACTTGAAGGCCGCCAGCACTTTTCGCCAGTACGTGGGGTCGTCATACCCCAATCGCCAAAGAGCAATTCCTTTCAACTTGTATTTCTTGACCAGGGCTACCTTCTTGGCTACGCTGTCCCCGTTTTCAAACCAGACCTGATGCGCAACCCCGTTCTTGTCGGTGTAACGGAAGAACGGCACCTGGTTGGTGTTATCCCACTGAACCTTGGCCCCGGTGCGCACAATCAGGTCCTTGATTTCGCGGACTCCCATCGACATCGCCTTACCCCCGCCAGCAGGCCAGTCATAACCGTAAGCAGCCACACAGAGCATGACTTTTTTACTCGGCACCTTGGAAACGGCGTACTGAATATTTTTCTCCACCCAGCCGATGGGGGCAACGGGTCCGGGGGTACTCCCCTCGGAGTGACGGTCGTATGTCATAACGGTAAGAAAATCGACGTATTTACCCAGGGCCGCATAGTCGTATACGCCAGTCATTTCCACTGGTACGTCCACCTTGGGGAACACATCCATAGAAAGGCTTTTTCCGCGTGCTTTCAATTCCTTGGAGAGGTCGGCAATGAAAGCCGTCAGCTGGTTTCGGGTTTCCGGGGGCACGAGTTGAAAATCGATGTTAGCCCCATCGTACTTCTGTTTTTCGACAATGCGGACGATATTCTTGATGGCCGCTGCCCGGGTTGATGGGTTCGCATACCCCGGCGGCACCCCGGTGGTCTTCTCGTTATTGAACAAAGGGACAATTTTTATTCTCCGCTGGCCGCGGAGAAAATCCAGGGCCTGTTGATCAAACACTTCGCTGTTCGTTTTCACGTTTCCGTCAGTAGTCACTGAATACCAGAATGGTGAAACAAAATCAAGAAAGGTGTGATCTGATTTCAGGGAAACAAGGCCGTAGTTCATGGGGTTCCAGCCTTTTTCGTAGAACCCGAGAATTTGGTACGGCCGCTTGGCCGCGGGAGTTGCCAGAGGCCTTTTGCCGGGAACCGAGGTTCGAGAAACGGCCACAAGCAAAATTATAAACACCACACTGATTATGGCAACCAGGGATTTTTGCTTCAACCGGAAACACCTCCGTGGGTCGTTTTTGTCAAATTAATTCTGTGCGGGGGAACGGTTTTTATCCTCCGGTTCAGCGTTCAATCAGGGGCCGGAACACAACTTCCGCACCCGGTGCGTATCTGGGGTTCATGAAATCATTGGGATCGGTGCTGATAAGCCTGACAATCCGGGCGCGGTCCTGCCCGGTTGGCTCCACGACCGCGGTCACACCGTCAATGTCCATTTCCCGCCAGTCATGCCGCTGCTCGAACCCCGCCAGAACCAAGTCAATGGGAAGAGGGGTGTAAATGATCAATGCCTGTTCTTCCCTCCATTCTGTGTCCGCCCAGTTCTGATAAGTTCATTGAGTTTGGCCACCGCCTGCCCCAGCCCGCCGACTTCATTGATCAGGCCGATTTCCACCGCGTCACGGCCGACGAGAACAGTGCCGATGTCTCGGGCCAGTTCTCCGGTGCGGAACATCAGTTCCCGGAATTTACGGTCCGTAACCCGGGAATGTTCGGTGACAAACCGGACGACGCGGTCCTGCATTTTGTCCAGGTATTCGTAGGTCTGCGGCACTCCGATAACCAATCCGGTCAGCCTGATCGGATGAATGGTCATGGTTGCCGTTTCCGCAATAAATGAGTAATTGCTGGCCACAGCCACCGGCACCCCTATGGAGTGACCACCGCCCAAAACCAGTGATACGGTTGGCTTGGACATACTGACCAGCATTTCGGCAATGGCCAGACCCGCCTCCACATCCCCCCCGATGGTATTGAGGATGACAAGCAACCCCTCGATCTCGGGGTTTTGTTCCACAGCCACCAACTGCGGTATGATGTGCTCGTATTTTGTTGTCTTGTTTTGGGGCGGCAGGACCAGGTGCCCCTCAATCTGCCCCACAATGGACATTGTATGGACATTGGTCTTGGCTTCCGGAATATCGATCTGCCCCAGTTCTTTGACCACCCCTACGCGTTTAATTGCATCACTGCGGGGCTTGGGCGGGGCCTCCCTCGGTTCTTCGGGAAGGTCGGGATCCTGCGGCAACACTGGTTCCCCCGGAATCAAGGGTACCCCCGGGATGGGGGTTTCCTGGTTGCGAATGCTGTCTTGAGGCTGCGGCGGCCACCGGTCCCAGTTGGAATTCCAAGGCATGCTATACTCCTCCTTGATGAGGCGTGTCAAGGTTAATATTTACCGCGCCGCCGGAAAAAATTCACGGCCGATTCGGCGGGTTAACGAACCGGGGAAAATGGCTGATGGCCGGTGAGTGGGTGGGCACACCAGCAGGAGAAAAATCAGAAAAAAGCAGCCCGGTTGCCCCAAACCACATGAGGTGGTGGGAACCGGGCTGCGCCTGATCACTATGACCTTATCAACAGATCCACGTCCTGGCTAGACTTCCATGATGATTGGCAGGATCATAGGCCGGCGGCGAGTCTTGTCATAAAGAAACTTGCTCAACACATCCCTAACGGTAGACTTGATAGCCGCCCATTCAGTGATGTTTCTATCATCGCACTTTTCCAGCGCCTGCCGTACTTTTTCCCGGGCTTCCTCCATCAACTGTTCAGATTCGCGGACGTAAACAAAACCCCGGGACACAATATCCGGGCCGGCAATAACCACTCCCAGTTCCTTATTGATGCTCACCACCACAATCAAAATTCCATCCTGGGACAACTGCTTGCGGTCGCGGAGCACGATGTTGCCGACATCGCCTACCCCAAGGCCATCGACTAAAACCCGCCCGGCCGTTACCCGGCCGTTAATCGTGCCCTTCTTGCGGGTAAACTCCAGAACCTGCCCGTTTTCAGCCACAATTACATTGGCCTTCGGTAGGCCCAAATCCCGGGCCAGTTGGGCGTGTTTGATCAGGTGGCGGTATTCCCCATGCACCGGGACAAAAAACTTGGGCCGTACCAGGTTGATCATCAGCTTCAGATCTTCCTGGCTGGCATGGCCGGATACGTGAATCCCTGACCAGGATTCGTAAATCACCTCTGCCCCCTGTTTGAACAGTTGATCGATGGTCCGGGAAACCAGCTTCTCGTTACCAGGGATCGGGGAGGCCGAGATAATCACAGTATCGCCGGGGATAATTTCAACCCTCCTGTGGTCGGCCATGGCCATTCTAGTCAAGGCTGACATGGGCTCACCCTGACTGCCCGTGGTCAGGAGCACAACCTTATTTTTGGGAAGGCCGGCGATCTCCTCGATATCAATGAGCGTTCCCGGCGGGATGTTCAGGTAACCGAGTTCGTGGGCGATATTGACGACATTGACCATGCTCCGCCCGACAACGGCTACTTTCCGGTTGTACTTGTAAGCGGTGCTGATGGCCTGCTGCAGGCGATGAACGTTGGAGGCAAAAGAAGCAATAATGATTCTTTCTTTTGCCGCCCGGAAGGTCTCGTCGAAGGTAATCCCCACCGTCCGCTCGGACATCGTGTAACCAACCCGCTCCACATTTGTGCTGTCGGACATAAGCACAAGTACACCCTGGTCGCCCAGCTCCGCCAGCTTATGGTAATCCATCACCGCCCCGTCAACAGGGGTCTGGTCAACCTTAAAATCGCCTGTGTGGACTATCGTCCCAATTGGGGTATGAATCGCCAGAGCCACGGCATCGGCGATGCTGTGGGTGACGCGGATAAACTCAACTTTAAAAGGCCCGAGTTGAAGTGTATCCCTGGGCTTGACGCACTGGCACTTAACCCCCTGGACGTTGTTTTCCTTCAATTTTCCCTGTAATAGGCCGAGGGTCAGTTTCGTCCCATAAACCGGTACATTGAGTTCCTTAAGAACGTAGGGAAGGGCCCCAATGTGGTCTTCATGACCGTGAGTCAGGACAATTCCGCGCACTAACTCCCGGTTTTCCACCAGGTACGTCGTATCGGGGATGACGATATCTATGCCGAGCATCTCGTCCTCGGGGAACATCAGGCCTGAATCGATGACGACGATGTTATTTCCGTACTTTACCGCCATCATGTTGTTGCCGATCTCCCCGAGCCCCCCCAACGGAATTAGTGAGAGTTTGGATTCAATTTCTGCCATTTATTCACCTCCATTCTCTTCCGGCGCAAAGCCGGAAATCCGTTTCAAAAATAAGGACCTTTAGAATCTAAAGGTCAACGGGGACAGCCGAACAGTTGACTCTCAGTCCAATTATAGCGAATGTTTGAATGATAAACAAGTATACCACAACCCGGGTGACAAATCCGGCCCCAATTCCGAAACATGGTAACCGTAGTGAACATCCAAACAGCCGGAACAAAAACCGGCAGCAAAAGCGAAACGCACCTGCCGCGGTGCGTTCGCAACGAGCTTTCAAAACAGCCTTTGGCCTTCAATTTAGGGTTAAAGCTTCCCCAGTTCCGCCAGGGCTTTCTTCACAGGTTCCAGTTCTTTGTCGCTCGCCGCCACCAGGGGAAGCCGGACGCCGCCGACGTTAATGCCCATCATGTTGACGGCCGCTTTAACCGGAATCGGGTTCGAGACTAAGAACAGGGCTTTAAAGATGGCGAACAGCCTTACATGAATCTCCGCCGCTTTGGCCACATTTCCGGCCAGGTAGGCATCGATCATGGCCTTCATTTCCGGCCCAACCACATGGGCAACAACGCTGATTATCCCGTAACCGCCAACAGACATGATCGGCAGAGTCAGGGAGTCATCGCCGCTGTACACCAGGAATTCCGGTTTCACTCCGCGCTTGATTTCCGTCACCTGGTCGAGGCTGCCGCTGGCTTCCTTAACGGCAACAATATTGGCGATTTCAGCCAGCCGGACAATTGTCGACGGTAATATGTTGGAACCGGTCCGGCCGGGAACGTTGTACACAACAATGGGAAGCGAAGTCTCCCGGGCCACAGCCCGGAAATGCTCGAAGTAACCTTCTTGAGTGGGTTTATTATAGTAAGGCCCGACCAGCATGACACCATCGACACCAGTTTTCTCGGCTTCTTTAGTCAGGTGGATGGAGTCGGCTGTTGAGTTGGATCCGGTGCCGGCGATGATCGGGGCCTTGGCCCCTACCGCGTTCTTGACTACCCGAAACAGCTCCAGTTTCTCCTCTTTGGTCAGAGTCGGCGATTCCCCTGTTGTTCCTGCCACAACCAAACCGTCCGAACCGTTCGCCACAAGGTAATCCGCCAGCTTCTCAGCTGCCGCGTAATCCACCTTGAGGTCGGAATCAAACGGGGTGACCATTGCTGTCAGGATTCGACCAAATTCCTTCATCCTGTCACTCTCCTTATATAGTGGAATATCGTCTCACTCACCAAGCCTGAACTGTTCATGTAATGCCTGCACGGCCTTGTCCATATCTTCCCTCCGTACCAGGCACCAGATGGTGGTATGGGAGTCGGAAGACTGCAGGATCTGCACCTCTTCCTTGGTCAAAGCCTCGACTATAGAAGCCATAACCCCAGGGATACCTGCCATTCCGGCCCCGACAGCCGATACCTTGGCGCAACCCGGCAAAGCCTCGGGATCAAAGTTCATGTTCTGTAGAATCTGGATCGCTTTCCCCGCCACATCGTCGGAAACGGTGAACATTACGGCATCAGGATTTACATTGATAAAGTCAACGCTGACATTGGCCAGCGCCAGCGCCTTAAAGATTTTCAGTTCCGCACCCTTCTTGTCCGAAAGGTCTCTGGTTATCACCTTTAATTGGGTGATGTTGGCGATCTGGGTTATGCCCGTGATTGGCCGATCACTGTAGATAACAGTTCCCTGTTCCAAAATCTCACCTCGGTTGGTGACCAGCGTCCCAGGGGAGTCATTGAATGTACACTTCACCCGCAGGGGGATATTCTGCTGCATGGCTATTTCGACGGCCCGGGGGTGGATAACCTTAGCTCCCTGTTGGGCCAGCTGGCAGATTTCATTATACGTAACAACCTCCAGCATTTTTGCGCCTTTAACGATCCTTGGATCTGCGGTCATAATTCCGTCCACATCAGTATAAATATCGACGGCTTCCGCCCTGAGGGCAACGCCCAAAGCGGCAGCAGTCGTATCGCTGCCCCCTCGGCCCAATGTGGTCATTTCCCCTTCCTCCGTGCAGCCCTGGAAGCCGGCGACAACCACTATCTTCTGTTGTTTCAGGTAATTTAGGGTCCGCTCGGGATTAATTTTCAGGATGCGGGCATCGCCAAAGCTGTTATCAGTAACGATCCCAGCCTGCCCCCCCGTGAGGAAAACGGCGTCATAACCCTGGGCCAGGAGGGTGCTGACCAAAACAACCCCGGAAATAATCTCGCCGCAGGCCATCAGCAGGTCAAGCTCCCGTTTGGCCATATCGGAGTAATTCTTTCGGGCCAGTCCCAGAAGCGTGTCCGTGGCATAGGGGTCGCCCACCCGGCCGATCGCCGATACGACCACCACCGTGGCATAACCTTCCTGCACCGACCGCATGATCTTTTGGGCGACCAGTTCCCGAAGTTCAGGGGTGGAAACCGATGAACCACCGAATTTTTGCACCAGTAACTTCATGCGGACACCCCCTTGACCAGGTTTTCCCGGACCAGGATTTCGGCGATCTGGACGGCGTTGGTGGCAGCACCCTTGCGCAGTTGATCTGATACCACCCAGAGGTTCAAGCCGTAGCTTACTGAGAAATCCTCGCGGATGCGGCCGACAAAGACCTCATCTCGTTCTGAGGCCGGCACCGGCATGGGGTAGAGTTTGTTCCCGGGATCGTCAACCACCACCACTCCCGGAGCGCGGGACAGAACCGCTTTTGCTTCTTCGGTCCCCATCTTGCGGTTGGTTTCGATGTTGATCGATTCGGAATGGCTGCGGAAAACGGGAACCCGAACAGTTGTCGCCGTGATGGCCATGGACTCATCGTGCATAATCTTCCTGGTCTCGTTTACCATCTTCATCTCTTCCTTGGTGTAGCCGTCACCCAGGAAGATATCGATATGGGGGATTAGGTTAAACCCGATTTGGTAAGGGAAAACCTTGGGGGTCACAGGTTCGCCGGACATGAGCTGCCGGGTCTGCAGGTCAAGTTCATCGATGGCCTCTTTTCCGGCACCGGACACCGCCTGGTATGTGGAGACAACAACCCGTTTAATCCCGGCGGCATCGTAAACCGGTTTCAGAGCGACAACCATGATGATCGTGGAACAGTTCGGGTTGGCAATCAACCCTTTATGCCAGCGGACGTCCTCCGGGTTCACCTCGGGGACAACCAGGGGCACATCCGGCTCCATCCGGAAGGTGCTGCTGTTATCGATGACGACAGCCCCTGCCGCCGCTGCGGCTCTCCCAAACTGCCTGCTGGCTTCGCCTCCCGCAAACAGAGCAATATCAACACCGCCGAAAGAGTCCGCCGTTGTTTCATGAACCGTCAGCTCCCGATCACGGTAGCGGATTTTTTTCCCCTCCGACCTGCTGCTGGCCAAGAGCTTGAGTTCAGCCACGGGAAAGTTCCGCTCGTCGAGCACCTTGAGAATTTCCTGCCCGACCGCGCCGGTGGCTCCGACGACAGCGATGTTGAACTCCTGCAATTGAAACCCCTCCCCCAAACACGGTTGTATCTACAGCCAAGTATACCACAAACAACTGCTTGGAAAAAACGAAAGATTGAAGTGAAAAAATTGGCCCGAATTACTTCGGGCTGACGAGAACAGGTTGTATCTGTTTGCCCTGTAAGGCCTGAATTACAGTGTCCGTAATCTTCCTCATATGAGCCACAAGGGAGTTAGCCTTGCTTTCCGGGTTATCCTGGCCGAAAGGCACCAGGTAAATGTTCTTGGTGTTGAGAAGGAGTCCGATGTTTTTCGCGTTCATCCCCAACCCGTCGTTGGTAGAAACCGCGATGACTACGGGCCGCTGGTTTCTCAGATGCGCCTTGGCGGCCATCAGCACCGGGGTGTCAGTAATGCCGTTCACCAATTTGGCGACGGTATTGCCGGTGCAGGGGGCTATGACCATGATGTCGAACAACTTTCCCGGCCCCACCGGTTCGGCTTCAGTAATGGTGGTTATCGCCTTGTGACCGGTCGCGGCCTCAAACCGCTGACGCCAATCCGCGGCCTGTCCATACTTTGTATCTGTACCCGATGCGGCATAGGACATAATTGGAAAAACCTGAGCCCCTTCCCCGGCCAGGTTTTCTGCCTCGACAGCGACCTCCTGAAAAGTACAGAAAGATCCGGTAAAAGCAAAGCCAATACGGACATTTTGCAAACGCACGCTGGGGCACCTCCCTCATTCTTGAGCAGCCAAGTCCTGCTCCTGCTCGGCCAATGCACCCAGAATGAGCCGGGGGATAGTTTGGGCCAGAATCCGGCCGGCCGTTCTTGGAGCCACCTTTCCGGGAAGCCCCGGCGCCAGAATTGCCTTAATCCCCAGTCGTTCCGCTGCCTGGAAGTCAGTACCCCCCGGTTGGGACGCCAAGTCGACAATCAGCGTGTCAGCCTTCATTCTTTGAATCAAAGGCTCATCAACCACGAGGGCGGGGGCGGTGTTGAATATCATGTCGGTGTCCCCCACGAAATCCTGCAGAGACGAAAAGGGAACGGGGTTAAACCCCATTTCAAAAATCCGAGCCAGGTCCGCCGGTTTTCGAGCGGCAACCGCGACGTGCGAACCCAGACCCGTCAGCATTCTGGCCAGCGTTCTCCCAAGACGCCCAAATCCCAGCACCAGGGAACGACTGTCATGGATGGTGATGGGCAGCTCCTCCATGGCTATCTGAATGGCTCCTTCGGCCGATGGAATGGAGTTAAGAATGGCCACATCGTCCATTTCAGCGATCTCGATTAGACGAAGCCGGTACTTTTGGGCCCACTCCTTCAGGAAAGGGCGAGCCACGCCAATAATGACAGGGGTGGCCGGTTTTATCTGCCGGACAATTCGTTCGGTCAGTTCCAGCTTCTCCGTGGCATAGACGGCCCGGACGTTGCCATGGGCATCCGTGCCGGGCATCGGTAGGACGATTGCCTCAGCGCCAAGCACAGCCTCTTCCACGGTTGGCACCAACCTAGCCCGGGAAAGCTCCCGGCGCTGGGGAAACCCGACAACCGAGACTTTGGCCCCCTGGTTTATCAGTTCCTGAATTAAGACCAGTTCCCGGTCATCCCCACCGACGACCGCCACTTTAACCCCTGCAAGGCCCGAACTCATGTCCCTGACCTCCTTCAGCGTTGTTCCCATACCGGCAACAGCCTTTATCGCCCTGACTCAAATCAGGTGTTTCTGCCTACACCAGTATATGTCCCAGCCAAAAAGGAGGTGCTTGTCCCATACATGCGTTTCCAACTATGCAGTTATCAGGTTTTCCAGCCCGATGACCACCCCCTGAAGTTCCTTAACCTTTTTCACCGCCATCAGTACCCCAGGCATGAACGACTCACGGCTTAAGGAATCATGCCTGACGGTTAACGTCTGCCCGACACCGCCGAAGATGACTTCCTGGTGGGCAACCAACCCGGGCAGCCGGACACTGTGAACCCTCATCCCGCCCATCTCGCCACCCCGGGAACCGGGTATTTTTTCATACTCGTTGGGGTGACCCTGCCGTAAAGCCCCGCGACCTTCCAAGATCTGCTCTGCGGTCCGAAGGGCTGTTCCCGACGGGGCATCCAGCTTCTGGTCATGGTGCAGCTCAATTATCTCTACGTTAGGAAAGAACCGGGCGGCCTCCCGGGCAAACTTCATCATCAATACAGCCCCAAGGGCAAAATTGGGGGCAATGCAGGCAGACAGGTTTTGTTTGGCGCACAAACGGCGCAGTTCTTCAATGTCCTTCTCCTCCAGGCCCGTGGTCCCGATCACCGGCCTCACCCCCTGCTCAAGAGCCATCTTGGCATTTCTGACAACCGCCTGAGGGTTGGTAAAGTCCACCATCACTTCCGGTCGGACGGCCTCTATCAAAGAGGCCAGCTCGTTCTCCAATGTCAGGCCCAGTTTGTCGAACCCAACCAGAGGTCCGATATCCTGGCCCTTGCCCCGGACATCGGCAACCCCGACCAGGCTGACCTCATCGTCGTTGAGGCAGGCCTTGACTACTTCCCGGCCCATTCTACCGTAAGCCCCGGAAACCAATACCGTTATCTTAGCTGACACCTGGTTCACCCTTCCCCATATTGCTTTTATTATTACTGTTTCCCGATGGTTCTTTCTCATCCGGCAGCCTGCAAAACTTCCAGTTGCCGATGCCTGCCAGCGGCCTGGAAACCCTGGCATAACTTGATAGTTGTTACTATTTTCTTATATGGGGATGAGGGTTGTCAAGAGAAAGCCACAGATAATGTTAGGCTGACAAAGGAAAGTGATCCACCGGCTTTTTGAGCCGAAAGGAATATAGAGGATGGCTGCGAGTAGGGGAAAGAAGATTTACCGGGTGGCCGCCGGGTATGCGGTGAGCGGACCAGATCATGGTCTTACAAACGGGCAGGACCTGTTACGTAACAAATTATCCCCGGCAAGTATATGATATCAAAGGCGTGAATCTCCGTGACACAATTGCACGGAGGTGGAAAAGTTGGGCAGCAGCGAACACGTTATTGAAGGAGGTAATGACTGGTCACTCCCGCTTCAACAAACGAAAGTGTCCCTGGCCCATAAAGTCAGGGGCATACTCAAGTATTTCGGTCCTGCGTTTATTGTCAGCGTAGCCTATATTGATCCTGGCAACTTTGGGACCAATATCAGTGGAGGTTCCCTGTTTAACTACGATCTTCTCTGGGTCATCCTGGCCAGCAATCTCATGGCCGTCTTCCTGCAGATTATATCTGCCAAACTGGGAATCGCAACCGGGAAGAACCTTCCCACCCTCTGCGGTGAAGTATTCAGCCGCCACACCAACTGGGTGCTTTGGGTTATCGCGGAGATTGCGGCCATCGCCACCGACCTGGCGGAATTCCTGGGAGGGGCTCTGGGTTTTTATCTCCTCCTCCACATTCCCATGCTGTGGGCCGGGCTGCTGACAGGAGCCGTCACTTTCTCCCTTGTATGCCTGGAGAAGTACGGACACCGTTTGATCGAGGTGATTATCGGCGGGTTAGTAGCCGTAATCAGCTTCAGCTACGTCATTGAACTGTTCCTGGCAAAACCCGATTGGAGTCAAGTGGCTTATCACTGCGTCGTACCGAACTTAAACAATCAGAGCCTGTTAGTGGCCGTGGGAATGCTGGGCGCCACCGTCATGCCCCACGTTATCTATTTGCATTCACATTTGGTGCAGCCACGACGCCGGATGGATCCCGATAACAAACGACATTTGTTCCGTGAGAAAATTGATGTGTTTGTGGCCATGAATATTGCCTTTGTGATCAATGCCGCAATGGTGATAGTTTCCGCTGCAGCTTTCCACAGCCGAGGAATCGAAGTCGTATCCATTGAACAGGCCCACCAGACCCTGGCGCCGCTGCTAGGACCTCTTTCAAGCGCGGCTTTCGGTGCGGCCCTCCTGGCTTCGGGCCTCTCCTCCTCAGCTGTAGGAACAATGTCGGGCCAGATAATCATGCAGGGATTTGTGGGGGTGAAAGTTTCCAAAGCAACCGCGCGTCTAATTACCATGACCCCGGCCATGGTGATTATAGGTTTGGGATTCAACCCCATGTACGTATTAGTCCTGAGTCAGGTTGTGCTCAGCTTTGCCTTGCCGGCAGCCATCATCAGCCTCCTGGTGCTGTCCAACAAACGGGAGCTGATGGGAAACATGGTTAACAGCCTGCCAGTCAAGGTTATAGGTATCCTGATCGCAGGTGCTATTATTTCGTTGAACCTGGTTCTCCTGTACCAAACGTTTAACTCGTAACGAACCCATCTCGCGGAGATTTATGCCTGAGCCCCTCAAGGGGGCTCTTCTCATTTTATGCATTTAAAAAGACCTTCATTCTACACCCATTACAGGTACAGAATGAAGGTCTCGTTCGTAAGGCTGATTATCCTTACCATTGGGGCGGGTACCTAAGTACCAGCGTGTCGCCCACAATGCCGAAACTCGTGAACTACTCCCCTTCGTTTCTAAATTATATGCCCGGTCGTTAAGAAGTGTGCATCACCAGAGTGACTCTCGCAAGGACTGTTCCGTTCCAGCAGCTATTGGGTTCCTACATGAACAATTTAATTCAAAATATTTACCGCCGGGGACGGTTTAAGTTGGGGTAAGGAGCAAATTGTCGGGGGCTTCAATGGCGTTCAACTTCTCCTCCAGAGCCTCTTTAATAAGCCGGTCAAGCCTGTCTTCTGTTAACCTTCTATCCACATTTGCTCACCTTTACGCGGCTGCAATTTCCTCATCTTTACTTATGATGAACAAAAGGCTCATTTGGTTACGCAAATCCTGTCTCGCCCTGTTTAATCTTGATTTGACTGTTCCCGGCCGTATCCCCAGAACGGGGGTTCACCCGGGAATGCACAGGACGCCGAGACTGGTGTACAACTTGTCACCGGTATAAATGGATCCGTTCAATGGAACAGCCTCAGTTACACGGCCGTAAAATACCAAATCGACAATAGCGGTCGACTTTTTTGCGGATGTCATAATTTTCTGCCAATTGGCAGTAATTATGGCCATGCAATAGTAATTAGGGGCTATAATGATGATAGCGGCTCCAACTATTGTTACTATTCGGATCCGTATAACGGCACATACAACCGTTTAACTCACACTTACCTTGTTAATTCTTGTGAATGGTCGGAATCTGCTTTCTGGAAGTAAGAAAGGAGTTAGGATGCCAGATGAGGAAAATGTTTCTGTTGGCAGGTACGGTTTTGTTTGCTCTGGTGCTATTGTTTTCTTCAATTGCTTTAAAACCATGGGCTAGGGTGGATGCAAAAGCGGGTGAAATCATCGATCAGGAGTTCCTGCAAAACCTGATTGATGCGCCTGATGTTGAAAAAGCCATCAATGATGACTTTGCTTTTACTAAGGAAGATGTGGCTGCTAATTTTACAAACTGGGGGTTGAGTAGTAAAGACGAAGTTCCGATTTCGCTTGGAACCCCTTACAAGCTTTGCTACATGGAGAAAGACTATCTTGAGAAATACCAACAAACAGGGAATTTTTCTAGCGCTATAAGTAATCGTTACATTTGGGTTGTCCCTTATTTAGATAAAAATGGAAAAGTCGCCGTGACGTCTCACGTCGAATTCCTGGACGGGTCGTGGCAGGTTACTCTTCTTGGGTTGTCTCTTCCCAAAAAAGATGTCGCTTTCAGCTGTGACAAAGAAAAAATCATAGAATTCCTTGAACAAAACAACATTAATAACGTAGAAATTTTCAAACATGTTCGGCTTAGCAACCCTAGACTTGACGCAATTTATGTTAAGTCCGGTACCGAAGAGTACATCATCCCAATGGGCTTTAGGCCAGACAAAGTTAAAGAGATAAAACTTAACTCACTTTACTCTCTTGAGGAGTTTATGAGTTTGGTTAAGGAATACTCAGCAGAGCACTCCTCCGCTTCGAAACGATGGTAGGCCAAGGAAAATTGGATGATTGGACTTTTTGATACTGGTGTGGAGTGAAGTCGGTTATTTTGAAACCAACCAAGGGAACTGAACAATCAGTTCCCGTTCTTTTTGGTAGTAATGCGCTTGCTTGCTCTATAGCTTCTTTTACCTCTTTTCCCTTGTCGGCTTTAGGGTTAGTCACTGCTTTTACGTCAACTGGGTATACGCCTTCTTTGCCAGCACAACGTTAATCTCTTCTGTTGTCTTGTTATATAATTAAAACAGAATTAACCCTGATGGGAGTGGTTTCAAATGAGGTTAGTGAGGCTGATTTTGGTTACTATTTTGATTTTATTTATTACTGCTGCCTGTAGCAATAAGGATTCGGCAGTCTATAAATACCCAGAAGATACAGTTAAAGAATCCCTTCTTAAAACAAGCCATCAAGACGAGTTTCGATTCATAGATTCAGGGAACCACAATGATAAATTCATTGTTTATTACATTTTGGGGGACAAACACTATTTTCAATGGGTTAAGTGGGTGGGAAAAGGGTTTAAAGTTGAAGGCAGTCCTGTAGTACCCGAAATAATGGAAAACGATAAAATTGTTACACTTAGAGCTTTGACAACAAAAGGAGGGACGTGACTTGAGCATCATAGGACTCTACGTTAAAGCTGCCGAAATATCGTACGCTCATATAAACCTTTCAAACCGTGATGAAATGGCCCCATGGTTAAGTGAAGGGCGTGGACATGTTGAGGTTATTGACGGCAACGTATCTATTGTAAAGGGAAAGTTTTTCGACAAAAAAGATAGGATTGTTATAGAGATATAAAGTGTTCCGCAAAGCGTCTATGTTAACAACCATTCATGACTTGGCTTCCATAATCGCGGAAAGACTTCTAACTCTGATGTGGTGACCAGCCCCATTTTCGTGGACAGGTAGAGAGCGCCGGTTGGAACCCGGTCGAAGGCCCAGCTCTGCCTCTTGGGGGCGGAGCCGGCTGCCTCCGGGTGCACCCGCCTGACAGGAGAGAGCGATGAAATTAACCATTTCTTTAAAAAGAAGAACTGCTATTTTTGGCCTGGGTGTGGCTTTGCTTGTCGTCTTGACGCTTTGGACCAGGCAGGCGGCGAGGAGCCACGAAGAAACAGCCCGATGGGCCGTAATGAATCAGACCCTGCGCTTCGGCGCAACCATGGTGGTCCTGAACCAGGTCTCCGTGGTTAACTACGGGCCTTTCCGCCGGTTTTACATCCGTTTCCCGTTCTCCCACATGATAGAGGGCTTGCGCGACAGCATCCGGGACGGGATTAAAGCGTTGGTCTATTTCTACGGACCCTGCCCGGTTACGCCGGCCCAAAGCCGGGTCACCATTTCGGCCGAAATCCGGTATGTGCCCGAAGCGGGCACTCCTGATCTGGCGTTTTCCCTGGAAGGCTGTCAAGACGCTCGGCCGGGCTTCCCCCAAGAAGGAACTAACGTCATATTTCAAGATGTTCTTACCGGCCACATCCCCTGGAAGCAGGAGCGTTTTGTTCTCACCATCACCGACCGCAAGACCGGTATCAGACAGCAATCCTGCGGCCGGCGAAGTGGAAGACCGCGCGGTATAAATTCGGCGATTTGGGAGCGCCAAGGCCACCCGAAATCTTTCCCATGTTGTACGATTTCTTTAATCCCTTTAGTAGATTCCTTTACGAAGGGGGCCACATGGAATGGAAAGATTGCCTCGTCCCTGATGTGAAAGACACCTTTCCTTGGCGCCGCATGGTAGTGAGCCAGAGAGGAAAGAAGGTCCTATGTCCCAGCCCTAAACGTTTTACCTGGGAGGGTTCCCGCCCGGGGTTTGAAAGCGTCTACTCCTACGAACTGCAATACTGGGAAGAATTCGCGACGCGCCTCTTTGCCCGGCAAAAACTGTATTTTGTGCGCTGGGATGATACCTGGAAGGTGCTGGATGTTGACCCTCTCCAAAGGGAAGCGCCTTAAGACACTGATCCGTGTCAAGTGCAGGTCTGCCGTTGCGGAGTCTCCCAGACTACTTAATATAAGATCCCAAGGAGGAAGAGAGTTGGACACTCTTCTAAGGCTTGTGCCAACGTTAGTGTTAACTCTTGTTCTTATCCTCTCCCGAACTGTGTTATACAATTATCTCATTAGCAAGGGTTTGGTTCCCAATAAAGAGACAGGGTTTGTCGAGACTTTTGTAATATTTGCGTTCCTGGCCGGGGTTGGCGCCGGTTGGGTCGGGAGTAAAGCCCCCCCAAAGAAAAAAGACAAAGCGTGACGACATGGTACCTGAACAAAAAAAGGCCACCTATTAACGGCAGCCTTACACTGATATCTATACTGCGTTCTTTTTTTTGGTGGCTCAAGGCAGGGTAATTTGTTTACCCCACTTTTTTTAACCGCAGAGCTTCAGGCACACCTAAATCGAGTACCGCCGCAGCCTGGGGTGGGTTTCATCAAGATCAACAATGATGACTTCGCTGCCGATTTTCTTAACCGTTTCCCAGGGAATAATCAGGTGCTGGCGGTCAACCCAAAAGTTGATGAGATTACCCTTATTGGGAAGAATGATGGAGTCGATCTCCCCGCTTTCGGCATCGATAATCAGGTCGGAATCGCCGACGGTTCCCAACCGGGTGCCGTCGTGTGTATTGACAATCTCCTTGCCCACCAGTTCGGTCAACCGCAAGGCCTCCCCCTCCTGTCCCCATAGCCGGGCACGCGGGTGGAGTGTCACCCGTTCATCTTCGCAACCAGCTCTACGCAACCATCATATGAGGCCCCGGGACCAAATATGTCAGTAAATTGAAAAAGCCGCCCGCACCGGGCCTATCGGATCAAAGCCTCCGAGAGTGGAACCCTCTCCATGGCGGCGCCAAGGAACAGCATCCCGCCGGCCGGGATTATTCCTGTCAGAATAAACGGTGGCTCTTTTCAGCCACCGGTACTGCCAAACCCGCCTTGGCGCTTCCCCCCGGGAGAGTCATCGTCAACGACCAGGTATCGTGAGAAAATTGCCTGGGCAAATGCCTGCCCCTTCGCAACCGAAACCGGTGTTTTCCCGTGGTTGAAGATAGCGATCATGATGTGCCCTTCATTATCCGGGTTGTCCGCATAGTCTGCATCAATAATTCCCACTCCGTTGACCAGACTCAACCCATTCCTGATGGAAATGCCGCTGCGGATAAAAACCTGAAGAACCTCGTCCGGATTCATATACACCTTGAGACCGGTGGGAATAACCGTCACTTCCCCCGGGACCACAACCACGTTCTCAGCCGCCTCCAGGTCGTACCCGGCACTTCTTGCCGTTTTTCGCTGCGGCAGCCGGATGCCCCGGCCTTGAAACCCGGACACCACTTCGAAACATCTACTCATAATGTTGTACCTCCCACTGCCCTTCCCGTGGATGACTAGATTACTGAACTGAGCAAACCCCGAAAATCCAGATCCGGTGGTTCGGGACCAACAGTGGTCAGAGAGAACAGTTCCTTCCGAAACAGTTTATTGGCTACCCGGTGAATGTCACCAAGGGTAACCCTGGCCACCCGATCAATTACCTCTTCGGGGGTGATGATGCGGTTGAAACAGATTTCCGATTTTCCCAGCCGGCTCATTCGGCTGGAGACGCTTTCGAGCCCCAAGAACAGGCTGCCTTTAATCTGTTCCTTGGTTCTGGCCAGTTCGCCCTCGGTAATGCCATCAGCCTTAATTTTGGCCATTTCCCGGACGAGGAGTTCGGTAACTTCCGGGGCGTTGGCCGGGCTGGTCCCCGCATAAACCACAAATAGTCCGGAATCAATGTGGGACGTGGGGTAGGAATAAACCGAGTAGGCCAGCCCCCTTTCTTCGCGGATTTCCTGGAACAGGCGGGAACTGACACCGCCGCCTAGGACGTTGTTCAATACGTGCAGAACGTATATATCGTCATCCTCTTGAGACAGGCCCGGAACCCCGACGCAGATCTGCACCTGTTCCGTATCTTTTTCATGGAACTTAACGGCAGCAGATGCCAGCGGCGTGGTGATCATGTTAACGGGAGGCTGTCCCCCCGGGGCCGAGAAGATGGGCGTCAGCCTGTCTCGGAGCGCTTTATGGTCCACGTTACCGGCCGCAGCAATGACAGTCTGGGACGGAACATAGTGCCGCCGGTAGAAATCAAGCACCCTTTCTCTGTCCAGAGACCCGATCGATTCCACGGTTCCCAATATTGGCCTCCCCAGGGGGTGGTCCGGCCATGCTGCCTGGTTAAAAAGGTCGTGTACCAGCTCGTCGGGGGAGTCCTCGTACATCGAGATTTCCTCCAACACGACCCGCTTCTCCTTGGCAATATCATCCTCGGTCATGAGGGAATGGAAAAACATATCGGTGAGGACATCAACGGCCAGATCCAAATGCTCGTCCAACACCTTGGCGTAAAAACAGGTATATTCCTTGGTGGTAAAGGCATTAAGGTGCCCCCCGACCGATTCCAGGGATTCCGCGATTTCTTTGGCGGTCCGGTTGGCCGTGCCTTTAAAAAGGAGGTGTTCCAAAAAATGGGACACCCCGTGCTCCTGCGGCTCTTCAAAACGGGATCCGCACCCGACCCAGATTCCTAGTGAAACGGATCGGACATGAGGGATGTCCTCGGACACAAGTCTGGTTCCATTGGCAAGAACCTCTTTGTTGTACACCAGCTTTCCTCCTTGCATAAAATGCGCCGTCTAAGGATATTCGCGACAGGGGCGGAAAATCCTCTGACGGCGCGTCCACTTTTCCTTTTCGCTAATCCCACAACCGATGCCACCAGATCCTCCAGGCCGGCTGTCGTTGAGAGGAACTGACGGCTACCAGGTCAGTGCGGCCCAGTTCCTGGCCGTCTATGGTCACAACCAGTTCCCCCAGTTTCTGACCCAACTGGACGGGGGCGCGCGGCGATTCGGGCAGAGCGAATTCCACTCTCACCCGGCGTTTGGCCCAGCGAGGAACAACAACCTCAAGCATATTGGCCGGAGTGGCGTCAACATATGCCGGCTCCCCGTCGGTCACAGGCACCCGCTTCCAGACTTCACCCGGGCGGGCCGCAATCAAAGGTGAGAAATTGAGGAAGCCGTATTCCAGCAGATTAATTGAATCCCCGAACCGGTCATCGGAATGGAGAACCACACTGATTAACTGCCGTCCCTGCTTGGTTGCGGAAGCAACGAGACAGGCACCGGCGTTATCTGTGGTTCCGGTTTTGACCCCGTCGGCCCACTGGTAAGACCAAAGCAGCCTGTTAGTGTTGACAAGGCGGTAGCCCCAGCCCCCATTGCGGGGAATGGTTGTTTCCTTGGTGGCCACAATGCGGGCAAAAACCGGGTTTCGCAGAGCATATCTGGCCATCATGGCCAGGTCGTAGGCAGTGGACCAGTGATCTTCCGCCGGGAGCCCATTTGTATTCACGAAATGTGTATCCCGGGCACCCACCAAACGTGCTTTCTTGTTCATAAGCTGCAGAAACGCCGCTTCTGATCCCCCTACATGCTCGGCGATGGCGACACTGGCGTCGTTCCCCGATTCGATCAGTGCCCCCTTGACGAGGTCAATCAACCGAAAGCTTTCACCCTTCTCCAAGTCGATAGAGGCTTCTCCTACAAGCGATGCGCGATGACTGACCATCACCTTCTCCTCGGGGTCGTTGTGCTCCAGAGCCAGAATGGCAGTCATGATCTTGGTGGTGCTGGCCGGCGGGCGGCGTTCATGTGCTTTTTTTTCATACAGGACCTGCCCGGTTCGCCCGTCAATAAGAACGGCGTAATCAGCGGTCACAGTAACATTCGCCAGGGCCGCAGCCGGCAACCAAAGAACCAGAACCACAGCCAGAATCAATCGGCGAACCATATCCTCACCTCGGTAATAAACTGAAACACCGGAAACCCGGTAATAGTATTGCCCTTCTTCACCGAACTTTCACCATTATGGACGCTTCTTGATACCGCCGTCCTTCCCTTTCCCCCCCTTGGCGCCACCCCCGCCATTAACTCTGGGGAAACCGGCTTTGGCTGGCTTCAGCATTTCGGACACTGTAACCAGCGTGTAGCCATTTTGCTGCAGCCGGTCAATTATGGTGGGCAGGGCTTTGAGAGTGGAATCGGTTGGATGCATCAGGACTATGTCTCCGCCCTGCATTTTGCCAACTACCCTTTGGACGATCGTCTCCGGATCCGGTTTTTGCCAGTCGACCGTATCAACGCTCCAGAGAATGGTTTTGTAACCGCAGTCAGCAGCTCCCTGAAGGACCGCAGGGCCACTCTCCCCGTATGGAGGAGCGTACAGCCTGCTGACTTTCACATTTGCACCCCTCAGTGCCTTTTCCGCTTTTCTGACCTCAGCCGCGTTTTCCTCCCGGGAAAACTGGTCGGGATGAAAATGTTCATAGCCGTGATTGCCGATTTCATGGCCGGCAGCGGCTAGCTTCCTCACCAAATCGGGAGACTTGTCGGCAAATCTCCCCGTGACGAAGAAGGTAACCTTAACTTTTTTGGCCTGGAAGAGTTCCAGCATTCCGGGCAAATACTCTTCTCCCCAGTCGACATTGCAGGTCAGGGCCACCATCTTCTGCTTGCTGTCCCCATGATAAACCGGTTCCGGGCCGGACGGTTCCAACCCCGGCTGCGGCGCTACCGCTGGGCGGTTGTTCCAGCTCATGATTCCGGTTGCCAGGATAAGGGCAAGGGAGCAAAAGAGGATGACCGTTCTCAGAACCGCCCGTTTCCCGATGTAGAAAACGTGCAACTCAGGTTCCACCTCCTCGATTTTTCGACCTTTTCACCTTTTCGCTTAATTTTATTCCCCCGGGGAAACTTTATGCGCGAAAGGTGGTGGCCGCCAAGCCGCGGAGGTTAAACATATTGCACGTCTATGATGCCTGAAATATTTGACTAACCGCTTTATGGTTGTCGCGCAGCCGCCCAATCAGCATCCACCGTCATTACCTCACAGGACACTTTTTTAATCGGTTCTGGTCAACCGGTCTTGTCCCCCAAACCGGGTATTCTCTCAGTATTGCCGTTCTTAACCAAGGAACGCATCGTGTTCAGGTTTTGGACATCGTCCTCCGGGACTTTTTCCGGTGTTTCCAGGATAAAGGGCAGGTCTTGCAAATCCGGATGGTTAACCATGGCCCGGAAACCTTCCAGGCCTATATAGCCCTTGCCGATATGCATGTGGCGGTCTTTGCGGCAATGAAAAGGGAAATAAGAGTCATTGGCATGAATCACCCGCAGTCGATCCAGGCCCACCACCTGATCAAACTCCAACACAAACTTGTCCACAGCCGCGGCATCCTTGAGATTATAGCCGGCGGCAAATGCATGGCACGTGTCGAGGCAAATGCCCAGTTTGGCGGAATCAGATTCCTTTACAATTTCAGCCAGCTGGGCCAGTCTGTAGCCGACCTCCGTCCCCGCCCCGCTCATATTCTCGACTAACAGGGCGACCCTGTTATTAACCCGGGAAACGGCCCGGGTCACCGCTTCGGCCACCCACTGCAATCCCTGAGTTTCCCCGGCTTCCAGGCATTTGCCGGTATGGGTGACCAGATAGTCGGCTCCAAGGGTTCCCGCTCGTTCCAGGTCTTCGCACAACAGTTCTATGCCGTTTTCCCGTATATGCGCCTGCGGGGAAGCCAGGTTGATGTAATAAGGAACATGGACAACAAGGGGGGAAATGCCTGCTTCCGCTATGCCCTGTCGGAACAGGGCCAACTCCGCGTTTGAAAACACCCTCCCCTTTCCACCCCGGGGACTGCGGGAAAAAATCTGGACAGTCTGGCAGCCTAAAGCCTTGCCCCGCTCCACAACAAGGGGCAAACCGCCGGAAATCGGGATATGAATGCCAAGACGCAAGTTTGCAGCCCCCCTAATCCGCGTTTCCCACCCCTGAGGCACCGGCCGCTGTTGCCAACGGACCTTTTCCATGGCCGCCGCCTCAAGAGAGCCCGGGTTTCCGCCGCCTGCGGGTAACCCATCTAAGGGGATTATGCCCCACCCAAAGAAAAACATAAACCGAAGTCGGTTTATGTTAGGACTGTTGTTTTTGTCTGCGTTCCTGCCGCAGAGCCTCTTTCCGCGACAAGTTGACCCGGCCCTGTTTATCGATTTCGGTTACTTTAACCAGGATCTCGTCCCCTTCCTTGACTACATCCCTCACCCTTGGTATTCTCTCTTCCGCCAGTTGGGAGATGTGGACCAGCCCTTCTTTGCCGGGGAGCCCGAGCACTCCGGGGATAAACTCCACGAAGGCCCCGAAATCCATAATCCTAACCACTCTGCCCGTATAAATCTTGCCGATCTCAATTTCCTGCACCAGAGCTTCGACAATACGCTGGGCCTTTTTCCCCGCCTCCTGATCGGGAGTGGCAATAAAGACGCGGCCATCGTCCTCTATGTCTATCGTGGCACCGGTCTCTTCAATTATTTTCTTGATCGTCTTGCCGCCAGGTCCGATTACATCGCGGATCTTGTCCGGATCGATGGTGATGCTGAATATTCGGGGAGCAAACTGGGACAGTTCCGGGCGCGGTTCCGGAATGGCCTGCAGCATTTTGTTCAGGATGAACATCCGCCCTTCATGGGCTTGAGCTAGAGCTCGCTGCAGGATTTCCCGGCTGACGCCGGAAATTTTAATATCCATCTGGATGGCGGTGACGCCAGCAGTGGTCCCGGCCACTTTGAAATCCATATCGCCAAGCGCGTCTTCCAGACCCTGAATGTCGCTTAAAACCGCGATTTGGTCCGCTTCTTTGATCAGACCCATGGCAATACCGGAAACGGGCCTGGTAATGGGCACCCCCGCATCCATCAGTGACAGGGTGCTGCCGCAAACGCTGCCCATGGATGTAGAACCGTTTGATTCCAGGACCTCGGAGACCATCCTGATCGTATAGGGGAACACTTCGGTGGTTGGGATCATCGGCAACAGCGCCCGTTCTGCCAGTGCCCCATGCCCGATTTCCCGGCGGCCCGGTCCTCTCATGGGACGGGTTTCACCGACGCTATACGGGGGGAAGTTGTAGTGATGCAGGTACCGTTTTGATTCCTCCAACCCCAGACCGTCCAGAATCTGCTCCTCGCTGATGGCTCCCAGGGTGGTTACGGTCAGAACCTGTGTCTGTCCTCTGGTGAACAGGCCCGACCCGTGAACCCGTGGCAGAATGCCAACCTCGCAGGTGATCGGCCGAATTTCGTCTGTCCGGCGCCCATCCGCCCGAATCCCTTCTTCGAGGATCGCCTTGCGGACAATTCGTTTGATCAACTTGCCCAGGACTTCCTTAATCGCTTTCTCCTGCTCGGGGAAGATTTCGGCAAACTCCAGCTGGGTTTGATCCTTGATGTTCTTGACCATTTCTTCCCGTTCCAGTTTGTCGGAATTGCGCAGGGCATCCGCCAACCGGTCGTAGGCATATTCCTCAATGCGGGCCTCAATTTCCGGATCGGGCTTGTGCAGGGGAACATCCCGTTTTTCTTTTCCGACAGCCCGCCGAATCTGTTCCTGGAACGCGACCAATTCCTTGACCACTTCATGCCCAAACATGATGCCTTCAAGCATTACTTCTTCCGACACTTCTTTGGCCCCGGCTTCTACCATCATTACCGCGTGTTTGGTGCCGGCAACCGTCAGGTGCATGTCACTCTGTCCGGCTTGGTTAATGGTCGGGTTTATAATAAACTCACCGTTGACCCTCCCAACTACCACCCCGGCAATCGGCCCTTCGAACGGGATATCGGAAATGGTCAGGGCGACAGAAGCCCCGATCATAGCCGTCACATCAGGTGGGCAGTCCTGATCGACCGACATGACAGTAGCCACAATATGAACATCATTCCTGAACCCGTCGGGGAAAAGCGGTCTAACCGGTCGGTCAATTAGGCGTGCCGACAGGATGGCTTTCTCCGTGGGCCTGCCCTCCCTTTTTATGAACCCACCAGGGATACGTCCCACCGCGTAAAGGCGCTCTTCGTAATCGACCGTAAGGGGAAAGAAGTCTATCCCTTCCCGGGGCCCGGCCGATGCTGTGGCAGCCACCGTTACCACGGTGTCACCATAGCGGACTAGAGCCGAACCGCTGGCCTGTTTGGCCACCTTGCCGATCTCTACCACCAGGGGCCGTCCGCCAACAGTGGTTTGGAATACTTCTGCCATAACTTACCTCCTTTCTCGTCAACTATGCGACTTTCGACGCACCTTATATTATTTCCTTCTCCGAAGCGAAAAAATCGGGCCGTAGAATAAACAAGGGAGCTTCCTTCAAGCCCTCCCGTGTAGGAAATTAATCCACAGTCTGAATCTAAAGCAATTTGCGATACAAACAAGAAAAAGAGCGGGAGAACCGCTCTTTTTTTGTTCTAGGAGTCTGCTGCAAAACATGTTTTAGGCACATGATTTGTATAATTTGACTCAAACAGAGACTAGTTTAAAAAGCTCCAGATGCTAGGCGCATCAAGCATTCGCAGCGATGGCGTACTAAACGTACGTCGAGCAAGAATGCGCGGATGGAACGACGCAGATGGACTTTTGCAACGGTCTCCTAGTGCCGCAGCCCGAGTTTGGCAATGATGGTCCGGTACCTTTCCGGATCATTGTTGCGTAAGTAATTGAGTAATGCCCGGCGGTGGCCGACCATCTTCAATAGTCCACGGCGGGAGTGGTGATCCTTGCGGTGGGTTTTCAGATGCCCGGTCAGATAGTTGATCCGCTCGGTCAAGATGGCTATCTGGACTTCCGGTGACCCGGTGTCGGTATCGTGAATCCGATACTTGTTGATAATGGCCTGCTTCTGTTCCGACTGTAAAGTCACTTTTGTTCACCTCCTTCATTGCAAATCCCCGTTAGCCAAGAAAATCGTCGGAGGAACGACAAACCTAGCTGACGGTTCATATTATTTCTCATCCACCCGGTGGGTGGAAAGGTTGTCTACTTACCAATAATCGTGATTACCAGGCGGCCGGACGGAATGTCTTTGATCACCAGATCAAACACTCGCCCCGACCGGGAAAAAAAACCGCGAAAGCGGGTTGCTGTTGGCACATGTCCCGGAATCTCACTCACGGCCCGGATCAGATCGACGGCGGTGATTTTTTCCTGCCTAAGATCCCGAAGCCTCTTTTTGGCGTGCTCGGTAATTATCACTTTCACTCGAGCCCACCGCCCTTCGGTTAGTTTGCCCGCAGACGGTCTAAGTCGATCTCCTCCTGTGCGATCATGGAATATAATGCATCCTGGAATGCCAACTCCGACGCGTGTTCCGAGCCGGACCTTACGTAAAGGAATTCCAGTTCCTTTTTCAATAACAAGAACTCGTCGCTGAGGCAGATCAGGGTAATCTTTTGAACGATCTGCCTGATGTCCTTGTGGTGATTATCAACCATCGGCAGAACCATCCTCTTACGCCCCTTCCCGGCAAGGTGCCGATCACGCAATTCATTCTAGCATAGGCACTGGTAAAAGTAAATAATGGTGGCCCTGTATCAGTCTATGACCCCGGGACGGGGTTATACCTGGAAGAATCGGGCATCCGGCCGCCCCAGAAGTCTTCGGGCTTGTTGTACATCAGACCGGATTTGTCCGATCAGGTCCCCGATGTTATCAAACCGGTTTTCATTGCGGAGCTTGTGACGGAACTCCACGGTAACCTGCTGCCCATAAAGGTCCCCGGAGTAATCCAGGACATGCGCCTCAACAACGGTATCCCGGCCATTCCCAAAGGTCGGTTTCATCCCGATATTAACCACGGAATTAAACCAGCCGGCCTCAAGTTCAATCCGAGCGGCGTAAACCCCCCGTGATGGCAGCACCAGATCGGGGGGCAGTTCCAGGTTGGCAGTTGGGAATCCAATCTCCCGACCCCGCATTTCCCCTCCCACTACCTGCCCGTTGAGTGTCGGCCAGTACCCGAGAAACTCCCGGGCCGCCTCCACATCGCCTTCCTCAAGAGCCTGCCGGATTACAGTGCTGCTAACAACTAGCCCCCGGACCAGAACGGGGGGGACGACCCCGACCTCAATCCCAAACCGGCGGCCCAGGTCCCGAAGCAATTCCGGGGTGCCCCGGCCCCCCCGGCCGAAGTTAAAATTGAACCCGACGAATATGGCTACCGGATTGATTTCTTTCCTGATAATTTCACTGATGAACTGCTCCGGTTCAAGGTCGGCAAGGGAACGGTCAAAAGGCACCTCAAGGAGCGCATCCACTCCCAGAGCCTTGATTAACTCTGCCTTTTTTGTGCGGCTGACCAGCATTTTGGGGGCTGCCGCCGGGTTCAGCACCTGAAGAGGGTGGGGGCAAAAAGTCAACACCACGGAAAGCCCGGAACACTCTCCGGCGCGGGCAACGGTCTCACTGATCAGCTTCCGGTGGCCGAGGTGAACCCCGTCAAAGTTTCCCAGGGCAAGCACCACCTGATCATGTTCTCTTTTCCATTCCTGCACCTGTCTGCACCAAATCATATCTGTCTCCTCAGTCGGGTTGTCGAAACACTTTTTTCATTCGCCAGGACAAAATTCCGTCTTCGAGGACAGTCTCTCCGATGCCCAGCAGTTCCTCACTGGGGGCATAAACCCGAACGGCGCTTCCGTGGCCCGCCGGGTCGGCGTCAACCGCCCCGCGTGCGGGAACCGGCCGGCCGTTGATCGCCAGCAGTACCGCATCCCGGTTCAGGACCACCCTGGGTAGGTGCCCGATGCCGAAATCCATGGGGAGGACGAAACTAAAATCCCCTGCCGCCATTAAGTCTGCCAGCTCCTCGAAAGTATAAGCCTGGCCTATGGTGAAAGGCCCGGACCGGGTACGGGTGAGAAAATAGAGACTCGCCCCGCAGCCAAGGGTTTGGCCGATGTCGGCACACAATGAACGTACATAAGTCCCTTTGGAGCAACGAACATGAAACAAAACCCGGGGGTGTTCCGCATCCGGGTAGTATTTGAGCAGCCGCAGCTGGTGAATTGTCACTTCTCTGGCCGGGCGGTTTACTTCCTGCCCTGACCGGGCCAATTCGTAGAGTCTTTTGCCCCCGATTTTGACTGCCGAAACCATTGGAGGCACCTGCCGAATGGCCCCGGTAAAATCGTCCATAGCCAACCGAACCCGGTGTTCCTCGATATGCCCGGCCGCAGCCGACCGCAGGATATGGCCAAAACTGTCCAGGGTGTCAGTCTCAAGACCGAGAACCATCTCCGCCCTGTACTCTTTGTCCACATCACCGAGGTACTCGGCGATCCTGGTGGCGAGTCCCATACAGATGGGCAGCACCCCGGCCGCTCCCGGATCAAGCGTTCCCGTGTGACCGACCCGTTTTTGCCCGATCAGGCGGCGCACGGCATTGACCGCATCATGGGATGTCATTCCCGTAGGTTTCAGCAGATTGAGCAACCCGTTCACCTGCGGCCTCCTTCGCCTTCGGGGGGCAATTTCTTCAGATAATCAGAGGCAGCAGCCACCACAGTCCGGGTCACAACGGAGAGGTCCCCTTTAAGGGTACAGCCGGCAGCTCTCACATGACCCCCACCGCCAAACCAGCCTGCGAGAACGTTAACATCGGCTTTTGTCTTGGAGCGAAGGCTGACTTTGACCTCTCCATGCTTAGTTTCCTTAAACAAAATGGCGATTTCTACACCTTCCAGAGATCGGGGATGATTAATCAGCCCCTCGATATGATCTTCGGTAGCCCCCAACCCCGTAATCGTCCCATGGGGAAGTGCTATCCAGGCCACCCGGCCGTCTTCGGACAGCCTCATGGTGTCCAAGGCCCTGCCCAAAAGCTGCAGCCCGACAAGGGGCTTAGACTGGAACAGGTTCAGGTGAGCGGTACTTGTATCCGCACCTAACTCTAGAAGATCGGCTGCCACGCGATGGGTTTGGGCGCTGGTGCTGCTGTACTGGAAACAGCCGGTGTCCATGACAAGCGCCGTATAAAGGGCGGTGGCCACCGAAGAGGATATTTTCTGGCCCATGGCCCCCAGCAGCTGGTAAATCACTTCACCCGCAGCAGCGGCTTCGGGCAGCACCAGTTGGTATTGGCCAAACCCATTGTTGCTGACATGGTGGTCAATATTAATTACAACTTCTGCCTTCCGGATTAGCCCGGCCGTTCTAGTGCCCGTGCGTTCCACGTCCGTGCAGTCAAGAACCACAGCGACCGGTGGGATGTGATCAATAACTTCTGGCGAGACAAACCTGTCGGACCAATCCAGAAAGCAGTACAGCCCCGGGACGGGATCCTCGGCGACCATGAGAACCTTATGTCCCCGCTCGGTCAAGGCCTGTCCAAGGGCTATCGTGGAACCAATACTGTCTCCATCCGGCGAAATATGTGACGCCAGAAGGACCTCTGGTGCTGTCGCCAGAATACCGGCGATCCCGGCCAAATCATTCATCATGTTTCTCTTCTTCATGGGGCTGCTGCTCCAGCTCGGTCAGCAGCCGGGAAATTCGGATTCCGTGTTCGATGGACTGGTCGGGTTTAAAGCTGATCTCGGGAGTGCAGCGGAGCCGAATCCGGCGGCCTAGTTCGGACCGGATAAAACCAGTCGCCTTGTTTAGGGCCTGCAGCGACTGATCGCCGGACTCGCCCCGACCAAGGACGCTGACAAAAACCCTGGCATACTTGAGGTCGGACGATAGCTCGACCTTGGTGACAGTGACAAACCCAACCCGTGGGTCCTTGATTTCATTCCGGATGATGTCAGCCAGTTCCTTCTTCATCTGTTCGGCCACCCGGTCAACTCGGTAATTGGGCATAAAGTCCACCCCTTGTTGAGGTTACAGTTCTCTCTTTACCTTCTCCAGGTAAAAGGCTTCAATAATGTCGCCTTCTTTGACGTCAGGGTAGTTTTCCACCCCGATCCCGCATTCATACCCCTGGACCACTTCCTTGACATCATCTTTGAACCGGCGCAGGGAACTGATCTTGCTTTCGTGCACAACGACGCCGTCCCGGATTACCCGGACATCGGCGGTTTTGGTTATTTTCCCGTCCAGCACATAGCATCCGGCGACCATCCCCACCTTGGGAACCTTGATGATAAGGCGTACTTCCGCCCGGCCCAGGTTGACCTCTTTGATTTCGGGCTCCAGGAGGCCTTCCATGGCCGCCCGCACATCTTCCAGGGCATCGTAGATAACCCGGTACAGCCTAATATCCACCTGTTCATTGTCCGCAGCCTTACGGGAATTGGCGTCGGGCCGGACATTGAACCCGATGATGATCGCCGAAGAAGCCGATGCCAGCATGACGTCACTTTCGGTAATGGCACCTACTCCGCCGTGGATACAGTTCACCCTGACCTCACTCGTGCTCAACTTCTCCAGGGCTGTTTTAATTGCTTCAACAGACCCCTGGACATCGCCCTTGACCACCAAATTCAGGTCCTTGACCTGACCCTCCTTCATGTTCTTGAAGAAATCATCGAGGGAGACCTTGGACGTCTTCTGCATTTCCTCTTCCCGTTTGGCGGTCTGGCGCATCGATGTCACCTGCCGCGCCAGTTTGTCATCTGTGGTTACCACCAGGATATCACCGGCCGAGGGAACATCCGACAAACCCTGAATTTCGACAGGCATTGAGGGCAGGGCCTTCTTGACCCGGCGCCCCTTATCGTCGACCATGGCCCGAATCTTGCCGCTGGTCAGGCCGACAATGGCTGTGTCACCAACCTGAAGCGTCCCTGTTTCAATAAGAACCGTGGCCACCGGGCCTTTGCCCTTGTCAAGTTCAGCCTCGATAACCGTCCCTTTGGCCGGGCGATCCGGATTGGCCTTCAACTCTCCAATCTCGGCCACCAGAAGGATCATTTCCAACAGGTGTTCGATCCCCTCGCGGGTGTGAGCCGAGACAGGAACACAGATGGTCTCGCCGCCCCAATCCTCGGTCACCAGCCCATACTCGGTCAACTGCTGTTTCACCCGATCCGGCTGGGCGTCGTGCTTATCAATCTTGTTGATGGCCACAATAATCGGAACATTGGCCGCTTTGGCATGGTTGATGGCCTCCACTGTCTGGGGCATCACCCCGTCATCGGCGGCAACAACCAGGATGGCAATGTCTGTAACCCCCGCCCCCCGGGCCCTCATGGCAGTGAAAGCTTCGTGCCCCGGGGTATCTATAAACGTAATCTTCTTGCCGTGAATCTCTACCTGGTAAGCCCCAATATGCTGGGTGATTCCGCCCGCTTCCTGGGCGGTCACGTTCGCTTCACGGATGGCGTCCAGGAGCGATGTTTTACCATGGTCGACATGCCCCATAACGGTTACCACCGGTGGGCGCTCCATTAGCGTTTCCGGGGCATCCACGATTTCTTCAATTAAATCCGTCGGTTTTTCCGTGATCACTTCCACGGCAATGCCATAATCCGAAACCAGAAGCTGAGCGGTTTCGGCGTCGACTTCCTGGTTAATCGTTGCCAGGACTCCCAACCCCATCAGGCGCTTGATCAGTTCGGAGACTGTCCGTCCCGATTTAGCAGCCAACTCTTGCACGGTCAACCGTTCGGGTATGGCAATGCTCTTCGGTGGCAGTGTCCCCGGGGCCCTGCCTTCCCTTGCCCCGGTTCCTCTCCCCGGCCCTCGATCGCCTTTTCTCCTGGGCGAACGGATTGCCGCGTCGTCCCTTCCGGTGATGAAATCCTTATTCTTGCCGCGCTTTACGTCTTTGGCCTTGTCTGGAGCCGGAGGCTTGCCCTGATCCCTGGTTTTGGGAGCTGGCGGTTTGGATGCCGTAGCTGCCGGCTTAGGGGGGCCAAACACTTTTTTCCGGTCAACAGTTTCCCCAGCCCCGGGGGGTCGACGATAAGCATCAACAGGGCCTGTGGGCCGCGGCCCACCCGGACCGGCCATACCGGGCCTGCGTTCCGGCCCTCGGAAACCGGCCTGTTCTTGGCGGCCTGACGGTCTATCTCCAACCCTTCCCGGAGGAACAGGTCGATCATTTGCTGTTCTGGGTGGAAATGGAGGACGTGCCTGCTGCCCCTGGGCACCCGGTTGCACGTTGGTGACACGGGGTTGGCCTTCCCTCTGTCCCGGAGCACCAAGACGTTGTCCCGAGGGAACCGGCCTGCCGTCTGGACCTAGAGGGGGCCTGGCTCCCGCCGAACGCGGCGGCAGTGGTCTGCCGTCCGGACCTACGGGCCGCATCGGCCTGCCATCAGGACCCATAGGGGGTCTCGCTCCCGCCGGACGCGGCGGCAGTGGTCTGTCGTCCGGACCTGCGGGCCGCATCGGCCTGCCATCAGGACCCATAGGGGGTCTCGCTCCCGCCGGACGCGGCGGCAGTGGTCTGCCGTCCGGACCTGCGGGCCGCATCGGCCTGCCGTCAGGACCTAGAGGGGGTCTCGCTCCCGCCGGACGCGGCGGCAGTGGTCTGCCGTCCGGACCTACGGGCCGCATCGGCCTGCCGTCAGGACCTAGAGGGGGGCTCGCTCCCGCCGGGCCCGGCGGGGGGG
>Ga0074195_1000177_pt1 | contig 151627 bp, 134 predicted proteins | sample EPASupsiteHSE623_FD_64525 | JGI IMG/M metagenome (GOLD analysis project Ga0074195, IMG submission 64525) | Bioremediated contaminated groundwater from EPA Superfund site, New Mexico - Sample HSE6-23 | ecosystem: Environmental > Aquatic > Deep subsurface > Groundwater > Contaminated ...
CGAACAGAGAAGTTAAGCCCGCCAGCGCCGATGGTACTGCAGTCATGTGGGAGAGTAGGTCGTCGCCCTTTTATCAGACCCTGTGTTCAAACGAGCACAGGGTTTTTTTATGCCCCATGCGCTGCCCTCCTTTAACCTTTTTCATCCATATATTGTGTATTTTTCAGTTCACGGCAAAAGATGAAATGAATGCTTAGTCAGGTATTTTTTGTTCCTATGCTAAAAGTTATAATTTTGTCTTCCTGAATGGATAACAACCTAACCAATATTAGCGGTAAGCTTCGCGACGGGGACCAGGAAGCTTATGTCTTCCTCTTCCGGAAATATTATGTGTCGCTCTGTTCTTATTCCCGAAGATATGTCGGGCGGAAAGATGTGGCCGAAGAAGTTGTTTCGGAAACATTCTTCAACCTGTGGCGGAACAGGGCATCGCTTGAAATTCATTCTTCCGTAAAAGGGTATCTGTTTCACGCCGTACTGAATAACTCCTTAAACCACTTACGGAAACTTAAAAAGGAGGAAAGACTTGAAGATTATTTCAGGGATGCTTCAGAAGAAAATATCGGGTTTATGATGAGTGCGGAGGAGATTTCTTCCGATAGCCTGGTACTGAAAGATCTGACCACGACCATTGACCAGGCCGTGGAACGCCTTCCGCCTCAGCAGCAAACCGTCTTTAGGCTGAAACGCTATGAAGGCAAAAAATTAGCTGAGATTGCCGCAGTCATGGGTATTTCCGTGAAGACGGTCGAGATGCATCTGGCCAAAGCCATGTTCACCTTGCGCAAATCATTGAAGGAGTATCTGCCCGCATTTATTCTTTATCTTCTGTTCGAAAATATTTAACGGAGCACCCGAATTTTTTTATTTTAATTTTTTCCCGGTCCGCATACAGGGTTTTTTCCTGTTCGTGCATCATCTGGTTGAAGACTATTTTATGCAATCACAACAAACCATACATGAATCGATCGTCCGTCTGTTTTCCGGAGAAGCCGGGAATGAGGAAAAGAGCAGGGTAGAAGCCTGGCTAAATCAGGAATCCGCGAACAGAAAGCTGTTTCATGACCTCCGGGAGATCTGGTTGAGCTCGGGTGTAAAAAACAATACGGATGACTACGACGTGGAGCATGCCATACAGCTTTTTAAACAAAAAACTTCATTTTTGGAGAAGAAAGCTCCAGGGAAGAACTTCCTTCCCGGATTTCTACGGTATGCTGCCATCTTCATTCTGATGCTGATGCTTCCGGCAACCTACTATTTTGGAAGAAGATCGACGACCGGTGCAGATGCAATGACGACCATTGCCTGTGCCGCAGGCGACAAAACCACAGTTGTGCTGCCCGACAGTTCGAAGGTATTTCTTAACTCGGACAGTAAGCTCACATTTAGTAACAATTTCAGAAACGGATCCCGGCAGGTTTCGTTGAAAGGCGAAGCTTATTTTCAAGTACGGAAGGACCCTGAAAACCCGTTCCGGGTCAGCACCTCCGATTTGGATGTGGAAGTTCTCGGTACCGAGTTTAACTTGAAAGCTTATGCCGGTGAACCGACGATAACGACCACCCTGGTTACGGGAAGCCTCGAAGTGAGCAGCAGGAAAGAATCGATACGGATCAAACCGAGTCAAAAGCTGGTGTTTGATAAAGCAGCCGGAAAAATGCTTGTATCAGATATTTCAGATTTCGCTCCGGAAACCGAATGGAAAGACGGACGATTTGTATTTCGGAACCGCTCGCTTGTTGAAATGGAACATCAACTGGAGCGCTGGTTCGACGTGGAGATCGTATTTGCCGACGAACAGGTGAAAGACCGCCGGTTTACCGGGACGCTGGAGCATGAAAGTATCCTGGAAGTGCTCTCCTTCTTTGGCCGGTCCAATTTTGTTGCCTATCACATCAATCAGAATCAAATCACTTTTTATACCGAATCGCCTATGAACTAAAAGTACGGGTAAAAAAGAAAGGAAGCGCTTCCAACACCTCCTCTCTTACATTGTAAACCTAAGTTTAACTTAAAATTCACTCAAATTTATGAAAATTAATCCGATTAATTTGCCGGTCAGCATGATTCGGCAGTTAAAAAAAATTTACTTAATCATGAAGTTAACAGGACTGTTAATTTTGGCAATATGCCTGCAGGTTTCGGCTTCGGTCTGGTCTCAGACCACCCGGATTACCCTGAAGGAGAACCGTACAACGCTGCAGGAACTGTTTATGGCAATTGAAAACCAGACGGGATATCGCTTCTTTTATAATAATGATGAGGTTGATGTGTCGCAGAAGATAACGATCCAGGGTACTGACCAGGCGGTGGGCGATGTTCTTACCCAGGCGTTCAGAAACCTGCCCTATACGTTCAAGGAAGTTGAAAACAGGCTTATCCTTGTCGAGTTCAACGGAGATCAGCCGGGAACGGTGGCGAGCAGGCAAAACATGTCGGTATCAGGAACAGTCACCGACGCGGCGGGTGATCCGCTTCCGGGGGTATCAATCGTAATAAAGGGAACGTCCGCCGGAACTATCACGAATACGAATGGTCGTTACTCCCTGTCGGGCATTCCGGGAACCGCCATCCTTCAGTTTTCATTTGTGGGTATGCAGGCACAGGAAGTGGCCGTGGCCGGCAAAACGACCATCAATGTCGTGCTCGAAGAAGAAATGAGGGGCATTGACGAAGTGGTGGTTGTCGGTTTTGGTGTTCAGAAAAAAGTGAACCTCACCGGGGCCATTGGCACCGCCGATGCCCAAACCTTTGAAGAACGTCCGGTTACGAATGCGGTCCAGGCGCTTCAGGGTGCCATACCGGGACTGATTATTTCAAATACCGCAAGCGGAGGCGAGCTGAATGCCGCCAAATCGATCCGGATCCGCGGAACCGGCACCATTGGTCAAACCTCAAAGGGAGATCCGTTAATCTTGATCGACGGGATGGAAGGAAGCCTGAGCAATATCAATCCGCAGGACATTGAAAGTGTATCGGTTTTAAAGGATGCAGCTGCATCGTCCATTTATGGTTCACGTGCTCCCTTCGGTGTTATCCTGGTCACCACCAAATCGGGTAAAAAAGGATTGACCACTGTGAATTACAATAACAGCTTTCGGTTTAGCACGCCGAATATGATGCCGGACCTGATGAATTCATGGGAATTCGTCAATTATTTTGATGATGCACAGTTCAATGGCAGCAACAATCATTTGTACGATGATGTCTATATGCAAAAGGTGAAAGACTACTTTGAAGGAAAGACTGATCCGAAAGTGGCTATGGACATGGTCAGTGGAAAATGGTACGGTGACCTGGCTTACGGGAACGTTGACTGGCTTGAAGAGTATTACCGGAAATGGTCACCTTCTCAGGAGCATAACCTGAGTGTGAGCGGCGGGACCGATAAGGTAACTTACTATCTGTCGACAAACTACCTGGGCCAGGAAGGTTTTCTGAACCACGGTACCGACGAATTCTCCCGATACACCGTTACCGGAAAGATTTCGGCGAGTCTGACCGATTATTTGAAAGCCGATTATTCCAGCCGATACAGCCGGGTTGATTTTTCCCGCCCTACCTTATGGAACAAAGATTTCTACAATGACCTGTTGCGTCGAGCCAGGCCGGTCCGGCCGATTTACGACCCGAACGGCTATCTGGCTTCCGACGTCAATTACATTGACCCGATGGAAAACGGGGGACGCAGAAAGGAACAAAACGATCAGATGGTGCAGCAGTTGCGGCTGACCATTACGCCTTTGAAAAACTGGAATATTATCGGGGAAATGAATTACCGTACCGACAACAACTGGACACACGAAGACCGGAATCTGATCTACTCCCATTATGCGAATGATCCGGAAAAAACCTATAAGGCGGTATATAGCCCGGCAAACAGCGATGTCCTGGAGTATTCGGGAAGGACGACCTATGTAAACCCGAACATTTACTCGAACTATCATACCACGATTGGAAAGCACAATTTAGCGGGTACCGCAGGATTTCAGTTCGAAAATTCCAAAAACCGGACACTGACAGGGCGACGCAATGATCTGATCACCTACGATCTGCCTGTTTTGGATCAGACGACGAGCACCACCGGCTATTCCCTGGGTGGAAATTATAATGAGTGGGCCACTGCCGGATTCTTTGGACGTGTGAATTATGATTATGACGGTCGCTACCTGGTAGAAGTGAACGGACGTTATGACGGCAGTTCCCGCTTTCGCAGTGACAGCCGCTGGGTGATGTCACCTTCGGCTTCGCTGGGCTGGAATATTGCCAGGGAGAATTTTTTCGCCCCCTATTCCAACCTGATCCAGATGCTGAAATTCAGAGCCTCCTATGGCGTTCTGGCTAATCAAAATACGAGCGACCTGTATCCGACGTATCAAACGATCGGAACAGTCACCGCAGGAGCAAACTGGATCCTGAACGGACAAAAACCCAATATTGCTTCAGCACCCGGGTTAGTGTCCAGTACGCTGACCTGGGAAAAGATCAACACAAAGAATGTGGGATTGGACATTAGCATGTTCAACAGCCGCTTCAGCGGTTCGTTCGACTATTTTATCCGGGAAACAAAGGACATGGTTGAACCGGGAGTTGAACTTCCGGCTATCCTCGGAACAGGTGTTCCTCCTACAAATAATACGGATTTGGAAACTTACGGATGGGAGTTGGAGCTTTCCTGGCGGGATAAAAAGGGCGATTTTTCCTATGGCGTTCGGCTAAACATAGCCGATGCGCTGACGAAGATTACGAAATTTGCCAATCCTACGGGGATGTTGTCCCGGCACATAGCCGGTGAACTGACGAATAATATCTATGGCTACACGACCGTTGGCATTGCAAAGACCGACGAAGAAATGCAGGCGCATCTGGCACCGCTCACGGCGGGCGGGCAGAATGCGCTGGGCTCCAAGTGGGCAGCCGGCGATATGATGTACGCAGATATTAACGGCGACAAGAAACTAAGCGAAGGAGCCGGTACGATTCATGACATGGGCGACCTGAAAAAGATCGGCAACAGCACAGCCCGTTTCCTGACCGGGCTGAACCTCGACGCCGAATGGAAGGGATTCTCGATGCAAATGTTCTGGCAAGGGGTTCTGAAACGCGATTACGTGCCCGGTGCGATGGTATTTTGGGGTGCAAATGCCGGCGGCCAATGGTGGTCGACTGCCCTGAAACCGCATCTGGATTATTTCCGGGCTGAGGCGGATCATCCGCTTGGACAGAATCTGGATCCTTATTATGCACGCCCGCAGTTCAACGATAAGAACCAGAAGGTACAAACCCGGTATCTGCAAAGCGCTGCCTACCTCCGGTTAAAGAGCTTACAGGTGGGTTATACCTTGCCGGCTATGTGGACCAAAAGCCTGGCGCTTCAGAAAGTACGCTTCTTTGCCGCGGGCGAGAATCTGCTGACCATTACCAGTCTGACGGAGGTGATGGATCCGGAAACTGCAGGCGTTGGTGTGCATGGTGGTATTGTTTACCCCTTATCGCGCACCTATTCATTTGGGGTGAGTGTAAACTTTTAAAACAGTAAAGCAATGTACAAATATTATATAAGCATAAAAAGTCTCCTGTTTGGGCTCCTTTTGTTTTGGTTTTCAGCCTGTAATGAGGTCCTGGATATTACGCCGCCTTCGGAAGTATCGCCGGAGAAATACCTGTGGGATGAAGCGCAGTTAGCTGCTTATGTTAATAATTACTATTATTCAAATAACAGCTATAATGAATACAGTGTCGACAAAGGCGGTATGCTGCCCAGCCATGCCGGCGGGGCAGGAGAATCGTTCTATCATGAGGACCTGGCAACGGATAATGTCACCTCCAAAACCAGCAATAACCGTTACATTACCGGCTTATGGCGGGTTGATCAGGATGGTGGGTACTGGAATTTCAATAACATCTACCCACTGAATTATTTCCTGCAGACAGCGGTTCCCCGCTTCGAGGAAGGCAAAATAACCGGGGCGGCTACCAACATTAAGCATTATATTGGCGAAGGCTATTTTTTACGTGCTCAGGAGTATTTCTTCAGGCTCCGGAAACTGGGCGACTTCCCGATCCTGACCCAGACCCTGCCCGACAATCAGGAAGCATTGGTCGAGGCTTCGAAACGGATGCCGCGCAATGAAGTGGCCCGCTTCATCCTTAGCGATCTGGATAAGGCGATTGAACTGCTGGGAAATACTCCGGCTGGCGGGAAATTGCGGATTACTCAACATGCGGCCTTACTGCTGAAAGCGCGGGTTGCTTTATTTGAAGCAACCTGGGAAAAGTACCATGCCGGTACGGCAAATGTGCCCAAAGGACCGGGGTGGCCGGGAGCCGAAAAAGATTACAATAAGGACTACCAGTTCCCCGGCGGAAGCCTCGACGGAGAGATCAGCTTCTTTCTGACCGAAGCCATGGAAGCATCGTCGGCCATCGCTGATGCGATTCCCTTAGTTTCGAATAACAAGGTGATCCGTGAATCGGCGGCTCAGGCCAAAAATCCTTATTACGATATGTTTGCGTCGCCTGATCCGGGCGCTTACGGCGAGGTGATCATGTATCGGGCCTATAATGTCAGTCTGGGCGTGCGCCACACCTATAACCACATGCTTTACCACGGGGCCGCCCGGGGGTATACGCGCCAGTATGCCGATAATTTCCTGATGGAGAACGGACTGCCGGTTTATGCTCCCGGCAGCGGTTATGAGGGCGACGATTTTATTGAAGATACCAAGATCGGGCGCGATTGGCGCTGGAAACTGTTTATGAAGGCTCCCAATGAAATCAAGGCTTTTGAAAATATTACAACGCCTGAACGCTTTCCAAACGCTCCTGCAATCACCAGTTCCGATGCAAAGACCTCTGCGGCAACGGGTTATCTGTTAGGAAAGGGCTACTCGCATAATTACAACATGCAGGTCCTGAATGAAGATATTACAGCTCCGGTCATTTTCCGGGCGGCCGAAGCTTATCTCACTTATATCGAGGCATGCTATGAAAAGAATGGATCGCTCGATTCAAAAGCAGCCGGCTACTGGAGGGCCATCCGGGCCAGGGCAGGGGTGGATGAGGATTATCAGAAAACCATTCTGGCCACTGACATGGAAAAGGAAGGACAAAATGACTGGGGAGCATATTCCAAAGGCGTTTTGATCGATGCCACGCTTTATAACATCCGCCGCGAACGGCGCAGCGAGTTCATTGGCGAAGGTTTTCGCTATAACGATCTAATCCGGTGGAGAGCCATGGATCAGCTTAACGGATTCCAGATTGAGGGAGCAAAGATCTGGGGGCCGCTGAAAGATCGTTATCCAGAAGGCGCCCTGCTGGCCGATCAGGCTAATGAAAAGCAAAATACCGTGTCGTCGCCAAACCTGAGCGCTTATTTCAGACCGTATCAGGTAACCCGGACAAACAATAACTTTTACGACGGGTTATTCTTTAATGACGCCCATTACCTGAGCCCCATTGCCGTGAAGCATTTCCTGATCTCATCATCCGACGGCCAAACCGTGTCGACTTCGCCGATTTATCAGAACCCGGGCTGGCCGATTGTGGCCGGTGAGGGTGCTGGAACCAACTAACGTTTAATCATTTGTTGTAACACTGCTTTGAACGGTTCATTCACGACCGGTTCAAAGCAGTGTTCTGTTGAAAAATATGGATCAGACAGCAGGCATGGATGTTCCGGAGAGTTATTTTATTACCTTTACTTTTGTTAAAGAATAACAAAATAACCAGGTGTCTTTGTGAAAAAATTCCTGCATACTGAAAAAGAATTGGTAAAAAAAATGGCGGAAGGTGATTCGTTTGCCTTTGAGGTGCTTTTTTACAAATACCGGAATAAGGTGAAGGGATTTGCGTTCAAAATGATTCCAAGTCAGGTTGATCCGGAAGAAATCGTCCAGGAAGTATTTGTAAAGTTATGGATGAAAAAGGAAAGCGTTGATCCGGAGAAAGATTTTCAGTCTTTTCTGTTTTCGATTGCGAAGAACCTCATCCTTGATCATCTGAAATCGGCCGTGAACCGGAAGCTTTATTTTACAAGTGAGTATTTCCAGCAGGATTTGTTGAGTGAAGACGGTGCCGAAGGTCATCCGCCGGAAGATGCCGAGGATCGGCTTCGTCATTTGATTGAACAGATGCCGGGACGGCGAAGGGAGATTTTTTGTCTCAGCCGGTTCGAGGGCTTAAGCTACAGGCAGATCGCCGAAAGGTTAAATATTTCTGAAAATACAGTTGACAGTCAAATTCGCAATGCCCTGGCTTTTCTGCGGGACCATTTCAGAAAAATGATCCTGATCCTGTTCTGCTGATCCTGACAGGTATCATTAAAATTGCGCTGTCCGAATATTTTTTCAGGAAAAGCTTCACGGAAATTCAATCGTCTCTCGTATTACTTCAAATTGTTTAACAATGAATGAACAGATCAGCGGGATCGCCAATAAATTTTTGACGAAGGAAGATTGCAGCAGGGAAGAGTTAACGCTTTTTAAAAGCTGGCTTTCCAGTCCCTCAAGCCGGGACGAAGTTGAGATGTGGTTGACGAAAAACTGGGCAGGCGCCGCCGAAATGGACTCGCATCTTTTGATTGAAGATATAACCCGGCATATAGAAAATTATCAGAAACGACGTCATGAAAAATCCGGGTTTTCGTTCAAAAGCGTCGTGAAAATTTATCAACGGGTAGCTGCTTTTATTCTGATTCCGGTTATCATCCTGGGCGTTTTATATTGGATCGGTCAATCTTCCCGGGACCTGGTGCAATACACCGAAACAATTGCACCCAGGGGACAGAAGTCACAAATCATCCTGACCGATGGTACAAAGGTATGGCTTAATTCAGAGACTAAAATCCGGTATCCCGGCCGGTTCGGCAACCTGAGGCGGGAGGTTTACCTGGAAGGAGAGGCTTTCTTTGAGGTCGCCCGAAATTCGGGCAGGCCATTTATTGTTCACGCTTCAGAACTTGACGTGAAGGTACTGGGAACGAAATTTAATATCAAGGCTTATCCGGACGAAAATCAGATTGAGACTTCCCTGTTTGAAGGCAAGATAAACCTGTTATGGAATGATCCTTTATCAGCAAAACAACTCGAACGGGAAATTGATCCCAAACAATCTTTTGTATATGATAAATTTAGTCGGCAGGTGTTTGCCGGCAGGTTCTTGCGGGAGGAGATCAACGGATGGAAGAAAAATCAACTGATTTTTAAGGATGATACATTCAGTAATCTGGTACGGAAAGTGGAACGTTGGTATGATATTGATATTATTTATGATGAAAAACAATTTAGTGACCGGCAACTCACTGTCGAGTTATATGAAGGTGAAAGGCTGGAGCGTTTGCTGGAAGTCATCAGTCTGACCTTGTCGGTCGATTATCAGTTCGAGAACGGAAAAATTATTTTAACGCCTAAAAGCTAATTCAATATGTAAAAAAACAAGAGCGATAATTGGTCGAAGAATTACCGCCCTTTTTATGTCAAATGTGGGTTAAACACTTAACACAACAAATTTATGAAAAAAAACAGATCAAGTCTGTGCAGGGGATTGTTTTTTCCTGTGCGAAAGTATTTGCGAATTATGAAATTAACGTTCATCTTTATGTTTTGGGCACTGATGGCCTTTGCATCAGTGAGTTACTCGCAGTCAACCCGGTTGACTTTTGAGTTGAGTGATGTCACAATTGAAAGTGTCTTTAAACAAATTGAAGAACTTTCAGCGTTTAAGTTTGCGTATAACAGTACCAGACTGGATATTACAAGAAAAATCGACATTTCGGCGGAGAATCAAACCATCGATGCCATCCTTCAGGAGATCCTTGGTTCATCTGATTACCGATACCAGATCGTTGACCGCTACATTATTATTACCGACAAAAATGGTCAAAAAGTAACGGGGCTTGCCGCGCTGCAATCCAAGAAAGTGAGTGGGAAGGTAACTGATGCTGAGGGCATCCCGCTTCCCGGAGTATCCGTGGTAGTAAAGGGTACTACAACAGGTGTGATCACGGATGCGAACGGAGACTATGCGATCACCGATGTCCCCGGAAATGCAATCCTGCAGTTTTCTTTTGTTGGTATGAAACCGCTGGAGATTACTGTGGGGGATAAAACGGTTATTCCGGTTGAAATGGAAGAAGAGACAATCGGACTGGAAGAAGTCATCGCCGTCGGCTACGGAACAGTGAAGAAGAGTGATTTGACCGGATCAGTTTCTTCTATTAAAACGGAAGATCTCCAAAAGATGCCTGTCACCTCTTTTGATCAGGCCATTCAGGGGCGTGCGTCCGGAGTTCAGGTCACCCAGGCGTCATCTGCTCCGGGTGGCAGGGTGCTTATCCGCGTCCGTGGAGGGAATTCGCTGAGCAGCAGCAACGAACCGCTGTATGTAGTGGACGGTTACCCGATTTCAGCCGGAACTTCGGCCGGAGGAAGCGGCGCTGGGCAGAATCCGCTGGCAACATTGAATACCAGTGATATTGCTTCCATTGAAATTCTGAAAGATGCCTCGGCAACAGCTATTTACGGTGCCCGTGGTGCAAACGGCGTTGTGCTGATCACCACCAAACGGGGGCAGATCGGTACAACGAAGGTTACTTTCGATGGCTATTCCGGTATCCAGGAAGTTGCCAATAAACAGGATATGATGAATGCCCGGGAATTTGCGGAACTGGTTAATGAGGCCAGAGCCAACGATGGCTCAACTCCTGCATTCCCCAATGCCACTGATTTGTATAACTTTCCTGATCCGTCTTCGCTTGGAGAGGGGGTCGATTATCAGGACGAGATATTTCGCTCAGCGCCTATTCATAGTTATAATTTAGGTATCTCGGGAGGAAACGAAACGGTTCGTTATGCCTTTGGCGGAAGCTATTTCGGACAAACGGGTATTGTGGAAGGAACGAATTTCAACAGGGCATCGTTTCGCAGCAATATCGATTCAAAGCTGAGCGACAGGCTGACGGTGTCTGCCAATCTCACAGCAAGCCATGTCTGGGGTGATATTGGCAGTTCGGAAGGTGATGGCGGAAATAATGCAGGAGTGGTGAACTCTGCTATTCTGATGCCTCCCACTGTTCCCGTTAAACAGGCGAATGGTTCCTATACGCAAATGAATCCGACCCCGGGTGGGTCAACCATTCAGAATCCTGTTCCGATTGCCAAACTGGCCACAAACTACCAGGAGATTGAGCGGCTGCTGGGCAGCATTGATGCAAGCTGGAAAATCATCGGGGGGCTTTCTCTGAAAGTGACCTTCGGAACAGACATGTCGAGCGCTAATCGTTCCGTGTATTGGCCCAAGGAAACCGTGAATGGATCCAATGCGAACGGGTCGGCCTCGCAGGCTAACCGGAAAATGGCATCTTATCTGAACGAAAATATCCTGACATACGATGGCGCCTTTGGCGATCATTCCCTGAACGTAACCGGAGGCTTTACCTGGCAGACTTTTCACAACCAATTCTTTAGTGCGGGGTCAACCAACTTTCCGACTGACGTTTTCGGTGCAGACAACCTGGATGCCGGAACAAGCTATTCCCGTCCTGAATCGGAAAAGGAACAAAGTCAACTGGCGTCCTGGCTGGGGCGCATCAATTATATTTATAAAGGACGTTATTATTTGACACTGACGGGACGGGCCGACGGCAGTTCAAAATTTGGTGCAAACAACAAATGGGCATTCTTCCCCTCAGTGGCTGCAGCGTGGCGAATTTCGGAAGAGAATTTTATGAGCGCATCTTCCTTCTTCAGCAACCTTAAATTAAGAGCCAGTTATGGTCGGACCGGGAACCAGGATATTGCCAATTACCAATCGCTGGAGCGAATGGGTATTATGAATTATCCGTTTAACGGTGTGCTGAACTCAGGGGTCGGACCAAGCAATATCCCCAATCCGGATCTGAAATGGGAAACTACGTCGACCACTGATATCGGTTTTGATCTGGGTGTCTTTGAAAACCGCCTGAACCTGGTTGTCGATTATTATTACAAAAAGACGACGGACCTGCTTTGGAATATCAGTACTCCGCGGACAATCGGCTTTTCGTCGATCTTCAAGAATATCGGCAGCATTGAAAATAAAGGTCTGGAGGTTAGTTTAGGAGGTGATATCACTACGGGTAAACTAAAGTGGAACAGTCAGTTGAACTGGTCGAGGAACCGGAATAAAGTACTGGAAATACCGGGCTACACGCCATCGACCCAGGGGTCGCTTTCCGGGCACCTGAAGGTAAACGGAAGCTGGCTTGAACCAGGACTGCCGGTGGGTGTATGGAATTTGCTGCAATATGACGGTGTATTTCAGGACCAGGCCCAGCTCGAAGCAGGCCCCCGTTCGTCCACAAATGATAAGCTTGGTGCTGCACGCTTTGTTGATAAAAGCAAAGATGACAAGATTAATTATACCGACGACCGGATGATTGTTGGCGATCCTAACCCTGATTTTACCTTTGGATGGTCCAATAATTTTGATTTTAAAGGATTTGATCTTTCTGTATACATGCAAGGCTCCTACGGCAACGATATTATCAATGTACAACGGGCTGAATCGAATGTTTCGGGTCCCTGGGGCAATCAGCGCCGCGAAATCCTGAACCGCTGGACACCCACCAACACCAATACTGACGTATCGCGTGCCCGGGTTACTGTTGATCCTTTGCTTCTTCAGTCATCGTGGCTGATTGAAGACGGCTCCTATCTGCGGGTGAAGACCATCACACTGGGATACACCTTTAGCAAGCTAAAATTCATGAATTCGCTGAGGCTGTATGTGACCGGACAGAACCTGATCACCCTGACCGATTATTCGGGTTTCGACCCGGAAGTGAACTCGCAGGGGAACAGCAATCTTCAGATGGGCGTCGATTATAATGCCTATCCTGCAGCTAAAACGTTTATGGTTGGAGTAAGTGCTTCTTTTTAACCGTTAAATCTGAATGATATGAAATAGCCATAAGCACCAATGCTCATACAAGCTGAAAATGTATAAATGGCTATTCCATGCGTTGGAAATTTGATTGAAAGACTAAAGCAAATACGAAAATTAATCGAATCAATTTTGAAAATTTACACACATGAACCTTAAAAAACAGATCATCATCCTTGTCAGTATATTCATTCTGGCCGGCTGTGAAAGCTTTCTCGAAGAAAAAGTATACAGCAACATGACGCCTCAAAATTTCTATAAGACAGAAGCTGACGCAAAAGCAGCGCTGGCCTCGGTTTATAATGCGATACTTGCCCAGGATGGCTGGGGCCGACAGGTTTGGCTGGCGGCCGAATACCCCGGCGAGGCAGCATGGCCCAATAATTCAGGTGAAGCTTGGCGTACTGAGATGGACCAATACACCTGGACCACCAGTTCAACCGGATTCCCGCAAATATGGGGACAATTATATAAAATGATCAACCGGGCAAACGCCGTTTTACACAATATCGAACAGGTTACATTCTCTACGGAGGGTTTTAAAGATCAAATTGTTGGCGAAACCAGGTTTTTGAGAGCTTTGGCTTATCTTTACCTGATCCGCTTTTTTGATCATATTCCCCTGATGACTGAAGAGAACCTGGACGAAATGAATCCGGTCAATACCGGGACTGATGACGCGGTATGGAAGCTGATCATCGATGATCTCACTTTTGCCAAATCGGCACTGAAAGCCAAAAATACAGGTGCAGATACAGGGCGGGCAACAGCCGGTGCCGCACAGGCCCTGCTGGCCAAGGCGTACCTGACTCTGGGCGGAAAACCATGGAACAAAGCTGAGTACTGGTCCAAAGCTGCACAGGAGGCTAAGGCGATCATGAATAATGCGGCTTACGGATATGGCTTGTGGAGTAGCTATGATGATGTCTTCCTGCTAAAAAACGAGCATGGTCCGGAATATGTTTTCAGTCTGGAATGTGAAAGCAATATGAACAGCGGGCGTGACTTCCCGACCTTTACCGGAATTCGGAATGGAGACCAGATTAAACTCGGAGGCTGGTCGTCGGTTACTGCTCATGTAAAGTTTTTCGATTCCATGGACGTGAGTGACAAACGCAGGTCCAGAACATTTGTGTTGTCGTATCATGGCTATGCCCATCCGGAAAATCTTTACACGTATCCGGGAAACATCACGATCCCTCACTTCAATAAGTTTATCGATATGGCCGATGTCAACGCAACAGGTACGGCCGATTATGCCATGAATATGCCGATCATCAGGTATTCCGATGTGTTGCTGACGCAGTCTGAGGGTGAAAATGAGGCGAATGGTCCGAGTACTGCAGCGGTGGAGGGGATCAACATCGTCAGGGCCAGGGCAGGCCTGCCTGGTTTGAATCCTGCCAATTATACCAAAGAAACCCTTCGGGATGCGATTTTGCAGGAGCGGATCTGGGAATTCTGCGAGGAAGGGCAGGCATATTTCGACCTCAAACGAATGAATGCTATTGCTAAACGCATGACGCCAATTGGAATTACGACTGCAGAAAAACATTATGTTTTTCCAATCCCTCAGGATGAACTGGATGTTAATCCCAATTTAGTTCAAAACGAAGCCTATAAATAATTGATCCGATCTTTCCTTACAGTGGGGTCATCTTTAACCGGATGGCCTCTTCTTTTTTTATCTTTCCGGGGAATATTTCAACGAACCGGCTTTGTGCGGGAACTTTGGATGCGGAGAGGGTACTTCATAAATGAGTTTACCTTTCTTTTTAAGTTCGCTTTTGATATCGCAACTACCACAGCCTCCGCACAGGCTTTTGTCCTTTGTGGTCAGTGATTTCCAGAGCGAATAACCTACTTTCAGAATAACAGCCCCTATCACGAGATACACGAAAATTTCCTGGATCATAGTCCTGAATTTTAAGTTTAAACGAATAAGCTCCCGATTTGGTAAACAGCAAAGGCGGCGATCCATGCAATTGCTGTTGTGTAAACCGAAGTGAACGCGGCCCATTTCCAGCTTGCTTCCTTCCGGATGGCGGCCACAACGGCAACACAGGGGAAATAGATCAGCACGAATACCATCAGGCCAAAAGCGACGAGTGGTGAAAATACTTTTTGTCCGGCTTTGGGCCCGGCCGGATAAGTCTGTTCCTGCAGCTTTTCTTTGAGCGATTGCGAATTCTCGTCAGCATTCATGCCGGCCTGGTACAGCACGCCCATTGAACTCACCACGATTTCCTTGGCGGCCATTCCGGTGATAATGCTCATCCCGATCTTCCAGTCAAATCCAAGCGGGCTAATGACCGGTTCGATAAAACGTCCCATTTTCCCGATGTATGATTGTTCCTGGCGTTCTTCCTCCTGTGCCAGGGATAGTTGTTCTGATCGTTCTGCTTTCTGGCTTGCACTTAGGGCCGGATCTGCTTCAGCCTGGGCAAGCAGGGCCCCGTAATCGCGCGAATACTCAACGTTGCGCGGGTAATAGCCCATTGTCCAGATCAGGATCGATGCAAACAGGATGACTGTTCCCATCTTTTTCAGATACTGGGACCCTTTATGCCACATGTGAATGGTCGTGTTCCGTAAGGTTGGCATCCGGTATGGCGGAAGTTCCATCACAAAGGGTACCTCTTTTTTTGCAAATAAGGTTTTTTTGAAAAACAGTCCCAGCAATACTGCCAGCACGATCCCGATCAGGTAGATCAGGAACAGGATTGCACCCTGATATTGCGCGAAGAATGCTGAGATCAGCAGCACATATACCGGAAGTCGTGCGCTGCACGACATGAACGGTATAATGAGCATGGTCAGCAGCCGGTCGTTTCGGTTATCGAGGGTACGGGTAGCCATCACTGCCGGGACATTGCAGCCAAAACCCATGATCAGCGGGATGAACGATTTTCCGTGTAGTCCCATTTTGTGCATGAGTTTGTCCATGATGAAAGCAGCGCGTGACATGTAGCCCGAATCTTCCATAAGCGAAATAAAGAAAAACAGAATGAGAATGTTGGGTAAAAACACGATCACTCCGCCAACTCCACCGATCACTCCGTCAACAATAAGATCATTTAGCGGCCCGGGAGCCATATACGTTTCGATGAGATTCCCCAGCCAGCCTACTCCTGCTTCAAGCCAATCCATCGGATAGCTGCCCAGGGTGAAGGTAGCCTGAAAAGTTAGCCAGATGAAAAATATAAAGACCGGAAATCCCCAGACCCGATGGGTCAGAACCTTGTCAATTTCCCGGCTTTGGTCGCGTCTTACCTGGGTCCCCGGCCGGTAGGTCTGCCTGAGCGCCCCGGCAATAAATCCATATTTGGCATCGGCGATCAAGGTTTCAGAAAGATCGCCCATCATCTGTTCAAGGCGTTTTTTCTCCCGGTCGGCTGTCTGTTTGATTCGATTGTAGTTCGGCCTGTCGAGCAGTAACCGTTGGGTAGGTTTATCTTCTTCCAAAAGCTTAATCGAAAGATAGCGGGTTGAATAGTGCTTGTTGCGCTGCTCATCTTTTTTGAGCTCCTGCCGGATGGCATGGATCGACTGCTCAATTTCAGCCCCGTAATTAATATGAATGTGGCGGACAACCGGATCCCGTTCCTCGTAAACTTCAATGATCCTGTTGAATAATTCCTTTAATCCTTTCCCTTTTGAAGCAACAGTCGGAACAATCGGGATCCCGATCATCCCGCCCAGGTGCCTGTAGTCAAATTTGTCAGATTTTTGTTCCAGTTCATCATACATGTTTAAAGCGATCACCACTTTAATGTTCATGTCGATCAATTGGGTCGTCAGGTAGAGGTTCCTTTCCAGGTTGGAGGCGTCGACGACATTGACAATTACGTCAGGTCTTTTTTCCAGAATATGGTTCCTCACAAACAGTTCTTCGGGCGAATACTCGGTAATGGAGTATGTTCCGGGTAAATCGGAGATCATGAAGGTATAGAGGTCCTGTTTAAAACGGGCTTCTTTGGCATCAATGGTTACACCGGCATAGTTACCCACCCTTTCGGTCGATCCCGATGCATAGTTAAAGAGGGTCGTTTTTCCGCAGTTGGGATTTCCAACCAGGGCGACCGAGATCGTTTTACCTTTTTGTATGCCGGTTATTTTTAGCCGGTTTTCGTCGATCATTCCTTCGAATTTCCCAAAGACCATGTCGTGACCGGCAGAAGGCGAAACGACCTCGATCATTTCGGCCTCGCTGCGCCGTAAAGAAACTTTATATCCCATGATCTCATATTCGACAGGGTCTTTCATCGGTGCATTTTTAATGACCCTCACCCGTTGTCCCTTGACAAAACCCATTTCAGAGATCCTCTTGCGGAACGCTCCTTGTCCAAGAACATGAAGGATGACCCCCTGGGTTCCACTGGGTAAATCGGTTAATCGTTTACTTCTGACTGGTATTTCTGTATTTTGTAAAAACATGATCTTCGTTTGTGGTAATGCCTCCTCCCGCGTTAGGGCGAAAATAGCGTTTTAAGCAACTTCGGTCAATCCCTATTAATGGGGATTTTTTGCATCAGGAACAAACTGCGTGTCATTCAAACGAACTGTCATTCAGAGATTATTAATTTATTTGTTAAATTCTGACGTGATCTCCTCGTTCCTTCATCTTCTTTTAAAAAAAACCATACTTTTGCCAACCAGATCATTCATTCAAAAAATCAATATATGACGATACAGAAGACTCTTTTAATGATCCTTGACGGTTGGGGTATTGGTGATGGCACGGAACGGGATGTAATAGCCACGGCACCTACACCGTTTATGGATTCACTGATGAAAGAATATCCTAACGCTCAATTGCTTACATCCGGAGAGAATGTGGGTTTGCCCGATGGACAGATGGGTAATTCAGAGGTAGGACACCTGAATATCGGCGCGGGAAGGGTCCTGTATCAGGACATGGTCAAGATCACCAAGGCCATTCGTGACAAATCCTTATGGAAGAATCCACAATTGCTGAGAGCATACAATTACGCGAAAGACAACAATAAAAAAGTGCATCTGATTGGATTGATCGGTCCCGGAGGCGTCCATGCATTAAGTGCTCATATGATAGCCCTCTGCCAAATGGCTACCGATATGGGAGTAGAAAACATTTTTGTTCACGGTTTAACGGACGGCCGGGATACCGATCCGCGTTCCGGATATGATTTCCTGAAATCGGATCTGGAAGCATTGAAGTCAACGAACGGTCGTTTCGCTTCATTGATTGGCCGTTATTACGGGATGGATCGTGATAAAAATTACGACCGTTTCAAGTTGGCCTACGATATGTATACCAGGGGCGAAGGAGAAAAGTCGACCGATCTTCTTGCTTCGGTTCAGGCGTCATATGAAGCAGGAGTCACGGACGAATTTATCCGACCCATTGTCATGGTGGGTGAGGATGGAAGTCCCGTGGCGCTCATTGAAGAAGGCGATGTGGTTATTTGCTTTAATTTCCGCACTGATCGCTTGCGTCAGACCACCATCGCTTTTACGCAGGAAGATCTGCCACAGTTCGGACTCAGGACCATGGACCTGCAATGGTACACGATGACCAGCTATAAGGCCGATTTTAGAAATGTCAATGTGATCTTTAGCAAGGATAATCCAACCAATACCATGGGGGAGATTGTCTCAAAAGCCGGGTTAAACCAAATCCGTATCGCGGAGACGGAAAAATATGCGCATGTGACTTTCTTTTTTAGCGGCGGCCGTGAACAGGAGTTTGAAGGAGAAAAGCGTATTTTGATCCCTTCTCCTAAAGTCCCTACTTATGATTTTCAGCCTGAGATGTCGGCTCCAAAAATTAAAGATGCGATTATTCCTGAATTGCAAAAGCGGGAAGCCGATTTTATCTGCCTGAATTTTGCCAATGGCGATATGGTTGGTCATACCGGAGTCTATGAGGCTATTTACAAGGCCATTACTGCCGTTGACCAGTGTGTGAAAGAGGTCGTGGAAACAGCTCGGAGCAATGGTTACAATGTTTTGATCATTGCCGATCACGGGAATGCCGATAATGCCATTAACCCGGATGGATCGGCCAATACGGCTCACTCATTGAACCCGGTTCCGTGCATTTATGTGAGCGATAATAAAAATCTGAAGATCCATGATGGTATTCTCGCGGATGTGGCGCCCACGTTATTGGCTGAAATGGGCCTGGAGATCCCTTTGGAAATGGAAGGTAAAGTATTGATAGATAGAATATAATAGTGTTTGTTCATTCCTGCGGAAGCTGAAGGTTTCTTTTTTTGAAAGGATTTTTGCTGGTGCAGGAATGATTTTTTTTATTTTATGCTTGAAATTGGAAAAACGATAGTCAGCTTTGACGTTCTGGAGGAACATTTTCTTTGCGATCTGATGAAATGCAGAGGAGCGTGTTGTGTGGAAGGTGATTCAGGCGCTCCGCTGACGCGGGAGGAAGCTGTAACCATTGAGGAAATTTACCCGTTGGTTGAACCTTACATGACAAATGAAGGAAAAACGATGGTTGAAATGCAGGGAACTTCGATGGTTGATCATGATGGCGATCTGGTGACCCCGCTGGTCAATAACCGGGAATGTGCCTTTACCTTCAAAGATGAGCATGGAATAACCAAATGCGCCATCGAAAAAGCTTTTCTGGATGGTAAGGTAAATTTCCGCAAACCGGTTTCGTGTCATCTGTTTCCAATACGGATCACTGAATACAAACGTTTTGATGCTGTTAATTATCAGCAATTAAATATCTGCAAACCGGGAAGGGCCTGTGGAGCCGGCCAAAAGCTGCCTCTCTACCAGTTTTTGAAAGAGCCTTTGATCCGGAAATACGGAGCCGGCTGGTATGAGCAGTTGCATTACGCTGCTGTTCAGAAACCATGGAAACAGGATTAGACGGAAAATACCTGATCGCCCTCAGTTTCTGATTCCGCGATCCGCAGGTAAATAGTTTTTTTTGGCATCAGGATTTTGTATTTTTATCGTTCAAAATCGGATCTGTCAAAACCAATGAATGTCTCCATGTTTTTAAACCAGCCTTTTACGATCCTCGATGATGTGCGTAACCGGTGGATCCTGGTTGCCTTCTGTGCCGGTTTTGGGATTGTCTTTATCAACGTTTTCGTTCCCTTTAATATCAACCGCTGGAGCAATGATTCCGGTCTGAAAGAGTTTCTGCATCTCTCGGGTTTTGGACTGATTGCCGGTTTGATTTTAATTGTCTCTCAGTTCTTTATTCGAAGCATTGCGGGGATCAGACACTTCAGTGTGCTCACTTTTGGATGCTGGTTTCTGGGTGAAATGCTTGTGATGGCCACCTCTTTTCTTTTTTATCAATCGCCGGAAACCGGTGGCGTCCAATTCTTAAGCGATATCCCGGACAGCATCAAGTTTACATTTCCCGGAATTTTGATCCCTTATTCTCTGGCTCTTTTGTTTATATCGCAGATCACGAGCAGAATGAGGTTAAGTGAACTGAAAATTAAAGCAAATAAGCCTGCTTTTGAACATGGCCTGCTCGATTTTCCTGATGAGAAGGGAGTGGTCCGTTTCTCGGTAGCAAGCGACCAGATTCTGTATGTCGAATCGGCAGATAATTATGTCTTTGTTTATTATACAAGCGGAAATAAGCTAATCAAACAGATCCTGCGCAGTTCAATGAAAAATATGGAGGCTCTTTTCATCCATTTTCCGTTGAAGCGGTGCCATCGCTCGTTTATGGTCAATCTTTTGAAGATTGAATTCGTCGAACATGGTAAGGCAAATTGCTTTATTAAACTCTTCGGGGTGGAGAAATTGATTCCCGTTTCCCGGAAATTCTATCCGGAATTCAGGTCAACCATCAGGCGGGAACAGCAGGAACTTCTTTTTTAGATCCCGGTCTAATTAGCGCTGATGCTATTCACCCCGGCAAAGGCCGCTCTCGTCCCATAAATTTTTCTTGTATTTTGCAGGAAGTTAAATTTGTGTCAGTGATTTTCCGGTGTCGTCCGGAACTCAGAATACAGAAAATAAATTTATTAACAAAAAACAAAAAACATGAAAAGATTAATTGCGTTTCTTTCACTTTTTTTAGGCGTGGTTGCAGGAGTATGTGGTCAGTCATCTGCACCGGTAAAGGAAAACTTCAAGGGCGTTTGGGATTATAAAACGCCGGAAGCACCCTATGAATACAGTACGGGTAAATTTGTTTTTAGTGAAATGGAAGGGAAACCGGCCGTTACTGTAAAATTACAAAGCGGAACTGAAATCAAAGCTCAGAATGTCAAAATCGAAAATGACAGTCTTTCATTCAGCGTGACGATCGAATATGAATTGGTAAAAGTAAGCGGGAAGCTGGTTGGGAATAAGTTCACAGGAAAAGCAATTTCTTCCCAGGGGGTTATGGCTGTAACGGCAGAAAAATCGGCTCCGAAAGCCAACTAAACAATCGATAAAAAAGCGTTCCTTGTGGCCAGTTTGCACAGGGAACGCTGTCATCAGGCGCTCAGTTCGACCCGGTTTCCCTCAGGATCAAGGATCACAGATTCATAAAAGCCATCGCCCGTAGTTCTCGGCTCGCCGACGACCCTGAATCCATCCTCACGCAATCGCTCGGTAAGTTCGTCGACTTGCTGTTTTGAACCTACATGAATAGCAAAATGAATCAGGCCCGTGAACTGTTTCTTCGGATCGTTCCTGGATTGCGGAATACAGGGCATTTGCATCAGTTCAATTGAGCACTCACCGTCAAGGCTCAGAAAGTATGACCTGAAGTCTTTGGTATGATTATAATATCCTTCACTGGAACTGGCATCAAAGTAATGCATGTAGAAATTTCTCATTCCTTCCAGATCATTCACCCAAATGGCAATATGTGTGATTTTCATACATTTATTTTTTTACCGCTATTTTTTTACCGCTCTACTAAGTTACCCAAAATGTTTCGATATTTCTAAAACATAGAAAAAAATGATAAGATATCCCGGAATTAATTAATTTTGCAGGTCTTTCTTGTCACTTCCATGTTGTGGCGTAAGAACTGGTGTTATGGCTAAATTGGAAAAATTGACCTTGCCTGTTATGCTGCAGGCGAGTTTTGAGAGGTTTGGGAATAAGGAATCACTGGTATTTGCAGGGGAAGAAAAGAGAACTTATCAGGAACTTAGGTCAGCGGTTGAAAATCTGGGTACCCGTCTGCGAAATATGGGAATTGCCAGAGGTACAAAAGTGGCTATCCTAAGTGTAAACATGCCTAACTGGGGCATAGCCTACTTTGCTGTTGCTTCTGTTGGCGCTGTCGTCGTCCCTATTTTGCCTGATTTTCATCCTGTTGAGATTCGAAATATCATTCAGCATTCCGGTGCTGAAGCCATTTTTGTCTCAGAGAATCTGATCAGCAAGCTTGAGATGGAGGAGTATCCTTTACTCAGGATTGTGCGAATTGAAGATTTCAGTGAAGCCAATGCTTCTGATTATCCGTCGCCAGTTGCGCAGGAGAAATCAGGTCGTTTTGAATATGATGATGTTGACGAGGAAGATGTGCTTTCCATTATTTACACTTCAGGAACGACAGGAAAATCAAAGGGGGTCATGCTGACCCATAAGAATATTGTCTGGACAACCCGGCAATGTGAACATCTTCAGGATATCAAACCGGACGACCGTTTTCTGTCGGTACTTCCCCTTTCTCATACCTTTGAAAACACACTTGGTCTGATGTTGCCCGTGATGCACGGAGCGTCAGTTCATTATTTGCGTAAGCTGCCAACTCCGGCGGTTTTGCTTCCGGCCCTGAAAATCGTGAAGCCGACCATTATGCTGATTGTTCCGCTGATTATTGAAAAGATTTATAAAGGGAAAGTATTGCCACAAATAAACAGTAAGCCGATTACCCGCAAGTTATACCAGTACCGGTTTTTTCAGAAACTGATCAACAAGATGGCCGGTATTAAACTATATGAGACATTTGGCGGACAGTTGCGGTTTTTTGGTATAGGCGGAGCCAAGCTGGATAACCAGGTTGAACGGTTTTTAATGGATACGAAGATGCCCATGGCTATTGGTTATGGTTTGACTGAAACTTCGCCTCTGCTTACCGGTGCTGTTGGTAAAAATGTGCGTTACCTGTCAACAGGTATTCCACTAGAAGGAGTCAAACTGCGTATTGGAAATGCTGACCCTGTGACCGGTGAAGGCGAGATCCAGGCCTCTGGGGAAAATGTGATGAAAGGATATTATCAGGAGCCGGTCCTTACTGCAGAAGCATTTACACCCGATGGATGGTTCCGCACAGGTGATCTGGGGCGGTTTGACCAGTCGGGCTTTCTCTATATCAAAGGCAGGATCAAGAATATGATTGTGGGGTCGAGCGGCGAGAATATTTATCCCGAGGAAATTGAGTCCGTGATCAACCGGATGGAGTATGTGCTGGAATCACTTGTTGTTCAGCAAAAGGGCCGGTTGGTGGCTATGGTTCACCTGAATATGGAAGAAATTGAGCAGCGCTTCATGCAGATGAAAGAAGAAGCTGTTCACATGAAAGAAGAAGCTGTTCAGAAATTCAATATCCGGGTTGATGAAATCCTGACTGAAATTCAGAAGAAGGTGAACGAACAGGTCAATAATTTTTCAAAAGTACAAGTGGTTGTTCTGCAGCCGGTTCCTTTTGAAAAAACCCCCACTTTGAAAATTAAGCGGTTCCTGTACTATTAGAAGTCGTAAGTAAATAATTGACTTTTTTCGGTTTTCGGCTTACTGCCTGCTAATCGCCAAAATATTTATAAAACCGGGCGATGGTGGCGATTCCTTTATGAAACTGGTCGAGCGAAAAACTTTCATTGGGCGAATGGATCGCATCCGAATTCAGCCCAAATCCCATCAGGATCGATTTGATGCCCAGAACCTCCTCGAAGATTGGTATAATGGGGATTGACCCACCGCTTTTTACCGGCACAGGCCTGCGGCCATAGACGTCCTGATATGCTTTTTCAGCGGCCCGGTATGCAGGCAGGTCGATGGGACAAGCGTACGACTGGCCCCCATGGAGATCTGCCACCGTCACTTTTACAGTCTTTGGAGCGATACTTTCGAAATAGTCTGTGAAAAGCCGGGTGATTCTTCTGAAATCCTGGTTGGGGACCAAACGGGTACTGATCTTTGCATGAGCCTGCGAGGGCAAGACTGTTTTTGATCCTTCTCCCGTGTAACCTCCCCAGATACCGCAAACGTCGAATGACGGGCGGATGGTGGTGCGTTCGGGGACGGTAAAGTTTTTTTCACCGCTAAGTTCCTCCACGCCAATCGCATTTTTGTACGCGTTTTCATCGAAAGGCGCCTGTGACAGCAGCCCGCGCTCTTCCGATGAATATTCCATGACATCATCGTAAAAATCAGGAATTGTTATTTTACCATCTTCTCCGAGCATGCCGGCAATCATTTTTGACAGCACGATGATCGGGTTAGCCACTGCGCCGCCGTATATGCCCGAATGCAGGTCCTTTAAGGGTCCCGTTACTGTGACCTCCCAATAGGTCAGTCCCCGCAATCCAGTCGTGATACTGGGAATATCGGGGCTGATCATGGTCGTATCCGAAATCAGGATCACATCCGCGTTCAGAATGTCCCGGTGTTCCCGGCACCACCGGCCCAGGTTGGGGGATCCGATTTCTTCTTCTCCTTCTATCATGAACCTGACATTACAGGGTAACGTTCCTGTGCGGACCATCAGCTCAAAAGCCTTGGCATGCATCATGCTTTGTCCTTTGTCGTCATTGGCGCCGCGGGCCCAGATACGTCCGTCCCGGATCTGCGGTTCAAAAGGGGGGGATTCCCATTGGTCAAGCGGTTCGGCCGGCATCACATCCATGTGTCCGTAAACCAGCACCGTGGGTTTTGAGGGATCAATGATCTTTTCACCCCAGGCCACCGGGTTGCCTGCTGTTTCAAAAATTTCAGCTTTGTCCGCTCCTGCGTTCAGCAGCAACTCCTTCCAGTATTCCGCGGCCCGGTACATGTCGGCCTTATGAGCCGAATCGGTGCTAATGGAAGGGATCCGGAGCAACCCGCACAGTTCTTCCAGGAAGCGATCTTTATTGTTGTTAATATACTCTTCTGTCATGATGATAAACTTAGCTATTTTTTGTGTTGTTGCGGCAAAATGAGACGCAGATTTTTAGGATTGATTATGATTAATGCGGGTATAGTTCCCGGAATGTCTCGGCTTGAAGGAGCATCTGATGAGTTACTTCAGCAATATTATACAAAAGAGCAAATTGCCGGCGCGCTGTTCCCGGGTCAGCCTTTTTCATCAATAGCCTGATTTTTTCCAGGATCCCGATCATAGGGGAACTTCCGGCCCCGGTTGATATTTGAGTTGCATTGTCAAGCGCTTCCAGAATGGTGTCAGCCATTGAAATCAGTTCAGGATTGTCCTTTCCCTCTTCTTCACGGTGAGCTCCCAGCGCCGAGAGATAGGAAAGCAAGGCATGGTTCAGGTAAGTGAGGGCGAACGCCTGTTCTCCGAACGCTTTTAGTTTTCCCGGTTCAACCTGCATATCCTGCCATGCAAGTACCAGGGCGTTGTCGGCCTGATGCGCCTGACGCCGGGCAAGGCGGTAGTCGAAATCGTCATCGCCGCTTTGCCGGTGGTATTCATTCAGGATGGCCCGGAAATACAGCGTATTCATCGAGAGCGCTTTTGTCAGTAAGCCGGGTAGCTTCTTTTGTTGCCAGTCGGGCCAGAGAAAGCGAACCGTGAGAATGGCCAGTGCGGAACCGATCAGGGTGTCCAGTAACCTGGGAAGCATCACGGCCACACCCTGACTGGAAATCAGGTTAAAGACACACAAAACAAAGATGGTGATAAAGATGACCGAACGGGCATATTTGCGCCGCAACCACACAAAGAAAAAATAGGCGGAGCCAAGCATTAATAACACCTGTCCCGGAACAGTAGGTAACAACTGCATAACAAGGACTCCTCCGATCACTCCGCTGATGGTACCCATGATGCGCTGGAACAACCGGCGGCGGGTCTCACTGTAACTGGGTTGGCAAACAAACAGGCTGGTCAGGATGATCCATTCGCCTTTAGCGATGTCAAATCCTTCTGACAGGGTAAATCCGATTAGGAAACAGAAGCTTAAACGAATCGCATGACGCATCCTGGGATGATCCCATTTCATCTGATCGCGAAAGCGTTGTCCTATAGTCCGGTTGTCTTTTGCCAGGCGCGGTGCAAGTGTTCGCTGGTATCCTTCTTCCAGATTTTGAAGCGATGCATTCGAACGGGAAAGATTATGAATTAACAGGCTCAGTGGTTGTGCGTCCGGAGAGCGATACTTTTCAAGCTGATCGTTCAATGCATTCACGGTCCAGCCTAAAGCTGCAGGATGGTGATAGCTAACCCCGGTAAGCAAGCTTTGAGCAAACTGACGATTAGCCCTTGCCAACTGATGGAGGAGTTGCCCGATACCCTCCATTAACTGCCGGTTGACCGGATCCCGGCTTAGCAGGTCATATCGCTCATGGCTTGAAGCGGCACGCTCGTGAAGACTCTGTAACAACATAAAATGCTGCAGGTGTGGCCTTAAAGGGGCCTGATCGTGAAGAACATCACTGTAACTGTTCAGTACCTCTTTGCAGCTTTCCAGTGCGTTGACCAGTTCGACATTGAGCAGGGCAAGCCGATTCCGGATCTCTCCCTGCATCTTCTCGTCACTTGGAAAAAGATTGGCTTTTTCGTCCATGTACCGGGAGAGAGCAAGAAAGCCTCTGGCGAGCTGCTCTTCAATTAATCTCCAGGGATGGTAATACAGGAATGCGAGTGAAAATAAACCGTAGAACAACGCTCCCGAAGACAAAAGAATTGGTTGCCAGTACCAGGCCGGACTGATCCCGGTACCGATCATGGCATAAATCCCGACCAGTATGGAACCGAAGGTAACCCCACGGTACCTTTCGCCAAGTCCGCCAATCAAAAGAAAAACAACGGTGGAAACGGATAGCCCGATCCCCAGCAAAAGCGGATAAGGCCGGAGAATTTCAACGGATAGGCTGGAGATGCCAAAGATAATGACCTTCAAAACCAGCGATTTGATCCTTCCTTTCGGGTGGTCGTCGGTTTCTGAAAGTGCACCGGCTAATACTCCCAATGCGAGCGTGACAGCAAAAAATGACTGGTCAAATATAACAAAGGGCACGGAGAGAATGGCTATGGCAACAGTAGCTCTGGCTGCCTTCATCCGGTCCGGATGCTGCCGGAAAGCTCTCCTCATAGGCTCATACCATGCTTGATCCTGAATAAGATCAAAAACGGAGGAGAAAAAGGGACGATCTTCCTTTTTGTTCATGAATAGACCTTATGGGAGCAAATTTAGCAAATACTTTGCACCCGAAAGGTCACTAAATTTATTTTATGTCAGTAATAAATTGCAAATAACACAAGAAAAGATCTATGCATTTTTATGCGCCCGGAGCCAGGAACTATTATCATGATAATCTTCCACGACCAGCGTATTGGTCTGAAGTCTGAATGTGCTCATCAATTGCTGTATTTCCTGATGAAGCATGTTAATTCCGGATTGGATCAGATCCTTCCGGAAACCTTCATCAGCCAGCCGGTGAACCATATCCATCGAAACGACCCGGCCAATGGCCTGACCTAATTCCACTAGTTTTCGCTGAGGAAGTTCCATGTTCAGATTGAAATTGAACAGATCTTTTAGCTGGTCAGACGAACGGGTGGTCAATTCATTTCCTTTCAGAAAATTGAATAGGTTATTTTCCTTGAGCCTCTTCATCTGTTTAATCAGATTCTCCGATATTTGGGCATAAAGGATGTCGTTCGATCCTTCAAAGATCTGAAAGGGGCGGCTGTCTGTAATACCGCGTCCGGCAATGTGACTATTCCGGTAGGCTTTTGCTCCAACCAGTTGGGTAACCGATTGCGCAGCCTGTTGCATCAGGTCGGTAATAACCGATTTCACCGAGTTGGCTTCCATTCCGATACCTGTCAGATCATTTTCAAGCCCGGCTTTTTTTGCACTGTTAGAACACATGGCCGAACAAACGGTAAATGAAGCCTGAAGTTTTGATAAACGGTCCTGTACCTGATCATAACTGAACAGGCTTTTGCCTCCCACGAGTCTTTCCCTGCAATGGTTTAGTCCCTCATCGAGCATCCGGTGGATAAAACCCATTCCCATGCCGGGAAACTGCATGCGGCTGCGGTGAAGCAAGTCCAGCATCATCTTCACACCCGTCGACTGAGGCTGTAATTTATGTAGCTTGGGTATTTTAACATCAATATGATTCCGACCGTAAGGAATTTGATAAAGTCCAAGATTATCATAGAACTCTTCCACTTTGATTCCCTGCTCCGGTTGTGTGACATCGCAAATGAAGAAGTCAATATCCCGTTGCAATTCTCCTTCCTGTGACTTTTTCCTGGCGGTAAGCAACCAGTATTCGGCCCAACCGGTCAGCCCTGCCCAGTGTTTTTTTCCATTCAACTGATAATAGTGCTGTTCTTCGGTGAAAAAAGTTTGCATGCTCAGGGCGTCGCTCCCAAAATCGGGCTCTGTGATCATCAGTCCGCCCATGGTCTTTTCTTCCATGAACCTTTTAAATACGGGTGCCTTAGCTTCATCCAAAGCATATTTGGCTACCGGTTGTAAAAACAAAGCCGAATTAATGCCGAAAGTAAGCGAAAGCGCCAATGATTCGTAGGACGCCGTTTCGAGCAAGGCAAGATTTTCGTAAGCCAGGGAACCACGTCCGCCATATTCTTTTGGAATGCCTATCGAAAGCGGGTTAACTGCCATAATTTCTCTCAAAACAAAAGGGGGAAGGCCCCGGTGTTGCGCAAATTGGTTAATGTCACCCCGCAAATGATAGACCTGCAGCATCTTGGCTTTTAATTTTTCCAAAAACTGGGGAAGCGGTTCAACCATTTGAACAGGCTGCGCAACCTGATTCCGGTTTACATGATGGCTGTTCTTCACGATAACTTGATCCATTTTATTCAATATATTAAAGACGTTTTAATTCCCCTACCTGAGTACATAACATCCACACCGCATGTTTGTTTGCAGCGCCTGTCATTTAGAACAATGATCATTATGTAACACGGAGAGGATGAGACCGGTCCTTTTCCCTGTTTAAACAGAAAATTTGATCCCTTGTTCGGCAATTTTTCCGGTTCGCGTGAGAAGTTTCAGGTTCGCTTGATAAAACTGATCGCGATATCGGACAGGAGTGAGAGCCGTTAATCTTTTGAAGCAACGATTAAAATTGGAAAGATTGTTGAATCCGCTTTCAAAACAGATCTGGGAAATGCTGTGATTCCCTTCAATGAGTAGTTTGCAGGCATAGCCGATCCGCATCTCCAGGACAAAACCGGTGAAAGACTTTCCGGTCTTTTCCCTGAAATAACGGCTGAATGCAGATGGGTTCATTCCGATGTTACCGGCCACCGTTTCCAGTTTAATTGTCTCCCGGTAGTTGGAGTTAATGAGATGCATGACCTTATCGAGACGGTTGCTCGACCAGTCATAAAGATCGGACCGGTAGGTTTCACCCGCAAGAAGTTTAAAATCGTCGGTAAGGGCTAACTTGTCTAATATCTTCAGGAAAAACAGGGTTCGCTCCAGCCCTTTTAATTTCAGAAGTTTCTTTAACCGGGGGCTCATCTGGTCAGACACCTGGCGTGAAAAACTAATTCCGCGGCTGGCCAGGTTTAACAATTTTCTGATTTGATAAAATTCAGGATAGTCTTCAATTTGGTGACCGAAAAAATCGGGAGAAAAGTGGATCACAATAGCATTAACCATGTAGCGGGGGTCGTTGTTGAAAAAAATCTCATCATTCTTCCAAAAATGCGGCAGGTTAGAACCCAGGAGAACCAGATCACCTTCACTAAAATCTTCCACGTGATCGGCAACAAACCGCTTCCCGAAACTTTTCATGATGTAAACCAGTTCAAATTCCGGGTGAAAATGCCAGGGAAAGGTAAAATGCGGAAACTCGTCCCACTTGATGGTGATGGCATCCTTCCCTTTGAGATTCAATTGTTCGTGCATGATCTTCATACTTGTAAAGATAAAAAAGAAGTGACTGTCACTTTCATCCCAGATGAATTTTTTCAAACGCCGTCGTTAAAACTGTAAAGTTAGTTGTTAAACTAATAATTTAGTTGTATATTCGCTTAGTTTCTTTTGAGTGTCGAAAATAAAATATGAAGACAACCCTGTTCTGGTAATCATAAAACAAAGGAAATAAACATTTTAATGGCCATCATACATAATCAATTATTGCCGGGAGAATTATGCCTGTAATAAATAAGGCTTTAAAACCAGGACTATAGGGTGTGAATGATGAATCACTTTAACAGGATCTTCATTCGTTCCAGCAGTTCGTCTTTTTTTCTCCTTGAAACAGGAACAGAGCAGCCGTCGGAGGTTATGATATATCCGCCATCTTTTTTTATGAACGAGCTGATTTTATACCCGTTAACCAAGTGTGATTTATGTACGCGGATAAAGTCAAAATCGGAAAGAAGCTCTTCATACTCGGATAATGGTTTGGATATTAAGCAGCTTTCTCCATTTTCAAAAAAGAAACGGGTATAGTTGTTTTCTCCCAGGCAACGAACAATCGTATGGATATCGAAAAATTCGATTTTATCGGCTGACGCCAGGGCAATTCGTTTGCTTTTACACGGCAGCTGCAGATTTTGAAGCGCCAGCCTTGTGAATTCAACCTGAGATTTGTCTGCCAAACGCTGTTTTGCCCGTTTGACTGCTTCTGTCAGATCGGTGGTGTCTATCGGTTTCAGAATATAGTCAAGCGCATTGAACTTAATGGCTTTCAGTGCATAATTGTTATATGCTGTCACGAAGATCACCTCAAACCGGATGCTTTTCATTTGGGACAGCAGGTCAAAACCCGATTCTCCGGGCATTTCAATATCAAGGAATAGCAGTTCCGGATCCAGTAAACTGACTAATTCAATGGCTTGCCGCACTGACGCTGCCTCCCCGATAACCGAAACATCGGGGCAATAATTTGCCAGCATAATCTTCAGATTCTCCAGGTTGTTGGGTTCGTCGTCAACTAAAACAGCTCGTATCATATTAAATCAGATTATTGGTAAAGCTAATGGTCACACGGGTTCCTTCTATGCCTGACTCTCTGTCATCGATTGAAAGCTTAAAGTTACTTTCATTTTTCTGGTTTAATAAATAGATACGTTCAATGCTTAATTTATTTCCCATCCCATGGTGATCGGTTTTTTTCGATTGAGAACCATTTCGGCCTATCCCGTTGTCTTCAATCGTGCAAACCAGTTGCTTGTCGTTTTCTTCAATGTTTATACCGAGTTTCTTTTCGCCTTGTTTGGGCTGCAATCCGTGCAGGATCGCATTCTCAATAAAGGGTTGCATCAGCAGGGGCGGTATGTAGCTGTTATGAATGTCAATTGAAGGATTCACGCTTAATTGGTAATCAAAATTGAACCGGAGTTTTTCAAGCTGTACATATAGATTAAGGGTTTCCAGCTCTGCAGCCAGCGGAATGAATTCTTTTTCGGAGTGTTGCAGAACTGCGTGTAACAACCGGGCGAATTTCGATAAATACATGTTTGCCGCTTCGACCTGCTGCTGATTGATCAGGTTTTGAATGGAATTGAGGGAGTTAAAGAGAAAATGTGGGTTCATTTGCGCCTTGATGGCCTTGAGTTCGGTTTCACGCAAACGATTCAGAAGCGTTTCAATCTTTGCTTTGCGCTTGCGGCGAGTACGGCTGATGATCCCGATCATGCCTAGGATGATAAGAATGGCGAGGAAGCAAAACAGCGTTGCCGTTAAGATCTTTTCTTTTCCGGATGATCCCGGGTTCTGACTGATCAGCAGGTTGGCAACTGACGGATCGGGTCCGTTGTTGTTCACAATTATTCCCGACCCGTCAACCAGTAAAAAATGGCGGCTTTTCAGACGGGAAAAGTTTGCCAGGAACGTTTCACTGTTCCGGTCAACGAACAAATTCATGCCATTTACGGGCATGGCTTCCACGTATTTTTTCCATTTGTCAAAGTTCTCTTCCATTCCAATGGTTACAAACAGTACGTTTTTTGCATCCAATGTTTTAATTAACTGCTGATATTCGTCCCATTGTTTGTCAAGCACCAGGGCATCGTTTCGCCAAAACATCAGGTAAAGCAGCTTCCCTTTGAATTGCGTCAAACGGACATCGCTTGCCGTTAAATCTTTGAACGTGATATCCGGGAATAAGCTTCCTGTTTCGAGCAGACTCGCCTTTTCCAGCAACTGTAAAACTTTTGTTTGAAAAGGCGTATTGTCAAAATATTCCTGGATCAGGTTTTTCAATACTGTTTTATCGTCTGCGTTTCCCGAACGATCGATACGCTGGACGGCAAACTCAAAATAATCACGCAAAATTTTCCCGGAGTAAGATAAGGCTGCCAGGCGCAGCATTTCCGGTTGAGTCGGAATTTCAGTTGACTGGAAATTCGTGGCATAGGTGAAATCCCTTAATTTTTCAAATTGAAGGATAAAATTGTTTTCCAGAAATTTGTTGAATTCCCGGTTGTAAACAAACGATTGGTATTGGGCGGGGATGGTGTCGAGACCAGTATATTTTCGTTTCCGGATTCCCTGTTGGTTAAGTTCAACATATCCGAAGAGGTAATCTAATTTCCGGTTTATTTTGCCGAAGTAGTAATTGAGGTACTGGGATTCGTAAAACCGCGGCGTAAGATCGTTCTGATAAATTTTCAGCAGGACTAAACAACGGTTTGTTGATTGATCGGCTTTTCGAAACCATGCTTCCCGGGTTTGGTTGCTTCTGGAATGATAATCCATTTTCGGAAATTTTTCAAGTCTGGCTTCTTCCTGTATAAATCGGTTGTTCCCGGCACCGATTCCTGTAAAAAAGAGAGAGTCTCCTCTTTGATTGGCTGTTACAGAAAAATCATCTCCCGGTTCTGCATAAAACCGGTAACCTGAACTGGAAGTGAGGATCACGGGAAAATCATGGTCAAGGAGTATACTGAATTTGCCGGTTGAATCTGCGTGTACAAGAATTTTTTGAGCCGGAACAAGCGGCGAGGCACCTTCAATGATATACTGAAGCTTTTTGTTTCTTTCCTTTGGCATCAGTCCTGCAACGCGGATGCTGGGCTCTCCGGTTTCGATCGCTCGTATAATCGTTTGAACCCTTAAGCTTTGTTCTTTTTTATATTTGAGGCGATTTGAGCCTGGCCTTACGTAAACAATTGATCTGGTATGATTTCTGGAATCTGTTATTTCGATCTGCTGCAGATCGTTAAAGGCATTCCGGTAATTGTAAACAACGCCGTTTCTTAACGACAGGTCACCCGGCATCTTCAAATCGTCGGGAAGGTCTTGCCGGATGTTTCTGAAAATGTTCAGGAATTGATCAAAACTGAAAAATTCGTCATTCTGCCCCGGGGGTCTTATGAGTGTACCCGGATAGAATATTTTAACTTCCTTGTCAAATGCCGTTTTCAGACTATCTCCGTTTTCGAGTACGAACTGACCGGAATGAAACCCAAAAATGACGGGATTTCTTTCCAGAAAGCGGACTGCCAGTTCAAGATAGCCAGGCATTTCCGTACTGACCCAATCGCCCGATTCATAATAACGGGATGTATTTCTTCCGGAGGAGTGACTGTAGGAAACAATGGCTTTTTGAAGTTTCGCCGTATAAATCTGCTCTCTCCTGCTACTTTGGGTTTTTATCAAAAAGGACAACGACAGGTATTTTGTTCCTTCAAAATGATTTATCCCTTCCTCATAACGCTCACAATGAAACAGAAAGGTTGAATGATCCGTATTTTTAGCTTTCATCGGAGTGCAACCCCAGGCGATCAGCAAGAACGTAAAAAGGGCCGGCCTTAAGTTTAGTTTTAGTTTGCTCATTGATTTTATTCTTAGTTCAGGCTAAGTAAAACTAAAAATACGATAAAATCGCTGATCAACGAGAATCCGGATGTTCTGATTTAGGGAACGGTAAGGTTTTGGCTATAAGTTGGAACCGGACAGTCGGCTCAATGGTTTGGTTTTGCTGTCAATTAACTGAAACAACCGCGACATGTTTAGAATTGTCAAGTAATTACTTGGTGAAGAGTGAAAAATGATTATTGTTTTTAAACATGTTGGTTGTTTTGAAGATAGAATTATTTTTAACATCCAAACCAATGATGATATCTTGTGAAGCAGAAAAACGGAATTGCAGAGATTCGTGCTGTTGTATCACTAAAAGCAGGAGATGTTGCTGCTTTTGACTATTTTTTTGAAAGCTATTCAAAAGAACTGCATCATCTTTCTCTGAAAATCCTCAAATCGAAGCAGGATGCTGATGAGGTGGTTCAGGAGGTTTTTTTGAAAATTTGGGAAAAGCGCGATCAGATCAATCCCTTGAAGTCATTTCGTTCTTATCTGTTTACCATTGCCTTAAACAATATCCGGGGCAGATTTTTAAAAAGGGCAAAAGAAAACCGGTTTATGGTAGAACTGTATGACGAATTAGTTTCCGTGGGCTCGGAAGAACCGGAAGACAAGAATTTTTCACATTACCTTTCAATACTGGATGAACTAATCCAGAAACTTCCTGAAAGAAGGAAAGAGATTTTCCTGATGCATAAAAAGGAGGGACTTACGATCCCTGAAGTGGCAGGCTATCTGGACTTATCGACTAAAACGGTGGAGAACCAGCTCACCGCCGCGCTAAAGGCTCTGCGGGAAGCATTTAATGAAAGGAATATCCGAGGGCTATATCTTTTCTTTGTCCGGCTTTGTTGGCGTAATGCCGCTAAAAGGTTAAACTGACCCGGTAAAATGTTTCAATGATAAAAAAAATAGATTTAGAGTAGGGGGGTGAACCATTTTTTTAATACTTAGTACAGAAGGTTTAAAAAAGATGGTGAAAAAAGAATTTGCTGCAATAAGGAATTTTCTGGATAATCGGTATTCAAAAGATGATTATCTTCAGGTAATCAGTCAGTTTGAAAAAGATGATACTTTCGGGGAACTGAAAAATTACCTTGAAAGTGACTGGTATTCCGGAAATGATCTTAAACTTCCTGAAGAAAGGTATCAGTTCATGAGGACGCAAATCCTGCAACAGATACTGAAGCAGAAGTCGCTCGACCGCAGGAGAGGTATCAGCCGGTTTACGTCACTGATCGGCCAAATTGCTGCTATTTTGATCATTCCTTTGTTTCTTGCAACACTTTATTTTTATGGACAATGGCGTGAAATCACTTCCGGTGAGGCTGTCTATGCTGAAATTTATTGTCCCCCGGGTACCCGTTCAAGATTTAATCTTCCCGACGGATCGTCCGGTTGGTTAAACAGTGATTCGTATTTGAAATATCCTGTTCTGTTTTCACGCAATCGGCATGTTGAACTAGCAGGAGAAGCGTTTTTTGATATTGCAGAAGATAAGAACGACCCTTTTACGGTCAGTGCCGAAGGGATACAGGTAGAGGCCCTTGGTACGGAATTTAACGTGATGGCTTATCCCGATTGTTCCCGGATTGAAGTTGTCCTGGAGGAAGGCTCCGTACAAGTGACCCGGCCCGGCACTGATTTAAACGAAATACTCAAACCTGATCAGCGCCTGGTTTTTTCCCGCTCAGCAAATAAAGCTTCTGTTGACTCAGGCGATACGGGCTATTTTACTTCATGGAAGGATGGTTACCTGGTCTTCAGGAATGTTCCGCTGGAGGAAGTGGCTGTCCGGCTGTCACGCTGGTATAATTCCGAGATTACTATTCAGGATGAAGTTTTAAAGAACATGCCTTACCGGGCTACATTCCGGAATGAATCACTTGAACGTGTACTTTCACTTCTGGCCATGTCCGCTAACATTTCTTATTCAATAACAGAATTAAAAACCAATAACGATGGAACTTATGAGAAACAAAAAGTAATGATCAGATCTAAGAATTAAAAACGAGACAGTGCTGGTACCACCGTCCCGTTATGCTTAACATTTTAAACTGTTGTCTAACCAGTTAAACGATTTGAATTTATGAAAAAAATCTCAAACTGCAAGACTTATGCGCTAAGTCTTTGGAAAAAATTACGTATTATGCGTTACACACTATTTTTTACGATGGTTTGTTTTGCGCAAATTTTTGCTACAAACCTGTATTCACAGCAAACAAAGCTGAATCTCTCCATGTCGAATACCCGGCTGGGAAATGTTTTGGATGAAATTGAAAATCAGTCGGAATTTTACTTCCTGTTTAATCAGCAGCAGATTGACCTGAACCGGGTCGTGAATGTTTCGGTGAAGGAGAAAAGCATTAATGAAGTTTTAAGTCTCATTTTTGCAGGAACTGATGTCCGCTATGTGATCAGTGACCGACAGATTGTGCTGACAGACGGAAGCAGGAGTTATGATTTTTCCGGGAGCCAGCAGAAACGAAAAATTACCGGAAGGGTAACCGAGCCGGGAGGCGACCCTTTGCCAGGAGTAACTGTCGTTGCAAAAAATACAGCATCAGGGACAATTACTGATGTAAACGGGAATTATACAATCGAATTGCCTGAGGGAGTCGAACAACTTGTATACTCGTTTATTGGTATGCGAACGGTAGAAGTAAATGTAACTGGCAGAAATGTGATCGATATTCGCATGGAGGAAGAATCCATTGGACTGGAGGAGGTTGTGGCGATCGGCTACGGAACGATGAAAAAAAGCGACCTTACCGGAGCGATCGCTCAGGTGAAGGCTGACAAGCTGGAAAAAGAAAACCCCGGATCGGTTCAGGACGTGTTGCGAGCCAATATTCCCGGTTTGAATGTGGGTATTTCAACCAATGCGAAGGGGGGCGGATCGATGGAAATCAGGGGCCGGCGGTCGTTAGCTGCAAGTAATTCGCCGTTGATCGTGCTGGACGGTGTTATCTTTTTCGGCGAATTATCCGAAATAAACCCGAACGATATTGAGCAAATCGACGTACTGAAAGATGCCTCTGCAGCCGCTGTTTACGGCGCAAAATCGGCAGCCGGCGTCGTCCTGATTACTACAAAGAAAGGAAAGGGAAGCAAACCGACCATTCGCTTTGATGCCAGTCTGGGAATGGCCACTCTTGGCGTCAATATGGATGTTTACGATGCGGAAGGCTATCTGAATTGGCGGCAGAAAGTTCAGGAAAGCATTAATGCCAATGCGAAACCCGGTGAGTTTGCCAATCCTACCGATGAGAATCTGGCGAAATACGGAATAACCATTGATCAGTGGCTGGCTTACCGGCCCAGTTCCGGTGATGCTGAACGCGACTGGCTGGGGCGCCTCGGCCTGTTTGAAACGGAAGTTGAAAATTATTTTGCGGGGCGCACTTACGACTGGTATGATGCTTCGTTCCAAAATGGCCTGCGACAGGATTATAATACCAGTATCTCCGGAAGTAACGAGGGGGTTAGCTATTACTGGTCTTTAGGTTACGTTGACAACGAAGGAATAATTACCGGAGATAAGTATAATGCTTACCGTTCCAACCTGAAGTTGGATGCGGAAATCAACGACTGGATGTCGGTTGGCGTAAATGTTAATTTTCAGGATAGGAAAGAAAACGGACAGGCTGTTAACTGGAGCAGTCAGATCATTAACAATTCTCCTTATTCCCTCCCCTATGATGAAAACGGGAATATGGTGATTTACCCAATGGGCACCAACACAGGAGGATCCATAAACAGCCTTTATGATATCAGTTATCGGGAAAGGGAGAATGGATGGACTACTTTAAATTCAATTCTGTATGCCAAAATAAAATTGCCCTTTAATATTACCTATCAGGTTAATTTTTCACCCCGCTGGGTTTTTCATAACTTTCAGGTGCATGAATCGTCGCAAAACCCCTATTGGAAAACCTCGCATAACGGTATGGCGCAACGGCAGTCGCGCAAGAACTATGACTGGCAGGTCGATAACCTGATCAAATGGTCGCAGACGATTGCCGGCAAGCATCAAGTGGAAGTAACCCTTCTCCAGAATGCAGAAGAAAAAAGACAATGGGAGGAAACCATGACCGGACGCGACTTTTCGCCTACCGATGCACTGGGATATCATTATATGCAGGGAGCGAATATGCTGATGAGTTCAATCAGTTCGAACGACTACCGCAGCACAGGCGATGCACTGATGGCACGGCTCTTCTATTCATTCGCGGATAAGTATATGATCACCACATCCGTTCGAAGGGACGGTTACTCTGCATTTGGTACGAGTAATCCGAGGGCCACTTTCCCTTCGGTGGCATTTGGCTGGGTTTTCTCTGAAGAACGCTTTTTTAAATTCCCCGGAATGAACTTTGGCAAGCTGCGGCTGTCATGGGGGCAAAACGGTAACCGCGATATTGACCGTTACCAGGCGCTTTCGAATATGACCACGGGTTCGGGGAAATATCCGTATGTCGACAGTTCCGGCCAGGCTTACGAAATGTCGCAGCTATATGTTGATCGCATGGCCAATCCAAATCTGAAGTGGGAAACAACGACTTCTTACAACGCCGGACTTGATTTTGGCTTTATCGGTAATCGGATCAGCGGGAGCCTCGATGTCTATAAGATGGAAACGACCGATCTGCTGGTTGACCGGAAATTGCCCGATTTTCTTGGGTTCAATTCTGTGGCGACTAATCTGGGAGAGGTGCAAAACAAGGGATTTGAGCTCTCCGTGAACACCAGAAATGTTGAGCGGGATAATTTTGTATGGACTACCTCCCTGAATTTTTCTTTAAACAGAAATAAAATCGTGCACTTGTATTATGACTATGAAGAAGTTCTCGATGACGAAGGAAACGTAACAGGCAGCAGGGAGAAAGATGATAAAGATAATAAATGGTTTATTGGCCGCGATATTGCGTCGATCTGGGACTATGAAGTGACCGGGGTTTGGCAGCTCGGCGAAGAGGAAGAAGCCGCGAAATACGGAGTGAAACCTGGCGATGTCAAGATTTTGGATGTCAACGGCGATTATAAATTCAACAATGACGACAAGGTATTCCTGGGATCGGGCTCTCCAAAATTCAGATGGACGCTTCGTAATGAGTTTACGATTTTTAAGAACTTCGATCTTTCCTTTATGATGTACTCATACTGGGGACACAAAGCTACCTACGACCGGCCGTTGAACAAGAATGGATTTATTGACCGGACTAATTCGTATGTGATTGGATTCTGGACGCCCGACAATCCGACAAACGACTATGCCCGCCTTTATTCAGACGACAAAAATCTGGGAGCCAGATTTATCCGGGAAAAATCGTTCATCCGGCTCGACAATATATCCTTTGCCTATACCGTGCCAAAGCACCTGATTCAGCAATTCAACATGGAAGGACTGCGCATCTATGGGTCGGTGAGGAATGTGGCTTTATGGGCTCCGGATTGGGATTACTGGGATGTTGAGCAGTATCAGGATATGTATAATGATAATGAGTGGACCAGCGGTCCAAGTCCCCGGACATATACCATTGGCGTGAATCTGACATTATAAGATAAGTAACCCCTAAACATTAAAATTATGCGTAAAAAAGTCAATATAGCGATTATAGCAATTTTACTTGTTGTCGCCGGATGTAAGGAAAGCTGGCTTGAACCTGATCCGCTTTCATTTTTCGAACCCGGAAATGCGTTCACCACACCTGAGGGGTTGCAGGCCGCACTAACTACCTGCGAGCGGAATATGCGCTATTGCTGGTATGGTGACGGAGCCCCGATTATTACCGAACTCCTTTTTTCTGAAGTGGCCATAGAAGGCACAACAGATAAGACCGGGCCTGCACAGGATCTGAATAAACTGATCACACCCACGGCCAATCTCAACAGCACAGATGCCAATAAGATTGGCTGGTTCTGGTACGAGGGATATAAGGGAATTAAGTATGCCAATACCGTGATTTCACGCGTTGGTACCATCCCCGGACTGGAGGAGGAACTACGGGATGACATGCTGGGACAAGCCTATTTCCACCGTGCATGGAAGTATTATCATCTTTGTTTTCAGTTTGGAGACATCCCTTACATCAGTGAAGAAGTAACGACGCCAAAACTCGACTTTCGTTCTACGAAGTACGAGGTGATCCTGGGACAAATGATAAAGGACCTGGAATTTGCCGTTGAACACGTCGGTGAAGTAAAAGATGCCGGTCATGTAACCAAAGGTGCCTGTCAGCATTTGCTTGCCAAATATTATCTGGCTACGGGCGAGTTCGACAAAGCAATCGCCATGGCTTCCAATGTGATTGACGGAGGAAGGTATGCGTTGATGACCGAACGTTTTGGTGTGGATAAAGGAGATGCCAGCCGGAATGTAAACTGGGACCTTCACCGTCCGGCAAATAAGTCGATCGTCGCAAACCGGGAGGTGATATTCAATGTGATCAGCAGGGAAGAACTCGAAAACAGCAGGCAGTCGTCTGAGTTGATGAGACAGGCCGTTCCCTTTTTCCTTGCTACTAATGCCAATAAAATTTTCACACCTTCGGGGAAGGTTGGCTTGTCCAATAAACTCACGGCGGAAATCGACCTGCGTAAAATGTACGGGCGTGGAATCGGACGTGCAAGAAATACCTGGTATCATACCCATATGATCTGGGACGACAACAACGATCTCAGACATGCTCCCGGAAACTGGATGCGAATGGAGGATCTGGTATACAACCATCCCGACCTGAAATCATCGGGCGATCCGTATTATGGTAAGCCATTGCAACTGTTCGATGGTACAGGGAAGGTGCTGACCACCGATACGATCAGAAACTGGTATGACTGGCCACATTATAAGGTTTATTTCGAAGACCCGAAGAAAGATGTCAGCGAAAGTTATAACGGGGGAGCAGGCGATATGTACGTTTACCGCCTGGCCGAGACTTACCTGATCCGGGCCGAAGCGTGGTTCTGGAAAGGCGACCCAGGCAAAGCAGCCAATGATCTGAATGCGGTTCGTACCCGTGCAGGCGCAGCACCTTATGTGGCAGGTGACATTAGTATTGGAATAATTCTCGACGAAAGAGCACGTGAACTCTATTGGGAAGAATTCAGACATGTGGAATTGGTGCGGATTTCCCGTCTGCTCGCGATGACGGGTAAAACCGACGAGAACGGGAAAACCTATTCTGCTGAAAATTTTTCCGGTGAAAATTACTGGTATAACCGGATTATGGGGAAAACGGAATTCTACAACAAAGGGGCGAAAACAGTTCATGGCGATTTTTATACGATGAGCCCGTATCACGTTTTGTGGCCGGTACCCCAGGGAGCGATTGATTCCAATACCCGGGGACGACTGAATCAGAATTTCGGTTACGATGGTTACGATTTGAACGAGGCCCCGATTGACAATATTGAAGCGGCTATTTCTGTGCAAAAAGAATAATTGTCCTGTTTCTTAAAACAGGCAACGCAGTTAATGATTCCGGTTACCCTTCTGAACAGCCGGTAATCGGAATCTGTTTTTTCATCCTGGACTTGCAATAATAGTATGTTCATGTGCAAAATTAATACTGGCATTGGCAAGTCCTTTTCCCTAATTTTGGATAAGAAGATCTTAAAAAAATGAACGATAATTTTATGAAGCTTTTACCGATTGTTTTATGGCTGCTGAGTCCGGCTTTAACTCAGGCACAGCAAACATTGCAGTTCAGCGTCTTTGCGGGTGACTACACCCGGAATAATTGTCCGGTGAGCCTTGACCTTTCTGCTGCCGGTCTGGAGCTGAATAATAAGAGCTATCGACTTTATCAGCTCGAGGGAAAAAAGGAGGTTCCTGTTCCGGCCCAGTTGGAAGAAGGAAAAAATCCCCGTTTGTGGTTTATCATGAGCGGCGAACTCAAAAAAGACGAAAGCCGTAATTATGTGCTCCGTGAGGCCAGGCAGGAAGTCTCTGCCGATGGGATAGCCATTGAAAAGGGACACGAGGGACTAAAACTGGTCCGGGACGGAAATCCGGTGCTGAATTATCAGTTTAATGCCGTTTATCCGCCGGCAGGCGTAGATCCGCTGTATAGCCGTTCCGGATTTATCCATCCGCTCTGGTCACCCTCTGGGGAGGAGCTTAGCCGGATTCAGGCGCCTGACCATTATCATCATTACGGTATTTGGGGTCCGTGGACAAAAACGCATATCAAGGGGCGTGAAGTGGATTTCTGGAATTTGGCAAAGGGACAGGGGACCGTCCGTTTCTCCGGCTTTCTATCACAGATTGAAGGTCCCGTTTTCAGCGGGTTCAGTGCGCTTCAGGAGCATGTTGATTTTGGCGCCAAAGGGCCTGATCAGACCGCTATCCGGGAGATCCTCTCGGTTTGTGCCTGGAATCTGAATACTGAGAAAAAATTATGGCTGATCGATTACACAAGTATTATGAATTGTCCGCTCGACTCGGGGATCATGCTGGATGCATACCGTTACGGAGGAGGAATAGGTTTCCGTGCCACCGAAAAATGGAATAAAGACAACAGTTCGGTTCTGACCTCTGAAGGGAACAACCGGGCAAAGGCCGACGGGACCAATGCGCGGTGGTGCCGGGTTGAAGGCGAATCAAAATCGGGCAGGAGCGGGATCCTGTTTATGAGCCACCCCTCCAATCGGGCATACCCCGAACCGATGCGGGTCTGGCCAGAGGACAGCAATGGCGACGGTGACCTGTATTTCGAATTTTGCCCGATCCGCCATCAGGACTGGAAGCTTGAAAAGGGAAAAGATTATTCCCAGAAATATCGGCTTGTGGTCTTCGACGGAGAGCTGAGCGAAGCTGAGGCTGAGCAATACTGGACGGCCTTTGCCAGGCCGCCGAGGGTCGTTGTGAGCTATTAGCCATTAGCTTTTAGTAAGAATGAAGACCCATATACCTTATCACCCTCTTCCCGTCTCCGGTGTCTGGTTTCCGGTGTGCGCTATGCTCTATGCTCTATGCATTATTTACATAAACTATTATAACCATGCGAAAAATCTTATACACATTAGGGATTTTGTTAATCGTCGCGCCGGGCTTTGCCAAACAGAAAATTGCCGGTAAGCAGATCCTGATTTACACCAAAAACGGGAAAGGCTATGTGCATGAAAACATTGCTTCGAGTGTTCAGGCGTTTCAGGAGATTTGCAGCGCTGAGAAAATTAAAACGGATGTATCGGACGATCCGTCGGTCTTTACTGCTGAAAATCTGGTGAAGTACGATGCCATTATCTTTTCGAACAGTAACAATGAAGGTTTTGACACCGAAGCCCAAAAAGAAGCTTTTCAGAATTTTATCCGGAGCGGTAAAGGCTTTGCTGCTATTCATTCGGCCAATGCCACCGAGCGGCAATGGCCCTGGTACTGGGCGTTGGTTGGCGGGAAGTTTATTCGTCATGCACCCTACCAGGCTTTTGATGTGGTTGTGATTGATCCGGAGCATCCGTCGACTTCTGTTTTGCCGAAACGGTGGACCATTGAGGACGAATGCTATTACTCCTTTCAGTTAAATCCGGATATTCATGTCCTGCTGGCAGCAGATATGACAACGGTTGAAGATAAAGGGAAAGCCGAATACCCGGGTGAAACATTCGGACAGTATTTCCCGCTCTGCTGGTGTCATGAGTTTGAGGGCGGACGGCAATGGTACACAGCGTTGGGCCACAATCCGGAGTTCTATAAAGACGAAACCTTCCGAAAACACCTGCGTGGCGGAGTGCTCTGGATCCTGGGAGCCGGGAAGTAGACCGGAAACAGGAGACCGGATAAAATTAGTCGTAAGTAGTTAGTCGTAAGTCGTGAGACGGGAAAATTGATAATGGAAACAGGAGACGGGAGACGGGTGATTATTCTTACTAATAGCTAAAAACTAACAGCTAACAGCTTTTGTCTGAAATCTGAAAATCTAATAATCTAATAATCTAATAATCTAATAATCTGAAAATCTGATATTATGGAAAGACGTCATTTTTTAAAGAATACAATAGCCGGTGCGACAGGACTGGTTGTTGTCCCGATAATCATTCCTTCGTCGGTGCTGGGCAAAAATGCACCCGGTAATAAAATCAATATTGCCCAGATCGGTTGTGGCCGCATTGCGCGTGATCACGATATGCCCGGCACCATGCAGCATGATATTGCCCGCATGATTGCTGTCTGTGATGTGGACAAAAACCGTCTGGCCGACGGCAAGAAGCTGGTTGAGGACTATTACAGCAGGAAGCTGGGGAAAAAGTACATCGACGTCAAGATGTATGACGACTACCGGGAAATGCTGCTGAACAAAGATATCGATGCTGTCATTATCAGTACACCGGATCACTGGCATTCGCAACCGGCCATTGAAGCTGCCCTTGCAGGCAAAGACATTTACCTTCAAAAGCCAACTTCCCTGACCGTTGAAGAGGGACGTCAGCTCAGCGACATCGTTCAGAAAAAGAACGTGATCCTTCAGGTCGGGACACAGCAGCGTTCATCCCCCCAGTTCCGGATTGCCGCCGAGCTGGTCAGGAACGGACGGATTGGCAAGCTGCATACCGTAAAAATTGGTTTGCCTGGCGATCCCGCAGGTTCTGAGGTGCCGGAGATGCCCGTTCCCGAGGGGCTTAATTATGATATGTGGCTCGGCTCTACGCCATTGGTGCCCTATACTGAAACAGGCGTTCATCCTCAAAAAGGATACGGCCGTCCGGGATGGCTACGCCGCGAACAGTTTGGTGCAGGTATGATCACCGGCTGGGGACAGCATCATTTCGATTCGGCAGCCTGGGGAATGGATACCGAGTACACGGGTCCGGTTTCAGTGGAAGCCGTGGCTGAATTCCCGAAATGGGGCCTTTGGGACGTTCACGGCGATTTTATGGTAAAGGCCGAATATGAAAACGGCATCACCATGTATACAACGGGAGGTTACCCCAACGGTATCCGCTATGAAGGCACCGAAGGCTGGATCTTTGTTTCCCGCGGCGATTATGTCGCATCGGCCAGCGATCCGGTTTCGAAGGAAAGAAGCTCCAAGGCGCTCGATGCCAGCGATCCGAAAATCCTGGAGTCCACGATCGGCCCAAACGAGATTCACCTGTATAAGAGCGAGGAGCAACATGGTAACTGGCTCGATTGTATTCAGAGCCGGAAAGATCCGATCTCTCCGGTTGAAATCGGACACCGGGCCTGTTCGGTCTGCCTGATCAGCCATGTTGCCATGAAGCTTTCCAGAAAGCTGTACTGGGATCCGTCGGCAGAGTGCTTTAAAAATGATGACGAGGCCAATACCTATCTCCGCAGAAGCCAAAGGGCACCTTACGGGACCAATTATGTTTTGGAAAACATGTAGATATTCAGAAATCATCCCCGCGAAGGCGGGGATCTCCTGGAAATTGCAAATTATGAAACAAGCTTTTGAAGTTAAAAATCCCGATTTGGTGCTCAGCCCCTATACGGGGATGTCAAAAAAACATTATATCGAACTGGCAAAATATTTGCTGGAAAGGGCATTTAAATATGTTGATTCAATCGAAACCCCGCTGACTTTTCCCGTCGTTCCCGGGAAAACCTACCCGCAACCCAATGCGCCGGACTGGCGTTATCGTGCAGCAGAGTTCGAAGCACTGGAACGGACCTTTACACTGGCCGGTCCCCTGATACATGTTGATCCTGAAACAACAATCAACAAGATCAAACTCCGGGATTATTATTGTTTACAGATTTATAATTCCTTTACTCCGGGCCATCCGAATTCCCTTCCTTTGCCGGAAGATCTGCCCGACTCGAATTACCAGTTTACCTGCGAGTTTGGCGGACTGTTCAAGACTTTGCTGCTCCTGCCTGAAACGCTGTGGCCGCAGTTTACCGAAAAACAAAAAAATGAAATGGTCACCACCATTTCAAAATGGGCGCATCACCGCACAACACAGAATAACTGGCGGATTTTTAACATTATCGCCCTTTCATTTTTGAAGAAATACGGTTATGCGATCGACGACGACCTGTTGAAAAGCCACCTTCTGTGGGTGGCCTCTTATCATTCGGGAAATGGCTGGTACCTGGAGCAAACCTATAATTATTATTCGATCAGTCTTTTTATTGTTTATACAACGATCTGGAACCGGACTTTCGGCGACGAATATTATCCGGAGATCTCCGCCATCATCGAGCAGTCAGCACAAAAACTCATGGAATCGATCACCAGCTTTTTTGGACGGGACGGCTATATCAATATGTGGTCAAGAAGCATTTGTTACCGGACATGGGTTTCAGGCGCGTTCCCGGTTTCGTTCATGCTGAAGGATCAAAGCTTGCTTGATCCGGGATGGGCGAGAAGGCTTTGCTCCGGTTCCCTGCTGCAGTTTGTCGCGCGTGAAGAATTCTACGACAATGATATCCCCAGCCTTGGATTTTACGGGCAAAAGGAATACATGGTGCAAAATTACAGTTGTTCCGGCAGCCCGTTCCTGATGTTCCTGCCGTTCATATGCCTGGCGTTGCCCGACGATTCGCCGTTTTGGTCGGCTGTGGAAAATGAAGGGATGTGGGAAACGCTGGGAGATCGTTCAAACCGGCTCATTCTTGAAAATCCGGGGCTTGTCCTGGTTAATCACGGGAAAACCGGCACGTCCGAAATCATACCGGGGAAAGTTTATTACGACGATCCCAACTATTCGAAGCTGGTTTACAACACCCATTTCCCATGGGAGGATCACAATCCCGTGGGTGGAACTTCCATGGAATACAGTTTCAGAAGCCTCGATCCGAGAGACCTAAGGGGGGATGACGTCAATTTCTACCTTACCGGGCGCACGATCGATAACGACCCGGACAAAAATAAGGTCTATACCACCTCGCAAAGCATGCTTTACAATGGGGTGCGAAAAGAAGTTTTATACCGGCAGGCCATTATGCGAAAGCCACCAAACAACGGAGTGGGTTATATTATTGATCTTGCCGAAATCACCATCCCGGGGGGAGTGATACGTGTTGACCGTTCGCGTCTGGCTTTTGAGTATGAACTGACACTTGGACATTTTGGCATGCCTCACTTAAATGGCAGGACTGCGGTTGTTGAACAATTTGAAGATAAAGGTAAAAAGGTGATAACCGCTTCTGTTCCCGGAAGACGTATTGCATTGATCTGCTATAGCGGGTGGGACAAATTGGCTCGTCTTGTTCATCACAACTGTAACGCAGAGGCCGATGAGAGTACAGTCATTTACGCCTGGAAAAAGAGGATGGCAAAAAATCCTCCCATGGAACTCATGATATCGGTGATGCTGCACCGGATGGATGATCGGGAATGGACTGATGAAGAACTGTCGCCCATCAAAGACATCCGGATCGTGGATATTATGCGTGGCCGTTCGCCTTTGGGTGCAATACTGACCTTATCGGATGGCGGGGAGTATGAAATCGATTTTAAGGATATCGACGGGGAAAGGACCTGCTGAGGCCTTCAGAAGCAGAAACAATTTGATGAAAACTATTTTCCCTGCAGTTACAAATCAAAAAACTTTACTTTTGTATTGGAAAAACGAAATCTATAAAAAAAACGGTTTAAAATGACACATCAATTCCGTAGTTTACTGATCCTGTCGGTCATCATCATGGCTGGCTGTTCAGGTGGTGAAAAGAAAGCTGATCAGCAGGAAGAGCCATCTTCAAAGTTTACAGGAGCCAAGGGCGAAGTGAAATTAATGATTGCTGATCCGGGGCATTTTCATGCTGCTCTGGTCCAAAAGACGATGTACGAGCAGATTGATTCCACCGTGTATGTGTATGCTCCGGATGGAGCTGATGTGCAAGATCACCTGAAGCAAATTGAGGGTTTTAATACCCGTGCTGAAAACCCAACTTCCTGGGTAAACAAGGTTTATACCGGAGATGATTTTCTGCAAAAAATGCTTGCCGAAAAACCGGGGAATGTGGTTGTTCTTTCGGGGAATAACGCAAAAAAGACGGCTTATATTAAAGCCGCGGCAGATTCAGGGATTAATATTTTTGCAGATAAACCCATGGCGATTAATTCTGAAGGGTTTGCGCTGTTGGAGGAGGCCTTTAAATCGGCCGGACAAAAAGACGTGATGTTGTATGATATCATGACCGAGCGCTATGAAATTACGAGTATTATTCAACGTGAATTATCCAAAATAACGGACGTGTTTGGAACTCTTGTGGATGGAACCCCGGAAGAGCCGGCTATTACAAAAGAAAGTGTCCACCACTTTTTTAAAATGGTAGCAAGTCAGCCGATTAAACGTCCGGCATGGTTTTTTGATACCAATCAGCAGGGAGAAGGCATTGTGGACGTGACCACTCACCTGGTCGACCTGATCCAATGGGAAGCCTTTCCGGAGCAGATCCTGCAGAAATCGGATGTGGAAATGCTGCAGGCGAAACACTGGACAACTGAACTTGCACCTGAGCAGTTTAAGAAAGTGACCCAGATGGAAACTTACCCGGATTTTTTGCAAAAGGATGTGAAAGACGGAAAGTTACAGGTGTATTCGAACGGAGAGATGGTTTATAAATTGAAAGGAAAGCATGCAAAGGTGTCTGTGATCTGGAACTTCGAAGCGCCTGCCGGCGCCGGCGATACGCATTACAGTGTGATGCACGGTACATTGTGCGATCTGATCATTAAACAGGGGAAAGAAGAAAATTACAAACCCACTGTTTTTATACAGACAAACACGAATGAAGGTTTGGATTCATTTGAAAGTCGTTTGCAGAAAGCAGTAAATCAGGATATTTCTGCAATTTATCCCGGATTGAAGCTGGTAAAAGTAGCTGATAAGCTCTGGAGCGTTGAAATTCCGGATACCTATAAAGTGGGGCATGAAGCTCATTTCGGACAGGTAACTGAAAAATACCTGCATTACCTGAAACTGGGAAAATTACCTGAATGGGAAGTGCCAAACATGATCACCAAATATTACACCACCACGCAGGCGCTTGAAATGGCGGAAAAGCAATAGTCCGTTTTAACCATGAAATAACAGACAATAAAAAAGATCCGGCCTGTCGAAAGGACCGGATCTTTTTTTTATCAGGCTTCTTTCTTTTTAAAATATTCAACAGTTCCTGTCAGGGCGATGTCTTTGACCTTTTCCACCAGCGCTGTTCGCTGTTCCTGGCTCAGCTCGCTGAAGTTGCGGGCCAGTTCAATCTTTTCACGCATCATGGTCGCATTTTCATTACCCGATATCAAGACAGTAACCGGGAGAGACCAGACAAAATACATCGCCTCTTTGATGCTCAGATAATTGGGGACGACAGGATCATCGGTGGTCCAGTTGGCCTGTGTTTTATTGGCAAAGAAACGCCCGTCGGCCAGTGACTTGATCGATGTGATCCCCATGTTTCTTTTCAGGGCTACCGGCATGACGTTCTGAATAAAGCTGAAATAGGAATGGTCGAGCACATTTACAGGCATCAGAACAACATCGAAAATGTCGTCAACATTGGTTTTTTCAAGCATCCGGAGATGTGCATGTGGATTTTGGTGACCGGTAAACCCGAGGTACCGGGCTTTACCTTCCTGTTTCGCCTTCATCATGACTTCCAGCACACCTTCCTGAATACGACCATCTACGTCATCGGGGGTTTCCACCGCATGGACCTGGTATAAATCCAGGTGGTCTGTTTTTAATCGACGGAGTGTCCCTTCCAGATGTTCACGAACGGTCTTTGCATCTTTCCCGGTCGATTTGCTGGTTAAAAAAACCAGATCCCGGTATTGGGGAGTGAGGTATTTGCCATAACGTTCCTCGCTCCTTCCCGCGTCATAACTTTCGGCAGTATCAAAGAAACGAACGCCTCCTTCAAGAGCTGCTTCAATCACTTCCTGTGCGTCCCGTTCGGTCGTCCAGCCGATGTGAAAACCGCCTGTCCCTAACATTGTCACATATTCATTCGTCCTTCCAAGTTTTCTTTTGGGAAGGATGCTTCCCAACCGGTCTTTTTCAGGCTTTTTATTATCAGCGGAAAGACTAACCGGTACAGTTAGACCAGCCGTTAATGCCGCCATCGATTTGAGAAATAAACGTCTGTCTGCCATACGCATGAATTTTAATATAACTGATAATACATTGGCTCCGAACTATTTGTTCATTTTTTTAAGCTTTTTCCCGTAAAATTGTATAAAATGCGGATCAGGACTCTCTTTTGGAATAAACAGCTATTTTTCTTCTGTGCTTATTTCAGGATTAGCTTTTTTGCTGTTTCAAGATCATCCGGGGTATCAATGCCAATACTTTCAAACAGGGTAATGGCTGTTTTAATCCGGTAGCCGTTTTCAAGCCAGCGAAGTTGCTCAAGCGATTCCGCCAGTTCCAGAGCTGAAGGCTGTAGCTTTGTAATTTCAGACAGGATGCTCCTGCGGTAGGCATACATGCCAAGGTGACAGTAAAACGAATGACAATTCAACCATTGTTCTGGCTCTTTTCCCCGGATATAAGGGATAGCGGAACGACTGAATAATAAAGCGTTCTGCCGACTGTCTATCACTACTTTGGGGCGGTTGGGATTAAAAAGGTCGGAGCTGTCAGCCTTTTTTATCAACGTGGCTATTTGTGTTTTTGGGTCAGAAAAACATCCTTTTAATGCGTCAAGCTGTTCACGGCGGACAAATGGTTCATCGCCCTGGATGTTAATGACCACATCGAAATCCATCTGCTCAGCGATTTTCTCTGCTGCTTCAGCACAACGGTCGGTTCCGCTCTGATGGTCGTTTCGGGTCATCACCACTTTCCCCCCGAAATTCAAAACAGCATCGGCTATCCGCTGATCGTCGGTCGCTACCCATGCCTGTTCGATCGCGTTTTGGGCATTTTCATAAACATGTTGAATAATTGGTTTAGCTCCGAGCATGGCGAGCGGTTTGCCCGGAAACCGTGTGGACTGATAGCGGGCCGGAATGATGGCGATGTAGTTCATTGCTGTAATGTTTGGTCATGCAAAAATATAAAAAAGTAGTGAGTCGTGAGCAGCGAGTCAAATCAAGTCGCCAGCAGGTAGTCGCAAGACGTAAGACGGATTTTCAGATTGTCTGCATATCAGATTGTCCGAACATCTGAATAGCTAATTACTTTTATCTTGTGTCTTGCATCCTGATACTTGATACTTTTTATAACTTTGCTCATTAAAACTGAAAGCAGCAAGATAATGGATGTTCAGGAAATAAAACAACGGTTTGGGATCATTGGAAATGCACCGGGACTCAACAGGGCGATAGAAGTTGCTGTTCAGGTGGCTCCGACCGACTTGTCCGTTCTGATCAATGGTGAAAGTGGTACCGGTAAAGAAGTTTTTCCTCAGATTATTCATAATTTTTCTACCCGGAAACACGGCAAATATATCGCTGTTAATTGCGGGGCGATTCCCGAAGGGACGATCGATTCAGAGCTTTTTGGACATGAAAAGGGGGCTTTTACGGGGGCTCTGTCCGATCGCAAAGGCTATTTTGAAGAAGCAGACGGGGGAACCATCTTTCTTGATGAAATAGGCGAATTGCCGCTTTCGACGCAGGTGCGGCTTTTACGTGTGTTGGAAGCAGGTGAGTTCATCAAGGTAGGTTCATCAAAAGTCTTAAAGACAAATGTGCGGATGGTTGCGGCAACCAATGTTGATCTTCCAACGGCTATTGAAAACGGGAAGTTCCGTGAAGATCTTTATTACCGGTTAAATACAGTGCCAATACGGGTGTTGCCGTTGAGAGACCGGAAGGAAGATATCTATTTGCTGTTCCGTAAATTTGCACAGGATTTTGCAGAACGTTACCGCATGCCGCCAGTCAGGCTCGACGATGAGGCCAGAGTTGTACTCGAGGGTTTTCACTGGCCGGGAAATGTACGGCAACTGAAGAATATCACGGAACAAATATCGGTCATTGAACAGGAAAGACTGATTAGCGGTAAAGCCATGCGAAGCTATCTTCCGGCGGGAGCAACTTCTCAGTTGCCCACGCTTTATAAGGGGGTCGATGAAAAGATCTTTTCCAGTGAACGGGAAATTCTGTACCAGGTTCTGTTCGATATGAAAAAAGATATGAACGATCTGAAAAAGCTGGTACTTGATCTGATGCGAAACGGGGATCATCCGGTCGATTTTCAGGCCGAAAATGCCCAGATTATTCATAACCTGTATAAAAAGGACCCGGGCCACTATGTACCTGAACCGGCTCAGGCGAACCCGGTGCCGTTCGAACATGTAAACCGCGAAGATATTCTGGATACAGAGGAATTCGTCGAAGAATCACTTTCGCTTGAGGACAAGGAAATTGAATTAATAAAAAAAGCGCTGGAGAAACACAAAGGGAAACGTAAATATGCTGCACAGGAACTGGGTATTTCAGAGCGAACCCTTTACCGAAAAATAAAAGAATATGATATTGAATAAATCGATAAGGCGATATTTAAAGCCGGCTTTATTGCTGTTGTTAGTTACTGTACCCTTCTTGCCGGGGTGTAAGATTGGCTATTCGTTTTCAGGGGTATCGCTTGATATGGAAAAAGTAAAGACATTCTCGGTTGAATATTTTGCCAACCGGGCCCGTTTGGTTAATCCCAATCTGAGCCAGCAGTTTACGGAGGCTCTGCAGGATAAACTCACCCGCCAGACCTCGCTCGATATGGTCACCGAACGCGGAGACCTGGAATTCAGCGGTCAGATAACCGGATATGACACCCGGCCGATGAATATTCAGGAAGGGGATTTTGCTGCACAGACCAGACTGACCGTCACTGTAAAGGTGAAATATATCAATAATAGTGACCATGAACAGGACTGGGATAAGTCGTTTTCTGCTTATGCCGATTATGAAAGTACCCAAATTTTAAGCGATGTGGAAGAAGATCTGATGGTGGAGATTATTGAACAACTGACAGAAGATATTTTTAACCAGTCAATTGCCAACTGGTAATGCAATTAGCAGAATTCCATACGATCATTCAAAATCCGGATGTGCTGGACGATCAGACTTTAGTGGTACTCAAGTCGATCGTTGAACAGTACCCGGCTTTTCAGTCCGGATGGATGCTGTTGCTTAAAAATCTCCGGGTACTCGATCATCCGGAATACAGAGATTACTTACAAACGGGGGCCTTCCGTGTAGCTGACCGCCGCAAGCTTTACCAGTTCCTGATAGGCGGTGAAGCAGAGAGTCCTGCCAAACAAACGGTTGACGAGGCCAACTACCTGACACGTGAGTACCTGACACCTGCGTCCTATCAGTTGGCGACACAGGCTGCAAGGGATGAATCGCTTACTGACCTGGCCCGGTCAATCAGAAAAAAACAAACGGATCCGGCTGAGCATACATCGGGGCCTGCCGGAAATGATATCCGGTCAAGCCGCGCTTCAAATGATTTTGTGACAGAGACACTGGCCAGGATCTATGCCAGGCAAGGTCTTTATAAAGATGCCATACAAGCGTATGAAAAATTAAGTTTGAAATATCCGGAAAAAAGTATTTACTTTGCCACTCAAATTGAAGAAATCAAAAAATTAACAAATTAACGAAGGAAAATCATGTATACGCTGATCACTGTACTCATATTTATTGTCTGTGTCCTTTTGATCTTAATTGTATTGGTACAGAATTCAAAAGGCGGGGGTTTGGCAAGTAATTTTCAGTCATCGAACCAGATTATGGGTGTTCGGAAAACAGCGGATTTTCTGGAAAAGGCAACATGGGTTTTGGCAGGCGCTTTATTGATCCTGTGTATTGCAGGAAGCGCATCGATCCCACGTCATGCGGAAGAGGTGAATCAGTCATCTGTAAAAGATCAGATTGAAAATACGGTCGACCCAAACGTTGAACCTAATTTCCCTACAGCAGCGCCGGATTCTGTTAAATAATAATTGCATTTAAAAGATAGGATAAAGCTTGTTTCTAAAAAGAGACAAGCTTTTTTTTTCATTCCCGCGAAAGATGGAATCTCGTTGTGCAGGCAGATGACTGCCTTCGCAGGAACAGACCCTGTCAGCCTGTCAGAATAAGTGACAAGGAAGATCGTCTCTTTACTTTTGGCATGCATTTCGATAGGGAAGGTTGTCAATTTTAAAAAATGTCTAACTAAAAATAATTAGAAAAGATGGCAGATTTAAAAGGTAAGATCCTTGCGGGTAAAATTCTTGTACAACCGAAGGAAGCAGAAACAAAGACAGCTAGTGGAATTATCATTCCTGATTCAGCAAAGGAAAAACCACATGCAGGAACTGTGGTGTTGGTCGGAGCTGGTAAAAAAGATGAACCAATGGAAGTCAAAGTTGGCGATACTGTTTTCTATGGTAAGTATTCCGGTACAGAGTTGAATGTTGACGGAGCTGATTTCCTGTTGATGTCTCAAACCGATGTGTTGTATATCGCATAACATTAAAAAACAAAATTAAAAGAAACGGAAAATGGCAAAAGAGATTAAATTTAATATCGAAGCGAGAGATCTTCTGAAAAAAGGAGTTGACAAACTGGCTGATGCAGTAAAAATAACCCTTGGACCGAAAGGCCGCAATGTGGTTATCGAAAAGAAATTTGGTGCTCCTCAAATCACCAAGGATGGTGTGACAGTGGCAAAAGAGATTGAACTTTCTGATGCGTACGAAAATATCGGAGCTCAGATGGTCAAGGAAGTAGCCAGTAAAACGGGTGATGATGCAGGTGACGGAACCACCACTGCAACTGTTCTTGCTCAGTCAATTATCAGTGTCGGATTGAAAAATGTAACAGCAGGTGCCAATCCAATGGATTTGAAACGGGGTATCGATAAAGCTGTTCTCAAAGTTGTTGAAAGCATCAAAGCCCAGTCGCATAACATCGGCGATGATTTCAATAAAATCAAACAGGTTGCCAAAGTGTCTGCCAATGGTGATGAAGAAATCGGCAGCCTGATCGCTGAAGCGATGGAAAAAGTAAACAAGGAAGGCGTGATTACCGTGGAAGAAGCAAAAGGTACCGAAACCTACGTTGACGTAGTTGAAGGTATGCAATTCGATCGCGGATATATTTCTCCTTATTTTGTGACGAACACGGAAAAAATGGCTGCTGAAATGGATCATCCTTTCATTTTGATCTACGACAAAAAGATCAGTACGATGAAAGATCTTCTTCCGATTCTGGAACAGGCTGCCCAAAGCGGACGTCCTTTGATGATCGTTTCTGAGGACGTTGACGGAGAAGCATTGGCTACTCTTGTCGTTAATCGCCTGCGCGGTTCCTTGAAAGTATGTGCTGTGAAAGCTCCCGGATTTGGTGACCGCCGTAAAGAAATGCTGGAAGACCTTGCTGTATTGACCGGTGGTACTGTCATTACCGAAGAAAAGGGAATGAAACTGGAAGATGCTACCATGGAAATGCTTGGCCAGTGCGAAAAAATTACTGTTGATAAGGAGAATACGACCATCGTTGCCGGTATGGGCGAATCAGACACCATCAAAGCTCGTGTAGCGATGATTAAACGTCAGATTGAATCAACTACGTCGGACTATGATCGCGAAAAGTTACAGGAACGTCTGGCTAAGTTAGCTGGTGGTGTTGCTGTTCTTTATGTCGGCGCTGCTTCTGAAGTGGAAATGAAGGAAAAGAAGGCCCGCGTAGACGATGCACTGAGTGCAACCCGTGCTGCTGTGGAAGAAGGCATTATTCCCGGTGGCGGTGTCGCTTACATTCGTTCCATCGCGGTCCTTGAAGGACTGACCGGTGAAAACGAAGATGAAACAACCGGTATTGAAATCGTGAAACGCGCGATTGAAGAACCGCTTCGTCAAATCGTATTCAACGCCGGAAAAGAAGGCGCTGTTGTGGTGCAAAAAGTACGTGAAGGCAGTGGTGATTTCGGTTACAATGCCCGTACCGATGAATATCAGAACCTGCAGGAAGCAGGGGTGATTGATCCTGCCAAGGTTGCACGTGTGGCCCTTGAAAATGCAGCTTCAATTGCAGGAATGTTCCTGACAACTGAATGTGTGCTGGTTGAAGAAAAAGATGACAAAGCTCCGCAAATGCCTCCAATGGGCGGCGGCGGTATGGGTGGTATGATGTAATCTCATATATAACCCTTCAAATAATAAAGGCAGTGCAATCGAAAGGTTGTGCTGCTTTTTTTTTTAGACACAAGGAACCCCGGAAGTTAACAACTAAACAGTTCCATATCCTGCCTCACGACTCGCTACTCATTACTTCTTCTCTTTTTTGTTCCTGCCAAATTCAAAGGGCAGCGTGTAAAAAATGGAATAGGAGAAGTCGAAGTTCATGCTGTTTTCGGCTTTGCCATAACCGGGATTAAAAAAAGCCGGAGGCAAATCGAAATCTTTTTGGACCACATTGAATTTCCCACGAAGGGACCAGCCTAAATAAAAATTCTTAAAGATTTCTCCGGTTAATCCAAAAACTAATTCAACCCACTGGGATTGATAATTCTGGGAAGGAAAGGAACCGGTAACTGGTCCCCAGTAATTATCGATCATGTATGAACTGACTTCCTGTTTCGCAAAACTAAGTCCATACCGGAATCCCAGGTACAAAATATCTTTTTCTTCTTTCGTTGTGGCGCTTAACAGGTTATAATTCATTCCAAGACGAATATAAGGGCCGGAACTGTTGTAACTGACAAAATCCTGATCGAGCGTAAATTTCTCCCAGCCTGCTTCCGCAACAGGATAAAGATTGGGCCGAAGTTCCATTTCCGCACTGAATTCCATTCCCATCCGGTCACCTTTAATCCAGGTCGATTGGAATGGACGCGTAATATCTGCACCCAGCCGGATCCCGTCCATCCGGATAAAATTATCCGAGCGTTTAGGCTTTATCTTTTGTTCCTCCTCCTGTCCGTAACTACTCAGTGTCAGCGTCAGCAGGCAGATCAGTAATGTATAGCGTGATATTTTCATTCCATGTTTGAGTTATTGCACTGTCAAGTACAACAAGTGAATCTATTCTGTTAAAAGTATGCTGAATGTCTTTTATCCAATATTCATAATAAAAACCGGATTCGACCGATTCGTAATTGATCGTATTTTCATGAAAAACGGTCAGGGTATCAGCAATCGAATCAAATAATACGACAAATGACGAACTTTCAAGGGTGCTCAGTGGCAGATTAAACAGATTGGTTTGTGTATTATAAATCCAGATACTGTCCTGTCCGACTCCGAAAGTTGAGATAAAAGGAACCGGATTCTCGGCATCGGTTGAAAATTCAACTTTCGCAACCAGTTCGGATCTTGGCGGATTGTCAAAAGTTTCCTCGCATGCCGTGATCGCGAGAATAAGGATGATTATTGAAAAAGTATGTCTCATTGAACCGTTTCTATATTTTTTCCGTTTTGCTAATTTAATGATATTCCAATGGAATAACAGAGGGTACCTGAATTTTCCCAAAAGATTCCTGATCATTTTCAGGCTTCTAGTGGCTCCGGGTGAATGGTAGCGTTCATTTCATACCGGATTTTGATCATTTCCTCAATTTGAGTGCAGATCATATGCGCTTCATCCAGACTCATTTTTGCAGGAAGTTTAATGTGACAGCTTAATTCCTGATGACTCCCGTATTTGTGCAGATGAAAGTGATGAATATAAACATTCCGGTTCAGAAGAGCATTTACTTCGTCCGTAATTTTTTCGATCAGACCCGGATCAACTTCTTCTCCAAGCAATGCTTTAATTTCTTTTGACAGGATCTCGTAACTGGCACGTGCAATCATGAGCGCTATGATCACGGTCAGGGCAGAGTCAATCCACCAGAAATACTTTCCTAAAAAGATACCTGCAAGGATCACAAACGATGCTAACGAATCACCTCTGTGATTCCAGGCATCAGCCTTTAAGGAGGAAGACCCGGTTTTTCGGGCTGCCCAAAAACCATATTGGGCAAGCAATTCTTTCGAAATAATCGATATGATGGTTACAGCAATGGCAAAGGTTCCAAAATTAACAGTTTCCCGGGATGCAAATTTTTCGTAGGCATTGACCATGAAGTTGAAAGCCAGGATGGCTAACAACATGCCAATGACAATAGCGGCAATATGTTCGGCCCGCCCATGCCCGAAAGGATGCTCCTTGTCGGCTGGCTTCCCTGCCAGTTTTCCCCCAATGACTACAATGAATGATGAAAAGCAATCGGTAAGCGTATCCCAGGCATCTGCAATTAAGGCCATTGAGCCCGAAACAATACCTGCCCAATATTTAATTACAAATAAGACGGCGTTCACCAGGATGGAGATCCAGCCTACAAGAACCACGTATTTTTGCTTACTTGCCTTCATAAAATCTATTTTCGGGCCAAAATTATAAAAATAGCAGCATAACATGGTGGAATTATTTAAAAAGAAGTTGTATATTTGTACTATATATATATTACAATATAAATCTAGTATAATGATCCAATTTAATTTAGACCCGAGAACCGGCATTCCCTTTTATCGCCAGATAATTGACCAGATTAAATTTGGCATTGCAAAAGGGAATCTGAAGATCGGGGAACAATTACCAACAGTAAGAGCCTTGGCTGTTGATCTGAAAGTAAATCTGAATACGGTAGCAAAAGCATATAAGGAACTTGAAATTCAAAATATCCTCGAAACCCAGCAGGGAACAGGTACCTTCATCGGTGAATCAGGGGTTGTAATTTCGGAGAGGGAGAAAAGCGGGAAGCTGAAAGAAATATGCGATGAATTTTCAACCATCGCGTTCAGTTATGGATTTTCAATCGATGATCTGATCCATGAGCTCGAGAAAACCAATGCCAGGTAAAATGGAGTAAAATACAGTTGATCGGTCATCATGTTTTAAAATATGTTCGCATAAACAATTAACCTGATAAAAGCTAATAAAATGAAGAAGAACATTATCAAAGGGTACTTTAATCCCGTCGCAATGGCGGTGCTCGTCGTTCTGGCGGCAATCTCGGTTAGTTTATATTATTTTCAGATCGTTTCACCGGGTATTCTTGGCTGCATGATCTTTCTTTCGGTACTTCTGGCTGCCACTGTTCATATTGCCGATCAATGGGAAAAGGCCGTGTTGTTGAGGATGGGAAAATATAAGGGACTGAGAGGCCCGGGGTTATTTTTCATTGTCCCGGTCATTGATAAAATAGACAAGTATATTGATCAGCGGGTTCGGGTTACCGATTTTAAAGCGGAGCAAACGTTAACAAAGGATACGGTTCCCGTGAACGTGGATGCGGTTGTTTACTGGACTGTTTGGGATGTTGAAAAAGCGGCATTTGAAGTCCAGGAATATGAGAAGGCTATTTTTTATATCGCTCAAACCGGATTGAGAGATATTATTGGAAAACATGAGCTGGCCGATCTGCTGCAGGAGAGGGATAAAATAGCGGACGACCTGCAGAAGGTGCTGGATAACAACACGAATCCCTGGGGTATTACCTGCCAGAATGTTGGTATCAAAGACATTATCATTCCTCAGAATCTCGCTGATGCCATGAGTAAACAGGCACAAGCCGAACGTGAACGCAAGGCCAGGGTAATCCTGGGAACAGCGGAAACTGAAATTGCAGAAAAATTTGCCAAAGCAAGTCAGGAATATTTGAATAATCCGGTTGCGTTGCATTTGCGGGGAATGAACATGCTTTTTGAAGGCCTGAAGGAAAAAGGTTCGATGGTCATTGTTCCCAGTTCTGCCCTTGATTCGATGAATCTTGGTGCAATCGGTGGTTTAGTTGCACTGGCGAAGGCGAATGAAACAGAGAATGATAAGAAGTAGTGAGTATATGAGTCGTGAGTCATGACTCATGACTCTTCATGTACCAATCCACAAACGTTTTGATTCCTTCTTCGAAGGAGTATTTGGGATGATATCCCAGCATACTTTCGGCTTTTTCAATACTGGCAAAAGTAATATCGACATCACCCGGCTGCATGGGAAGTTGCTTAATATTTGCTTTCCTGCCGGTTGCCCTTTCGATGGTCCCGATCATATCGCTTAACCTGACCGGTTGATTATTCCCCAGGTTAATGGTCTCACAGACCTGATCATGTTCAAACAGATAGTTCAGTACCCCGCAAATGCCATCAACAGTATCTTCGTAGTAAGTATAGTCGCGGGAGGTACTCCCGTCTCCGAACATCGGGATTTCGGCTTTATTTAAGATGAGCCTGGTGAACTTGTGAATGGCCAGGTCGGGTCGCTGACGCGGGCCAAATACCGTGAAAAAGCGCATATTGACGATATCCAGTCCGTACAGGACATGATAAGTATAGTTGATCAGTTCGCAGGCTTTTTTTGTAAAGGCATAAGGGGAGATCGGATGACTTACATCCTGAGACTCGTGAAAAGGGACTTCCTTTGTATTCCCGTAAACTGAAGATGACGATGCAAAAGCAAGTTTTTTGATGCCTTTGTTTTTCATCAATTCCAAAATATTTTGAGTAGCTGTAATATTAGCCCGGGTGTAATCCCGGGGAGCTTCAATGGAAGGACGGACCCCTGCTTTCCCGGCCAGATGGATAACTGCATCGATGTGTTTATGTTCCAGTTCCTCGTTTAATCTGTCAAAATCGGCCAGATCAAACTCCAAAAATTCAAAATCAGGATGATTAATGAAGGAACTTAAATTCTTTTCCTTGATTGATCGGGCATAAAACGGATCAAAATTATCGATCCCAATCACTGAATGGCCCAAAGCCAAAAGTTTTTCACAAAGGTGAGACCCGATAAATCCGGCGCAACCTGTTACAACAATTTTTGACATAGCTTTCTTTTTTAATTGATTTTACCCGAAATAAATGCAATCAGTTTATTCAGGGCCGGAATATGAAAACGGCTGAACAAGCTTTGTTTATTATAAAAGATCAGGATATTCCTCAAATAAATAAACAGGCTTAAACTATGCGCGGTCAGCAGGATCGGGTCGAGCCTGAAAACAGCATATACAAGGGTCATGGCCGATCCGCAGATACTGATATACCAAAAGCCCACAGGAAGAACCGATTCGCCTTTATTTTCGGAATAGATCCATTGGTAAAAGAAACGGGAAATGAAGATGATCTGGGCTGTAATACCCCAGATCATAAGCAAAAGTGGATTTTTTTCATTTTTCAGGAAGGTATCCGGCGTATAATCAGTACCTGAAAAAAAGAAGAACAGGATCGCAACGGGACACAGCAAAATAATCATGCGGGAAATCACAGACATGGGCTTCCATTCATTCTTTAGCTGGATGTTCCGGACATAAATGAAATAAACAAGGATTTGTCCTATCAGAATGGCTGCATCATTTCGCAGGATGCCGTAGATCAGCATCAGGATGGATGCCAACAGACTGATCTTCCAAAAGATGGTCGGAGAAATGACCTTCCCCTCATGTTCTGATTTAAACCACTGAAGAATTGTACGCGCAAAGAATAAGACCTGGGAAATAAAGCCAATGACGTACATCATAAAATATTCCATTCACGTTGTTTTTGCGTTGCAAAGATAATGGAAAATCAGTATCGGGTAGCGGGCGGCGTATTTTCGAAATTTTATACTTGTGTCTTGTTTGACAATTAATCAACCAAATTTGAATATATTTGCGGAATCCTGTTCCTTATGAACTGTCGAATAGATTATTGAACATTTCGGTTAAGCGGGAGCCGGGTTTAAGCTTGCCTGAATTTTGCGGGGCGGGAGAAACATCCGTTGAGGACGAAACGACTAATGATAATGAAGTGTGAATAGATGAAGAATATCCGGAATTTTTGTATTATAGCGCATATCGACCATGGCAAAAGCACGCTGGCTGACCGTCTTCTTGAAGTAACCAAGACGGTAAGTGAACGCGATATGGAGAATCAGGTCCTGGATAATATGGATCTGGAAAGGGAGCGCGGGATTACGATCAAAAGCCATGCGATTCAGATGGATTATGAGCAGGATGGTGAAAAGTACGTGTTGAACCTGATCGATACGCCGGGGCATGTTGACTTTTCGTATGAAGTTTCCCGGTCTATTGCAGCCTGTGAAGGCGCTTTGCTGATTATTGATGCCGCACAGGGGATTCAGGCACAGACCATTTCCAACCTTTACCTGGCCCTCGAGCATGATCTGGAAATTATTCCTGTGCTCAATAAGATGGATCTGCCGAATGCTATGCCTGAAGTTGTTGAAGATCAGATTATTGATCTGATTGGCATTGATCGTGAGGATATTATTCGTGCCAGCGGAAAGACAGGAGAGGGTATTGATGAGATCCTGAGACGGATCGTTAAAGTAATACCCCCGCCCAAAGGTGATCCAAATGCTCCTCTACAGGCGCTGATCTTTGATTCCATCTTCAATTCGTTCAGAGGGGTGATCGCTTATTTCAAGATCAAGAACGGTACCATCAGTAAAGGCGATCTTGTAAAATTTGTCAACACCAAAAAGGAATATGACGCTGACGAAGTGGGCGTGCTTCGCCTTGGCCTGGAGCCACGTCAAACGCTGGGCACAGGGGATGTAGGATATATTATTTCGGGGATCAAAACAGCGAAGGAAGTGAAGGTGGGGGATACCATCACCCACACCGACAGGCCCTGCGATAAAGCCATCGAGGGATTTGAAGAAGTCAAACCCATGGTTTTTGCCGGTGTATACCCGATTGATTCGGAGGATTATGAGGATCTCCGGGCGGCGATGGAGAAACTTCAGTTGAATGACGCTTCACTGACCTATGAGCCCGAATCATCAGCTGCCCTTGGATTTGGGTTCCGGTGCGGTTTCCTGGGCATGCTGCATATGGAAATTATACAGGAACGGCTCGATCGTGAATTTGATATGAACGTGATCACAACCGTTCCGAACGTTTCGTACATGATCAAAACCACTGACGGGGAAACCATCCGGGTTTATAACCCCAGCGGGATGCCCTCGGTAACGACTATTCAGGAAATTGAAGAACCCTACATACGCGCCCAGATTATCACCAAATCGGAATACATCGGGCAGATCATGACGCTTTGTCTGGATAAGCGGGGGATGCTGCAAAAACAGGATTATCTGACTGCGGAGAGGGCCGAACTAACCTTTGATATGCCGCTTGGCGAAATTGTATTTGACTTTTATGATAAGCTTAAGTCGATTTCCAGAGGCTATGCTTCATTCGATTATCATATGACCGGGTTCAGACCTGCAAAACTGGTCAGACTCGACATCCTTCTCAATGGTGAAATGGTGGATGCGCTTTCCTCACTCATTCATTTTGATAACGCCTATACGTTAGGCCGTAAAATGTGTGAGAAGCTGAGAGAACTTATTCCGCGTCAACAGTTCGATATTGCCATTCAGGCGGCAATCGGAGCCAAGATCATTGCCCGCGAAACAATAAAGGCGGTGCGCAAGGATGTGACAGCGAAATGCTATGGCGGCGACATCACCCGGAAACGGAAACTTCTGGAAAAGCAGAAAAAGGGAAAAAAGAAAATGAAGCAGATCGGCAGTGTCGAGGTTCCGCAAAAGGCTTTCCTTGCTGTTCTGAAACTGGACTAGTGGCATAGCGCACGGAGGGGGAAAATTGCAGGGTTTCATGATCGGGAAGACCGGAAGCGGAAACCGGAGAAGGAAGAATGATCTACTTTCGGAATTAAAAGGATTATAGTATGGAACTTGGCATTCTAAAAGATATTCTCATTATTTTCGCGCTATCTTCTTTTGTCAATTTTCTTTTCACCAAAATCAGGGTACCAACCATCATTGGTTATCTGATCACGGGTGTCATTACCGGACCGCATTTGCTTGGATTGGTGAGCTCACAACACCAGATCGAGTTGATGGCTGAAATTGGCGTTGTGCTGCTGATGTTCACTATCGGGCTGGAGTTTTCGCTGAATCATTTGCTGAGGATCAGGAAAATCGTCTTTGCCGGCGGATTTATGCAACTGGTATTAACTGCGGGGACAGCCATGATGATCGCAATGCTTTACGATCTGAGCTGGAAAGGAGCGCTTTTTGTTGGCTTTTTGACGGCGCTGAGCAGTACTGCTGTTGTGATGAAGCTGGTTCAGGAGCGTTCGGAAGTGACGTCGAACTATGGCCGTACGGTTCTGGGGATCCTGATCTTTCAGGATATCATTGTGATTCCCATGTTGCTGTTTACCCCCATGCTGGGGGAAGGAACAGGAGTGGTCGACCACCGGCACGAACTGTTTGTGCTGTTCCTCAAAACCGTCTTTCTTGTTGGAATGGTCTATGTGGGAAACCGCTGGATGATGCCAAAATTATTGCGGGTGATCGCGCATACAAAGAATCAGGAGCTTTTTATGATGAGCATCTTTGTGATTTGTTTTTCAGTCGCCCTGCTTACTTCAGAAATGGGAATATCACTTGCATTCGGAGCTTTTCTTGCCGGATTAATGATCTCCGAATCGGAGTACAGCCACAATGCTTTTGGGCAACTTCTTCCCTTTAAGGATACCTTTACCAGCTTCTTTTTCGTGAGTATCGGCATGTTGCTCGACCTGAATTTTGTTGCCAGGCATCCGATGCTGGTCATTTCAACTGTTCTTTTGGTTTTGTTGGTCAAGATCCTGTTTGCCGGAGCAACTGCCTTTACGCTGGGACATACACTAAGGGGAACCATACTGGTTGGCTTTGCCCTCTGCCAGGTGGGGGAATTTTCGTTTATATTGGCACAATCCGGAATGGAATACAAGATCATTCCGGAATATTATTATCAGTTGTTCCTTTCGGTGGCAGTTATCAGTATGATCGTAACACCGTTGCTGATGAAGACTTCCCGAAGTGCGGCTGACGGGTTATTGAAGTTGCAGCTTCCTAAAATGCTTGTAGAGGGGTTGTTCCCTTTGCCTCAGATTGACCTGCCTGAATGTCAGGGCCATGCTGTATTCATTGGCAAAGACTCACGCTCGCTGAATCTTTCTGTAATGGCTAAACGCCTGAACTTGCCTTATGTCGCAATTGTGTTCGACCCTGGCATTGTAAAAAAGATGCAGGCAAAGGGAGAAACCGTGATCTACGGTGATGCGGTCAATGAACCGATACTTCGGAAGGCTTATGTGCAAACATCCGAAGTTGTGGTGATCTCGGTTGGCAATTTAATTACAGCCATGGCTATAACGGAAAAGGTCCGTCATCTCAATTCGCATGCTTTTATTATTGTCCGCACAAAATATGTTTTTGATATTGAAGAACTGTACCGTGTCGGAGCAAATCAGGTCATTCCGGAGGAATTCGAAACAGCTGTCAACCTGCTTGAACGGGTATTGAATAAACGTTTAGCGCCACAACGGGAGATCAACATGATCGTTGCCAGGATCAGGGATGAACAATATGGCATTTTCAGGGATGATACCGATGATTCCACCCAGATACTGAAGGAACTTCCCAATCTGGATGTTGTTGCGTTAAAAATCAGACCGGGTGCCGTTGTTGCCGGGAAGACCATCAGGGAACTGGAGTTTAGAAAAGTTTACGGCGTTACACTGGTGGCTATTTTGCGGAGAAATAAACTGATCGAGCATCCGGAGGCTAACTTCAGACTGGAAGGGGAGGATATGATCTACATCATGGGTCGCCGGGAACAGATTGCCATCGCCAGCGACATGATCATGAATATTCCTTCACTGGCCTGATCATCTTACCGGAACAGCTTTGTCAGTTTGATGTTGGTCCGGCAGATCCTTTTAAACACTTTAGTCCTTTTCTTGTTTTTGTTTCATAAAGGTTACCAAATGAATTTTCTACGAACAGCACTAATTATGTTTGCTATAGCGGGTTGTCAGTCACCGCCTCCCAAATCATCTCTGGTTGAGAATAGCCGGAACAGGGATACTTTGCCGGACTGTTGTTCCACGTTGCCTTCCCGGTTTCAGAACGGTATTAAACCGGGCGAAGGGCATCGTCTGCAGACCGGATCAACGCAGGGGATGGTGTTGATCCCTGGTGGGTCGTACGTCATGGGCGGGGACAGCATATGGGGAAGACCGGACGAGTTCCCTCATCATTTGGTTTATTTGTCCTCTTTTTATATGGATGAGCATGAAGTAACCAACAGCCAGTTCAGGGAATTTACCGAAGCTACCGGTTATGTGACGACTGCCGAACGAAAGCCGGTTTGGGAAGAACTTCAAAAGCAATTGCCTCCGGGGACGCCAAAGCCACCGGAGGAAGTTTTGGTCTCGGCCTCGCTGGTCTTTAAGCCGACCAAACAGCCTGTTTCTTTGAGTGATCCAGCTGCATGGTGGCATTGGGAGCCGGGAGCATGCTGGCGCCATCCTGAAGGGCCGGGGAGCTCGATTGAAGGAAAGGATCATTTTCCGGTCGTTCATGTTTCATGGGAAGATGCATCCGCTTATGCCGAGTGGGCAGGGAAAAGATTGCCTACCGAAGCCGAATGGGAATTTGCTGCACGGGGAGGGGTGCAACAGGTGACCTATCCCTGGGGAAGCGAGCGTATCCATGAAGGAAAGCCGAAAGCAAATTCATGGGACGGCCATTTTCCTGACCGCAACACGTCATGGGACGGGTATCTCGCTTTGGCGCCGGTGAAGCAGTATGCGCCAAATGGATACGGGTTGTATGACATGGGTGGGAATGTATGGGAATGGTGTTCGGACTGGTACCATGCCGGCTATTACAAAGAATGCATTCAAAACCAGATTTCCCATAATCCGGGAGGACCTGAAAACGCTTGGGATCCGGATGAGCCCTATGCATTGAAAAAAGTCACGCGTGGAGGCTCTTTCCTTTGCAACGACCAGTATTGTTCCGGGTTCCGTGTTTCAGCACGAATGAAGACAACCTGGGATACGAGCTTAAGCCATACCGGATTTCGTTGTGTGATCCCGGCCGACTAAAGAAAAAAAGGGAGTCTTCGGGGTCCGGTCCCACTGTTTGCTGCCGGCAGCCGGGAAGCTCGCGACTCACTACTTAGATGATCAGTTTGTAGCCCTTTCCGTGAACGTTAATAATTTCAACTGAAGGTTCATCTTTAAGATGTTTCCGTAACTTGGTAATGTAAACATCCATACTCCGGGCATTGAAGTAATTGTCGTCGATCCAGATCGTTTTTAGGGCAAAGTTCCGTTCCAGCACTTTGTTTGCATTGTTGCACAGCAGACGAAGTAATTCCGATTCCTTTGTAGTCAGCTTGACAGGTTCTTCTTCGCCCTCATTGGTCAGGATCTGTTTTCTAGGATCAAAAGTATAGCGGCCGAGCTTGTAAATAGCCTGTTCCGGAGCTTTTCCCTCCTGACTGGTGCGGCGCAGGATAGCCTCGATCCGGAAGATCAGCTCTTCCATGCTAAACGGTTTGGTAATATAATCGTCAGCGCCGATTTTGAATCCTTCCAGAACATCTTCTTTCAGATTTTTTGCAGTCAGAAAGATAATGGGTATTTCCTGGTTGATCAGCCGGATGTCGCGCGCCAGGCTGATCCCGTCTTTCCTTGGCATCATGATGTCGAGAATACACAGGTGGTATTCATGCTTTTTAAATCCGGCATAGGCCACTTCCCCGTCTCCGTAGAGATCTGTGTTGTATCCCTTGGCAATCAGGTACTCCTTAAGTAACAGTCCGAGATTTTCATCATCCTCGGCCAATAAAAGTTTTGCTTTTGTTTCCATTTTTATTTATGTTGAGCGGGAAGTAAATAACAAATTTGGTTCCTTTATTCACCACACTGTCTGCCTTGATCTTCCCCTGATGAGATTCAACGATTTTTTTTACATAACTCAGCCCCAAACCAAAGCCTTTGACGTCATGGACATTGCCTGTCGGAACGCGAAAAAAGCGTTCGAATATTTGGTCCAGATGCTCTTTGGCAATACCAATGCCGTTGTCTTTCACTGAAATAATCAAAGAGCCGTCTTTATTTTCCGTTCTGATTGTAATTTCCGGTCTTTCCCGGCTATACTTGACCGCATTATCAAATAAATTGAAAATCACGTTGGTCAGATGCACTTCATCGCCCTTGATCAGGTCATTTTCTGCCAGGAGCTCGGCTTCCAGTTTGCCTTCCTTGCTTTTTACACGCAGTTCAAAGTTATGAATAACATTCTCAATAAGCTCATGAAAATGGATTTCTTTGAATTTTAATTTTAAACGCCCCTCGTTGAAAACAGCCATCTGAAGAACTTTTTCAACCTGAAAGCTAAGACGTTTGCTTTCCTGAAGAATAATACTTGAAATATGTTCTGTTACTTTAGGCGAATTCGAGATGCTGTTGTCATGCAGCATCTGACTGGCCAGGGAAATGGTTGAAATCGGAGTTTTCAGTTCATGGGTCATGTTATTAATGAAGTCGTTTTTGATCATTGATAACTTCTTTTGTTTCAGGATGATCATGATCGTATAGGTGAAGATAGCAATCAGCATACCGGTCAGAATCATGGTTGGGATGACCATAATACCGGTTTCCTTTAGCAGGTAAGTATCTCTTTTGGGAAAATAAACACGCAGGTAATTGGCTTGCGGATCCGGATCCCTCGGGAAAAGCGGGTCGAAGTATTCTTTCCTGTTGTCAGGTGAATAATTTCTGCTCCCAAAGATAAACTCTTCCTTCCCCTGAGGAAAGGATTTGACGGCATATTTAAAATCCAGGTCAATGTTGTTATTCCGGAATTCGGTTCTTAAAAGATGTTCCAGTGTGTTCTGGCTGATCCTGTCCTTCAGCGGAAGCTGCGTCATTAAACGCTGATTCCGGGCAATGCGATAAAAGTCAGCCTGATCTTGCATGCGTTGATCAAATTGCTGCTGCATATAGTTCTCCTGATCATGGACCACGTCAAAAGCAGACGGAAAATCGCCTGGCCGGCCTCTTTCGCTGCTTTCAATTTGCAGATTGCCCGAGTATTGGATAAATTCTTCTCCGGAATAGATGGAAGAACCGCTACGCCTGGAATACCGGAATGAGATACTGACATCATTTTGGGATTTTTTTGAGGACAGGTTTCCGCTGCCTTCGATATTGGGAAAAAATCCTCCCTGTTTTTTTGGAGAGCGGGTAAGGATCCGAAAGGCCTCATCGCTTTCCAGCCGGTCGATCACCCGTTTAAGTGTTCTGGAAACAGTTTGGTCGAATTGTTCCTCCCGAATGTCAAATGCTTTTTTCAGGGAGTTGGTTTGTACCAGGATCAGACTGGTCATCACCAGCGCCATAAAAACAATCAATGTGACAATTACCTTCCTGTTCATGATGCAAAGATAACCTTTAAAAAGTACGGTAATTCAGGACTTAACAATCTTTAACAGTGGAGAGTAATGGGTGTTGAGCAGCGAGTCTTGAGTTATGAGGATGAATCTCCGGTCTTGCGACTCAAAACTCACGACTTCTTAGAACGTTTCCGGATAATTTTTCCTCAGGATTTCGATAACGCGTTGGGAGGCGTTTTGCTGAGCCTCTTTTTTTGAAGCGCCTTTCCCTTGTCCAATGATCTCTTCGTCAATAGTGATCACCGAAATAAAATTCGGTTGACGATCGCCCTGATGATGCTCAGTTGTTTCGAAATTAATTTCTTTTTTGTTTTTTTGGCTCCATTCGATCAATTGACTTTTGTAATTGGTATTGATGAATTGGATGGCTCTTAAATCAACATACTTGAGCAGAAGTTTTTTTGTGATGAACTGCCGGGTTACCTGATAGCCTTTGTCCAGATACAGAGCGCCAATCAAAGCTTCCAATGCGTCGCCGTATATATGACTGTTCTCCAGGGTATTGTTTGTATTCGACTTGATATAGTTATTCAGTCCGGTCTGATAGGTCAGTTCAGTCAGAAAGCTGCGGTTGACCAGTTTAGAGCGCATTTGGGTAAGGAACCCTTCATCCTGGCCGGGAAAACGATTATACAGAAATTCTGCGATAACCGCTCCGAGAATCGCGTCTCCCAAGTATTCCAGCCGTTCGTTGTTCACCCAGTTCTTTTGTGAATCCAGCCTGGATGCCGACCGGTGAATAACCGCCGTTTCATAAAGCTGAAGATTGGAAGGCGGAAATCCAAATAATGATTTAAGAAATAAATAAAACTCTTTTCCGGGAGTAGAAAAGAGCTTTATTTTTTGAACGATCGTTTTTATCACGATTTAATATTTCTTGAAGATTACTGTCGCATTATGGCCCCCAAAACCAAATGTGTTGCTTAAAGCATACCGGATGTCACGCTTCCTTGCCACATTAAAGGTGAAGTCAAGTTTATTGTCGATCTCAGGATCGTCAGTAAAATGATTAATGGTGGGGGGAATAATACCATTCCTTAAGGCCAGCACAGAGGCGATGCCTTCCACGGCACCTGCCGCACCGAGCAAATGACCTGTCATCGATTTTGTTGAACTAATGCTAAGTTTGTAGGCATGATCGCCAAAATAATTCACGATTGCTTTCGTTTCAGCAATATCTCCCAGGGGAGTAGAAGTTCCATGAACATTCACGTAGTCAATGTCCTGTGGTTGAATGCCGGCATCTTCGACCGCCCATTTCATGACCAGTTTAGCTCCTTTGCCGTCCGGATCCGGGGCCGTCATGTGATATGCATCCGCTGACATGCCTCCTCCAACAACTTCGGCATAGATTTTGGCTCCACGGGCAACTGCATGTTCATACGCTTCAAAAATCAGAGCGGCTGAACCTTCACCCATCACGAAACCGTCCCGGTCCTTGTCGAACGGACGGGAGGCCGTTTGCGGGTCATCATTACGCGTTGAGAGCGCACGCATGGAATTGAAGCCGCATAAACCTGCTTCGTTGATGGCAGCTTCCGATCCTCCTGTAATGAAGAGATCTGCTTTCCCTAAACGGATCAGATTAAATGCTTCAATCATCGCATGAGTTGAAGATGCACAAGCCGATACGGTAGTGAAGTTTGGTCCATTGAAACCAAAGCGAATGGAAACTAGTCCACCCGCAATGTTGGCAATCATTTTAGGAATAAAGAAAGGATTAAATTTGGGACGGGAAAGATCGTAATCCCTTACCTCTTCGTAAAAGGTCTGGAGACCTCCAATGCCTGCTCCCCAAATCACTCCGGCACGTTCCTTATTGATCGATTCCAGGTCAAGACCCGAATCATCAATCGCTTGTTGCGCCGCAGCTAATGCATATAAAGTAAAGAGGTCGTTTTTACGCACCTCTTTCCTTTCCACATAAACTGTAGGATCAAAATTCTTTACTTCACATGCAAACTGAGTCTTATGGAGCGCGATATCCATCCTGGTGATGGTTCCTGCTCCACTAACCCCATTTTTTAGCCCTTCCCAATATTCCTGAATAGAATTACCAAGCGGATTTATGGTTCCAAGACCGGTAATAACTACCCGTTTAAATTCCATAAATTTAATTTATTACTTTTTGATGTTTGCTTCGATGTGAGCGATAGCTTCCCCTACAGTTGAAATTTTTTCAGCCTGATCGTCAGGAATTGCCAAATCGAATTCTTTTTCAAATTCCATGATCAGCTCAACCGTGTCAAGTGAATCTGCTCCAAGGTCATTTGTAAAAGAAGCTTCATTGGTCACTTCGCCTTCGTCAACACCCAATTTGTCGACAATAATTGCTTTTACTTTTGCTGCAATGTCAGACATAGTTCTAATTTTAAGTTAATATTCAATTTTATTTTTTAAAAAATCCGGTGCAAAGTAATAAATTTACCCAAAATATTTCAAAGAATTTTCGAAATAAATAGCTGTTTGGAGTATCTGCCGGGTATACGGGGGTACTATTATTGAACAGGATGGTCTAAAGTTCAAATTTGTTGTCATAACCAATTTAATTATGAAAAAAATAGCGATATTCGCCTCAGGTTCAGGGACAAATGCGCAAAACATTATCGAATATTTTAAAAATAGCAGGGACATTATTGTCGACTCACTGTGGTCAAATAATGAAAATGCCTATGCTCTCATCCGGGCCGAAAAGCTAGGGATTGAGACCTTTACCTTTGGTCGTGATGAGTTGTACCGGAGCATTGAGGTGTTGGAAACCCTAAGTGAACGGAAAGTAGACATGATTGTACTTGCCGGGTTCCTGTGGTTGCTCCCACATAGTTTAACCGAAGAATTCATCGTGGTCAACATCCATCCGGCGCTTTTACCAAAATACGGAGGTAAGGGCATGTATGGAAATTACGTGCATGAGGCTGTTATCCGGAATAAAGATAAGGAAAGCGGGATCTCTGTTCATTATGTAAATGAACGGTATGATGAAGGAGATATTATTTTTCAGGCCAAATGTGTTGTCAGCCCGTCCGATAATCCCCAAACCCTGGCTGAAAAAATCCATCAACTGGAATATGAACATTATCCCAGAATTATTGAAGCGATCTTAACAAAGGAAGAACATGAGCCTGATGAATGAAGTTATTCACGACGCGTTGACTTCATATTGATCTGCTGGAGTTGGATCATCAAAGAATCTTTTAGTTGAGTAAACTGTGGAAGGTATTCATGGGGTATCGGTTTACCCGGTTCGGACTTTACTTTTAACGGATCGATCGGAGTGCCGTTTTTAAAGACCCGGAAATCAAGATGGGGACCTGTTGCAAGTCCTGTACTCCCCACAAATCCAATTAATTGTCCTTGTCTTACACGCGTGCCTGGAGCAATTCCTTTTGCAAAACCTTTCAGGTGCATGTAGCAGGTGGTATATTCCGAGTTGTGTTTAATGTACAGGTAATTGCCTCCGCCACCGGCCTGATATCCTTTGCGGGTGACAACTCCTTCTCCGATCGAAACGACCGGAGTTCCGGAGGCCGCAGCATAATCGATCCCGTGATGCGGTCGTCTGAACTTAAGCACCGGGTGTAAGCGGCTGTGCGTAAAATGAGAACTGATCCGTGAAAATTCCAGGGGAGCCTTCAAAAAAGCTTTTTTCAGATTTTTTCCTTTTTCATCATAATATTGAATTGTATCGTTCTTTATAAACTGAAATGCATAAAAATCTTCCCGTGAATGCTTGAACTCGCTGGCAAAAATGCTGGTAATCCCGATTGAAACGCTGTCGACAAAGCTTTCCTCATAGATGACCCTGAACTGGTCTCCTTTCTGAATGCCGAAGAAATCGATCGACCATTGGTAAATATCATTTAACCCCATGGTCAGCATCGGACTGAGATTGTTATCTTCCATCGTGTTCCAAAGCGATGAATAGATCGTTCCTGAAGCGGTCCTGATTTTTTTTGTGACCGGTTTTTGTCCCCGATATACATGAAGGCTGTCGGCGAAATCGTATACGACATAGTCGACCTGATTAATTTCATAAACGAACCTGATTAATTTATTCAGGCTGTCTTTTGAAGAAAAGAAGAAATAATTGTTGCCTCTTTTCATTTTACGCACATCAAAAACGGAAGTGGTGGTGCGCGCGATCTGGTCGATTATTTGTAAGGAAACCCCCTGTCGGGAGAGAATGTCCGATAAGTTTTGATTATTTTTCACCGTGGACTGTTCAATCTGAAAAGAATCGACGGGAAAGCCAAATTTCATTGCAGGCGGAAGGGGAGGCGGAGTATGAACAATTGGTTCAGGTTCTTCCCTGGGGTCCAAACGAATAAAGATCCAGACTAAAACGCTAATGCATAACAGGGCAAGTATACTAATGATCAAATATCTCCTCATGTGTTTACCTCTTGTTTTATTGCCGCATGGAACTTGTCATCATGATTGGCTAACCCGTATAACAAATCTGATTCTTATGGCTCGTTTTTTCAGATCTTAATATTTTCAAATCCTTTGCCGTAAACACCCATCACACTGGCCATGGAGATAAAGGCATCCGGATCAATTTCCTTCAGCTTCCTGAAAATCAAACTGGTTTCGCGCTTTCTGACCACGGTCATTACAATTTTCACATCTTCCTTGGTATACCATCCGGTACCCACGATGATTGTAGCACCACGTCCTGCGTACATATTAATAAAGTCTGCAATTTCGTTAAATTTTTTTGAAAAAATAAAAATTTGTGCAGAAGCATTTGATCCGCTTAAAAAAGCATCGATCGTATAGGAAACCACAGCCATCGTTACATAGCCATAGACCAGCTTTGCCGGCGAAAGGAATATTAAATAACTCGAGGCGATGATAATGACGTCGCAGTATAAAATAACGCGCCCCGGGCTGATGTTGCGGTATTTGTTGATGATCATGGCAATGATGTCCGTACCTCCTGTGCTTCCTCCCCTGGTGAATACGATCCCGATTCCAATACCACCAATCATCCCTCCCAGGATTGCCGATAAAAAGGTATCATCAATAAGCGGTTCCTTGATCATTCCCGGTGTAACCCAGAATAGGATGGTCGCTACGACCATGCTGAAAATCGTTTTGATACCAAAATTGGCTCCCAGTATTTTGATGGCTATCAGTACCAGGAATACATTGATAATAAAATAGGTAACGGCCACCGGTATCTTTGTGCTGTAGAAAACAACTACAGACAGACCACTGATCCCTCCTCCGGTAATCTCAGCCGGTATAAGAAAAATAGTCCATGAAAGTACGTAAAGAGTCATTCCCAGGGAAATGATCAGGTAATCGAATACCGTGGTTTTTAACTTTAATTTCCGTTCTTCGGTCATCTTTTCTGATTAATACTTTTTTTTAGTCACATCCTGATTAAACCGCTTGCAAAAAAATACCTTTTAGCAGGAATAAAACATGGATGAAAGTCATCCGTTTTAAGATTTACTCAAATTTAACCTGATTCAGTTTCATAACCAACCTGATTGGCGTATTCTTTGGAAATACAACAAAAAAAGATGGAACCCTGGTTAAAGAGCTTCATCTTTTTAATTCTAACAGGCAGATTAATAATGCTATAACACTACATTAATAATTTTGCCCTGCACAATGATTATTTTCTTTGGTGCTCCTCCGTTCAACCATTTCTGAGCCGGCTCGCAGGCCAATACTGCTTTTTCAATTTCCTCTCCGGGCATATCCAGTGAAAAATTTAACTTGAAACGCACTTTGCCGTTGAAAGAGACCGGGTATTCAAAGGTGTCCTCAATGAGCAGGCTGCTGTCGGCTACAGGCCAGGCTTCATAGGCCAGCGATCCGGTATGACCGTACGATTGCCACAATTCTTCAGCTAGGTGAGGAGCAAACGGGGCTACTATTTTAGCAAAAGCTTCAGCTGTTTCGCGGGTAACTTTTCCTTTTTTCAGTACAAGATTGTTGAACACCATTAACGCAGAGATTGCGGTATTGAATTTCAGGTTCTCAATGTCATCCCGCACCTTGATAATGGTTTGATGCAAGGCCTTAAGCACTTCCTTATCTTCGTGCCCGTCAGCCAGGGTTTCGTGATTTCCAAAGAAACGGCACGCGCGGTTCAGGAATCCGAAGACGCCTTTCACACCTTTTTCAGACCAGGGCTTGGTATCATCGAGCGGTCCGAGAAACATTTCATATAAACGCAGCGAATCCGCACCATACCGGCTCACCACATCATCGGGATTCACCACATTTTTCAGTGATTTGGACATTTTCGCAACGATCTGCTGCAATTTTTCTCCGGTTTCCTTATGAAAAAACAGTCCGTCTTTTTCTTCGACCAGGTCTGACGGCACTTTTGCGCCGGAACTGGTTTCATATGCAAAAGCCAGGATCATTCCTTGGTTAAACAGTTTTTTGAAAGGTTCGTCGGTCGATACAATTCCCAGATCGAATAAAACTTTATGCCAGAACCGGGAATATAAAAGATGCAGTACCGCGTGTTCGGCACCTCCGATATAAAGATCCACAGGCATCCAGTAATTTTCGAGTTTTTTATCGAAGATCTGTCCGTCGTTCTTCGGGTCAATATAGCGCAGATAATACCAGCACGATCCGGCCCATTGGGGCATGGTGTTGGTTTCTCTACGGCCTTTCCGTCCGTTTTTATCGACCACGTAAAGCCAGTCTGTTGCGTTGGCCAATGGCGATTCGCCTCCTTCGCCCGGCTCGAATTTTTCAAGTTCGGGCAGCGCTACCGGCAAATCTTCGATCAGGGAAATTTCGCCGTCTTCCCAGTGGATCACCGGGAAAGGCTCACCCCAGTATCGCTGGCGGCTGAATAACCAATCGCGCAGTTTATAATTGATCGTTGCTTTTCCGATCCCTTTTTCTTCCAGCCAGCCAATCATCCGGGCAATCCCTTCCGCTTTGTCCAGGCCGTTCAGGCTAAGGCCGGTTTCGTTATTGGCTGAATTGATATAGGTGCCGTCTTCGGTCCAGCAATCCTGTCCCGCCAGCACTTTGTCCCGGCGTTCGTCAGGAGCATCTTTCGGGTCGAGGATGCAAATGATCGGAATTTCAAATTTTCGTGCGAACTCAAAGTCGCGTGTGTCATGGGCGGGGACCGCCATAATAGCACCTGTTCCGTAACCCATTAAGACATAATCGGCCACCCATACGGGAATTTGTTTCCCGGTAACCGGATTAACGGCGAAGCTTCCTGTGAAAACGCCGGTTTTTTCTTTGGCCAGTTCGGTCCGGTCGAGATCCGACTTCAGGGAGGCAGCCAGCGTATATTTTTCTACTTCGTCCTTCTGTATTTCAGACACCAGTTGACTCACCATGGGATGTTCGGGTGAGACCACCATATAAGTGGCTCCAAATAAGGTGTCCGGACGGGTTGTGTAAACACGCAGCTTTTGATCCAGTCCGGGTATGGTAAAGTCGACTTCTGCTCCTGTTGACCGGCCAATCCAGTTCTTTTGCATGTCTTTGACGCCCTCCGGCCAATCCAGTTGATCCAGTCCTTCCAGCAAACGCTGGGCATAATGCGGGATACGAAGCAACCATTGTTTCAGGTTCTTCCTCACGACCTGGTTGCCGCACTTTTCGTGTGAACCATCGGCCAGCACTTCTTCATTGGCACAAACGGTTTTACAAACGGGGCACCACCAGACCTGAGCCTGATCATAATAGGCCAGTCGTTTTTTACGGATATATTCGGTTACCGCCCTATTTCCCTGAAGCTTAACTTCTTCAGGGATCTCAAGTTCGCTGATTGGCCTTCCCTTCTTTTGCTCCGGATCAAACCATGTATTGAAAAGTTTGATAAAGATCCACTGGGTCCATTTATAATAGCCCGGATCAGTCGTATTAATTTCCCTGTTCCAGTCATAGCTAAGACCAAGTGATTTGATCTGACGGCGGAAGTTATCACAGTTTTTTCCGGTGGTCACGGCAGGGTGCGTTCCGGTCTGAATGGCATATTGCTCAGCCGGAAGCCCGAATGCATCCCAACCCATGGGGTGCAATACATTAAAGCCGTTCATCCTTTTGAAACGACTTACAATATCCGTAGCCGTATATCCTTCCGGGTGCCCTACATGCAAACCGGCTCCCGAAGGATAGGGGAACATGTCGAGAATATAATATTTTGGCTTTGAGAAGTCATTTTCTGTCCTGAAGGTCTGATTTTCCTCCCAGTAAGCCTGCCACTTGGGTTCAATTTCCCAGAATTTGTATTCCATGATAAGGGTCGATTAAAGCAATTTGAGGCGCAAAGATAGAAAAAAAGTAAACAGCGTTTTGCTCTCCATTCCTTCAAATGCTGAAAGCCATCCGATATACCGGTGCAACAGCACGAATGGCGGCGTCCTGCAGAGGTAAAACCGGATCATGTTCATATTCTCTTAAGTTTCGGAGATGAATGCAGCGATTTTTTCGAGCAGCCATTGAGGAGTTGAGGTCGCTCCGCAGACTCCTGCACTTTCCCGTCCTGTAAACCAACTTTGGTCCAGTTCGTCCACTGCCGAAACAAAATGACTTTCAGGATTGACTTGCCGGCATAGCTCGAACAGGTATCTGGCATTTGAACTTTTCTTTCCCCCTACAAAAATGATCACATCATGGCGGGCGGCAAATTTTTTCAGCAACGGTCCCCGGTTGGAAACCTGCCTGCAAATGGTGTCATTCACTTCTGTCTTTGCTGATGACCGGGATTGCAACGCATTTGCGAGTCGCTTGAAGTCATCCGGCGATTTGGTCGTCTGAGAAAATAAGACAGCAGGTCTTTTCATATCGATACGGTCCAGGTCCTGCTCGTTCTCCACAATAATGGCTTTATCGCTGGTCTGGCCGCTTAATCCGGTCACTTCAGCATGACCTCTTTTCCCATAGATAATTACCTGCCCCTGTTCCTCCTCCATTTTTAACCACGCATTCCGGATCCTTTTCTGAAGGGTAAGTACAATCGGGCAGGTCGCATCAATGAGACCGATCTGATTTTCTTCTGCATACTTGTATACTGCCGGTGGTTCGCCGTGCGCTCTTAAAAGCACGTTGCAGTTTTTTAATGTAAAAAATGTTTCATGATCAATCGTTTCCAATCCGATGGTTTCCAGCCGGCTGACTTCTTCTGAATTATGGACGATATCGCCCAGGCAGTAAAGATGGCCTCCAGTCTCCAGTGCTTCTTCAACCGTTTTGATGGCCCGGGTTACACCAAAACAGAATCCTGATTTTTGATCAATTTCAACTTTCATTTTCCCCGATTATCTCTTTTACCTTTCCCAGAGCCCATTCCATCTGTTCATCCCGTGTCAGGAAGCTGTTGTCAAGGACCAGGGCATCTTTGGCTTGTCTCAGCGGACTAATCTCCCTTCCTGAGTCGATCCGGTCACGTTCTTTGACATTCTCGAGTATTTCCTGATAGCTCACCTGCTGCCCTTTGCCGGTTAACTCATCATAACGTCGCTGCGCCCTGACTTCGGGAAGAGCGGTCACAAACAATTTTAATTCCGCCTGAGGGAAGACCGCTGTGCCAATATCACGTCCATCCATGACAATTCCTTTGTTCCGTCCCATTTCCTGTTGCTGTCTGACCAGCGTGTGGCGTACTTCTGCAATGGTAGCAACCGGACTGACATAACTGGAAACGGCTATCCTGCGAATCTCTTCCTCAATGTTTTCTCCGTTCAGATAAGTATCATTTTGCCTGGTAATGGGGTTAACCCGAAATTCAATTTTGATCTCGTCCAGGCGGGCAACCAAGCCCTGATGGTCAACCTTTCCGTTTTCTGCAAGATGATTCCGGATGGCAAAAAGCGTGATTGCCCGGTACATCGCTCCGCTGTCGAGATAAATATACCCCAGTCTTTTTGCGAGCTCCTTTGCTATCGTGCTTTTTCCGCACGAGGAGTGTCCGTCAATAGCGATGATGATTTTTTTCTTTTCCATTTTCCTTATTCTGTTTTGTAAAGATAAAGCTTAAAATGGTTAAATTTAGTAATCCTCCGATACCTCAATCCTTCATTTTTTCTGTTCTGCACAGTTCTTCTGTGATCGCGTAAACTACCGGGCACACCCCGCAGTTTTTTAATGTGAGCGGCAGGATCTGGTAAAAGCGGCTTCGGTCGGTGTGCGGATATTCCCGGCATGCCCGCGGCCGGTCCTGGTAAACGCAACAATAATGATCAGCCATCAGGAAGGGGCAGGGGGTTTGTTTAAAAACAAAATCATGATCTTCGTCCAGGTAAAGGTAACGGTCGATGAAATCCGAGGTCTTCATCTTCTGGCTTTTTGCCAGACGTTCTGCATCTTTATCTTTAATGATCGGGCTGATTGAGGAGCAGCAATTGGCGCAACTGAGACAGTCGAACCGGTCAAATGCCTCCGCGTGCAACGCATGCACAACCTGATCCAGTTTAGCAGGCTTTTTCTTTTTTAGTCTCCGGAATAAAGCAGCGAATTCCTGGTTGCGGTTAGCAGTCATTTCTTTTAACTGGGACGGCTTATAATAAAGTACGGGTTCCATTCGGCTTGTTTAAGTCGGGAGATAAAAGCAAGGCAATCATCTCCCGGAGCTGTTTTCGCTGCAAAAATAAGAAGATAAACCAAATTAGAAACTAACAGGTACCCTTAGCGTGAAACTGACATTCCTCCCCATGTTATAGATCCCGGTGCGGCCTGTTTTAGCGTTAGCCGGTCCATATTTCAGCCGGCTCAAATGATTCTGCCAGGCCGTATCAGCCAGATTATTGACTGCTATATTCAGGGAAAACAAGGTTTTTCCTCCCGAAACAAATGTGGTTCCGGTGCCTATATTTAATAAGGTATAAGCAGGGGTCCGGGTTTCCGTGTCATAGGCGGAATAAACATGGTCCTGTGCCCAGTTATGATCCAGCCCGAGTTGAATATAGGCGTTGCTCATGAAACGGTTCACCTGGTCAAAATCGGTTCTGATCACGGATATCCACCGTGGAGGCGGGATCATGGGCAAATAGTGCGATGAATCAGGTTGATTTTTCAGGATCCCGTGGATATAGGAAAAGGTGTTTTCGAAGTGAAGCCAGTCAAGCGGATGTGGATGGATGTCCAGGTAGAATTCGCCACCCGCCAGACGGGCTTTCCCCGCTGAGAATTTGAACACGGGCAAATCGTCATAAAGCGAGTCTCCGCCGGCGGCTGAATTCAGTTTGTGGCTGAAAATATAATGATCAACGGTGTTGTGGAAGATGCTGATTTCTGATGAGACATGTTCCGTATTCAACCCGATCCCCCAATCGAACTGAAGACTTGTTTCCGGTTTCAGAGCAGGATTTCCCGTTTCATAGCGGAAGGTTCCTTCATGCTCGCCATTGGAGCTCAGTTCTGCAATATTGGGCGCCCGGAATCCCCGCGAAACATTCAGTCGGGTATAGGCTGTTTCACTGATCTGATAAGTAACACCAAGGCTTCCGGAGACTCCGTTGAAGGTTTTATCGAGCGATGAAAAGCGTTCCGTTGCGTCCGGATCAGTTGAAGAAACAACTTCGCCCTTAGCATTCAGGGAAAGGGCATTGATCTCTTCATTCCGCTGGTCAAAACGGAAACCTCCGCTGAAGTTAAATTTTCCGGATTCCTTACTGACAATCGTAAAAATGCCATAATCAAAAAGGCGGTAGGCAGGAACCAGGAATTCCGATCCTTTATTCCTGGATTGTTGCCACATGCCGTTAACGCCTGTGGTCATTTTCCATCCTTTCAGCTCAGGGAACGTGTACCTGATGTCATAATTAAGGGTGTTCAGCAGGAAGAAGAGCCCGTATTGGTAAGGGTTTTCATACTCTTTTCTTCGATTTTGCTGAAATCCAAAAGTAGTGTGAACCTTGCTCTGCCCGATATAAACGTTGCTGGCCCAGACGGCTTTGGCGTGGGTGATCTTTTGAAAGGGCGCGTCGGGCCGGTAGGAGTTGAAATCGGACGCCGTGGCAATGGCTTCATGCTCTTCTCCATCCGGGTCCGTCACGATCTTCAGGAACTTGCCGCTCTGGCTGTCGCGCCCACCTTCCACCATTCCCGGTTTGAGCTGGTATAAGCTCAGATTTAAATGAGAAAATCCCCAGGAGCGGTTTATTCCCAGCATCGCACTTGCTGCATTTTCACGGAACCCGGAATTATAAACCGGGCCGTCATATTTATTCTCATAGGCATGCGCCAGCTTGTTGCTGAAACGGGTATCCCAAATCAGGCCTTTTTGGTTGCCGGCAACATGGAAGGAATTGCTGATCATTCCGTTGTTGGTTTGGTAATTGCTGATCAGATTCGCCTGGACAGACCCTTCAGGCAGGGTCGGGGCGGGAAGAAAGTTGATTACCCCGGCCATGGCGTCCGATCCGTAAGCGAGGCTGGCAGGCCCTTTTAATATTTCCACGTGATCGACATCAAAACCGTCAACCTCGATCCCGTGTTCATCGCCCCATTGCTGTCCTTCCTGCCGGATGCCGTGATGAATCACCACAACACGGTTATATCCCAGTCCCCGGATGACAGGCTTCGAAATGACTGTTCCGGTCGTAATCTGAGAGACGCCGGGCACCTTCGAAATAGCGTCGATGATGTTTGCGGACGAATTTTGGATCAATTGATTACGCGAAACAATTTCGATCGGTACCGGGGTTCTGTTTTGTTCAGTAATGCCCTGCTGACCGGTAATGACAACTTCCCCGATCTCGGTAACCGACCGTTGCAGGGCAAAATTCATCTCACGGGTCTCAGATAAATCGACAAGCCCGGTAAATGATTTGCTGCCAACGCTGGACACCTGGATCAGCAGCTTGGCGGGAGGTAAATTTTTAATAAAAAAAGTTCCATCAGCATCGGTAAGTGTGCCCTTTTTCAAATCGGGAAAATAAACAACAGCGCCAGTCAGAACTTCCCCGGTCGTTTTGCTGGTTACTTTTCCTTTCAGGCTTGCCTCACCGGCTTTCTCTTCGGGCAAGGAAAAGGAGGAATGGATGAAAAACATGCAGATGCCTGCCAGTATGATTATCTTGCTGATCATGATCGATTCATTTACATACACCAGAAATAGCGGTCATAACCTGCTATTCCCCTGTACAGAAGTTAAATAATATTTTTTGTTTATAGAAAAGTATGGATACGGCGTTTCCGGCCTTTTCCACGGGCTATGCCGCGACGGTCTTTATTCAGAAAAGAGCCGGAGCGCTGACAGGAGGTGCCCGAAGAAGAAAATACCGGAATAACGATACCCGGCTTTCCGCAGTTGAAGGCGCCTGCACGACCGAATAACCTGTCAGTCGGCCGGTGGTTTTCCGCAGCTCGTTTTTTACGAAAGGGAGAAACTGAAACTCGCAGACCGGGCAATCCTCATCGGGTATGCCTATCGAAGTTTTTTCTGCATGGATGTACTTTTTGCCGGGTTCATCATGCTGATGCAGGTGGACCGCTTTTTCCAGGGTTGGATAAATAAACAAAAACAGGTGAAAGAACACCAGCAGGAAAAGATTTACCCTGTATTTTGTTTTATTCATCACAACCAAAAATTTGCAGTTCACTTACCCGAAACAAACGAATTCATCAAAATGTTAGTCCGGATGACGTTTTTTCTGAATTATTGTTACTCCTGAACGTTTAAACGGGAACATCAGCGAACTTCTTTTCATTCCGGCGAGAAACAAGCCGGTTATGACAATCAGGATGCCTGCCGCTTTTTGCATGTTAATCCGTTCGTCCAGGATCAAAAAGGAAAAGATGGCCACAAAGACCGGGATCAGATTGACAAACATATTTGACCGGTTGATGCCCAGATGACGGATACTGTATGTAAAAAAGATAAATCCCAGGATAGATGCAAAAACCGCAAGTTTCAGGATCGCAAGAAAAGCTTCGGCATTAAAAGGGGTTTGCATGGTAACAGATGATTCGAAGATGAGCCAGAAAGGCAGAAACATCAAGACCCCCAGTAAATTTTGATAGCTGATGATGGTGTATGCGTTATACCGGGCCGCCATTCGCTTTAAGACAACCGCATAACCAATGGTCGACAAAACAGCAACAAATTCGAGCGCCAGGCCAAGGGGAGATGCTGAAAGTCCGTATGCCGTATCAAATACAACTAATGTCACGCCAGCGAATGAAATCAAAAGCCCCGCGAAATTGGTCCGGGTGAGCTTCTCCTTATAAAAATACCAGGCTGCCAGTGCCGTAAACAACGGGATGGTGGAGATCACAACCGCCGCAACCGTCGATGATATGTATTTCAATCCGAAACTTTCACCCATGAAATACATAAAAGGCTCAAAGAATGAAAGTAAAAGCATCCATCCCAAATCTCCTTTCCTGAGTTTCTCCAGTTTTCCTGTTACTTTTGAAAATATCAGAATAATGGCCGCTGCCAGGGTCAGCCTGAAAAGGACCACAGTCATGGGTTCATAGGCTTTGTAAGCGATTTTGAACCAGACAAAGGAAAAACTCCAGAAAAACATGGCCAGAAGCGCTGCTCCGTAATGTTTCATGGTTTTGTTCATGGGTCTGCAAAATAAAGGACGAACCGTTTGCAATCTCGTTTCTGTTCAGAAGGCATCAGTCAGGATTGGACGCAAAAATAACGAATAAAGGGATTGTTTTATAGTTGACAGGTTAAAATTACGCATTCTCATTTTGATAACATCTTCTTCACTCTGATAGCGTATCCGTATTTTATGACTGCCATGTAATCATATGATTATTAGGGTTATGTATTAATATGGCGGTGGTGGCATAGCTGTTGCCACTTATTCGGCAGTGAAAAAGGAGAATATTGCAGGCAATTACAGCAATTTTCTTCAGAGAAACAGGATAGGTATTGATGGGTATTTTGCCGTCAATGCATAAGTTAAATCATTTAAAAACTGGAAACCATGAAAATCAGATTTACAATTTTAGTAACCATGCTGGCTTTTTCGCTGGTAGCTGTCCAATGCACGGACGACAATGAAGGAACCGATGGAACAGGCCGTTTAAAGGTTAAAGTTACAGATGCTCCATCTGACGATGCTCAGGTTAAGGGAACTTTTATCACCATTTCCGAGGTGAAAATTAACGGAAAAACAGTTAACGGTTTCACCGCGCAGACCATTGAAATTTCTGCTTATCAGGACGGGAAGGCCAAACTGATTTTTGAGGATGACCTGGAGGCAAAAACATACAGTAATGTCTCACTGGTGCTTAATTATGAAAAAGATGATTCAGGGAATGAACCTGGTTGCTATGTTTTAACCGACGACAATGCCAAACATCAGTTGGAAGCATCGGCCACAGGCGAAGTTTCGCTCGACGAGTCGTTCGAACTCACGGCCGGCGGAACAACTGATCTGGTTATTGATTTTGACTTGAGAAAGGCAATTGTCCGGGACGATGAAGGAACAACGGGTGAATACAAGTTTGTGACTGAGGCTGAACTGAAGAATTCGATCCGCCTGGTGGATGAAAATGAGTGTGGCGATATCAGGGGGAAAGTCAATGGCTATAGTTCCGTTGACGGAACTATAATTGTATTTGCCTATAAAAAAGGGACATTTAATCTGTTGACCGAAACCCAGGCCCAGGGAAGCAGCGGCGTGATGTTTTCCAATGCGGTAACGAGCGCCAAAGTAAAGGCTGATGGCAGTTATCAATTGTCATTCCTTGAAAAAGGTGATTATGAGTTACGTGTTATTTCCTGTGAAGAAGATGAACACGGCTATGTTCACTTTAAGGCGATGGTTGATGCGGTGAGTGCAATAAGCGGACTAATCATTAATAATCTGTCCGTTGAGGCCAAAAATCAGCTCAATCTGGATATCGAAATTTCAGCAGGACAATAGCAGAGGAGTTATTTTTCCGAAAAATAGAGCTGTTCCGGTTGGGGCAGCTCTATTTGTATCATAAAAAAGGATACCTGCGGGGCATCCTTTTGAGGGTGGAAGATCGGTCTCGAACCGACGACCTTCGGAACCACAATCCGACGCTCTAACCAACTGAGCTACGTCCACCGTGTTGCGAAATCAGGTGCAAAGATATATTTTATTTGAAAATGCTGCAATCATTTTTACGGGTTGCCGGCTAATATTTTTTCTGAAGTTTTAAAGCTTTTCTTTTTCAATAACTTCCCCGGATGAGCTTAGCAGCAAAAAGTACCGGGTCAGTTCTTCATCCCTTACAATAAGTTCATAGCGGACCGCATCCTGTTCCTGGATGGCAATTGCATTCATCAGCTCCCCATGAACGTTTGCCGTCGTCCGGATCAGTTCGGGAACTGTGTCGAGTTGCATATTGACTTTCAGATTCAGAAATTCGCCGTTGTTTTTATAGCTGGCGATATGTTCAAGCTCGTCCTTATAAAACACAGCTTCATAATGATTGTCTGTTTTGATCCATTCGATATTCAGCGGATCGTCAAATTGTTTGATGAATGCCTCTTTTACAGCCTGGGGAATGTTTGTTCCTTTGCTGCCCCTGAGTATTTTGCGAAAAAAATTTGTTACATCCATTCCTGTATTGTGTTAATCGTCATTATATTCGTATGTATTGTAAACATGGAACCGGCCATCTTTGATCATACCCCGGTATGATAATTATTTCAGGTTCATTTATTACTTCCTTATTGACGGAGAATTGGTGATTGGTAACTGCCTGAGGTAATTAATCTTTTTGAAAACATTGCTTGTACAGGTAGATGACCCGTGTTCTGGCGCGTTTCAGCCGCATCTTGACGGCATCTTCGCTGATCCTCAAGGTCGAAGCAATATGCTTTCCGGAGAGGTTATCCTGGTATTTCATAAGAAGCAATGCTTTTTCTTCAGGATGGATCATCTCCATAATCCTCATCAGATTCTCATAACTCAAATCCTGCAGTTCAGCTTCCGATTCATCAATGATATCGGGAATTTCATGTTCATTGTTCCAGTTGGGATAATGCAGTTTCTTTTTTAGCCGTAAATAATCAATGGAATAATTATAGGTAATCGCATACAGCCAGGACGAAAAAGAAGCATTCCCCTTAAAGCCCGGAAGCTTTTCATAGGCTTTTGATAAAATATCGTTGGCAAAATCCTCTGCCTGCCTTCTGTTCTTGATAAAACTATGGCATTTATCCACGACTTTCTGGTAATACCTTTTATAGAGGATCTCAAAAAGAAGTACCTTATCATCGTGGACGATCTGCCTGATCAGCTCTTCATCGCTGGCATCTATAAATTCATGGTCGTTCATAGGTGTCTCTGACGATTATTTGTTCTTTAATTTTTCGGACATACCCGAGTTAACAATATTGTTTTCGATGTGCAAAATTTAACAATGGTGATTCTTCGCTGCAAAAATCGTCTTTTTTTTTTAACCAGCCGCGTTACTTCAATAAAATACTCCGTCTAAATGGAGATTTCAACAATGATCTTTATAAAACGAAAATAATCATTACGTTTGGAATTAAAACCGAAAATTTAATTTTTACTAGTTGACGATGAAAAAAAGTTTGATGTTTGTAGTGATGGCTCTCAGTGTTGCTGTCCTATTCAGTAGTTGCGGAAAAGTTCCGCAGACGGAAATTGATGCTGCATTTGCTGCCCTGGATTCTGCAAAAATGGCCGGTGCTGATGTTTATTTGGCCGAAGATTTTGCTGCTCTTCAGGATTCGATGAAGGCGATCACTGAAAATGTTGAGGCCCAAAAATCGAAGTTCTTTGCAAGCTATGGCGACGTAAAAGAAAAGTTAGCCAAAGTTAATGAAATGGCAGTTGCTGCTGTTGCAAAAACAGAAGCCCGCAAAGAAGAAGTTAAGCAGGAAGTTGCTGCTCTGCAGGCAGAAGTAACGACCTTACAGGCTCAAAACAATGAGCTGGTAACAAAAGCTCCTAAGGGGAAAGAAGGAAAAGCTGCCCTGGAAGCTATTAAGGCTGACATCGCCCTGATCGATACAACCATGGTTGAAGTCGGTACTCAGGCTGCTGCCGGCGATTTGATGGGTGCTTTGGACAAAGCAAAAGCTGCAAAGGAAAAAGCAGTTGCAATCAACACGGAATTGAATGATGTGATTGCAAAATACACACAAGGTCAGAAATAATCGAATTGAACATTCCAATAAGATTGATTTCCCCGAAGATTTTCTTCGGGGATTTTTTGTAATCAGATGAACGGATCCGAAAGCGATCCGACAGAATAAGATCATATGCGCAGGAGAAAACGTAGGCAGGTTATTATAAGTGTATTGGCGGGAGTGATTGTGCTGCTTATGGCAGGGGGACTTTTGATCTGGCTTGCGCCTGAACCACCGCAAAATGAGTTGAAACTCGCACGTGAAGCTTTGGTTGCTGCAAAAAAAGTTGGGGCCGATGTGTATGCTGCCTCTGTTTATCAGGAGGCACAGCAGTTATACGATTCTGCCATGGTTTGCTGGTCGGTCGAGAATTCCCGTTTCTTTCCCCTGCGGGATTTTGGCAAGATGACTGGTTTTGTACAGCAGGTAACAAAAAAGGCCGGTGAGGCAGAACAACAGGCCGTTCAAAAATCATCCAATACGAGCAGGCTGGTCAAAGAGGGTGTCGCCGACCTGAATGCAAAGATCAATCTGTACGAGCGACGATATAAACATATGCCTCTTCCATCAAGTGTGATCAGCGATCACAATGTTGGCAAGATGAATTTATCGGAGACCCGGATTGCCCTTGAAAGCGACCGTTATAATGAAGCATATCAGCATTATCTGAAAGCTGTTGAGCGGATCAACCGGTCAAATGAAAAGGCAGAGAAAATACTGTCCAATTGGTTTGGACAATATCCGTTGTGGAAAAAACATGGCAATCAGGCTGTCGCCATGTCGAAGGGCGGCAGGAAAGTCATCCTTGTTGATAAATATGCACATACCTGCATGGTTTATCAGAGCGGGAGGATAATTAAACAATATAACGCCGAACTGGGAATTAACTGGATGGGTCATAAGCGCAGGAAAGGAGACAAAGCCACACCGGAAGGAATTTACAGGATCACGCAGAAGAAAGACGGCGGGCGTACGAAATTCGGCAAGGCGCTGTTGATCAATTATCCCAATGATGAAGACCGGAAACAATTTGCACAGGACAAAAGGAAAGGATTGATCCCGTCCGGTGCCGATATCGGCGGACTAATCGAAATACACGGTACGGGAGGAAAAGGAATCGACTGGACGGATGGATGCGTCGCGCTCAATAACCGGGATATGGCTGATCTTTACAGATTAGTTGCTACAGGGACTCCTGTCGTTATTGTGGGCTCACTAAAGCCTTTGAATTAGTCAGGGAGGCGCGGCCGCATTCGTCTGTAACAAATTAGTAGTTTTGTAATTTAATAATAAATAAAGTGAAAAAAGAGGAGTGGGGAAGCAGCTTATACTTTACTGGCTTGATTTTGGCCGGCCTGCTTGTTTTTTTGTTTTGGATTTTTGAAGGTGTGCCTTCCCTTAAAAACGCTGGTTTCCTGATCACCGTAAATAATCATCGGGTTGAGGAAGCTGCCGGTGCGGGTGTACCCACCATTAAAGCGTTGACAACTGATATTGTAAGTCTAGAAAAAAAATTGGCGCGTTTGACTCCCGGAGGTTCTTATCTGGTGGTGAATACCTCCGACAATACCTTCTTTTTATATAAAAGCGGAAAACTGATCAGAAATGGGATTTGTTCAACCGGCAGTTATATCAAACTGGAGTTGAATGATGAAAAACACTGGGTGTTTCAAACGCCAAAAGGAGTTTTTACTATTCGAGGAAAGATTGTTTCTCCCGTATGGAGAAAACCCGACTGGGCCTTCATTGAAGAAGGCTTACCCGTACCTTCCGCAAGTGATCCTTCCCGTTACGAACGTGGCGTACTGGGCGATTATGCCCTTAGTTTGGGAGATGGCTATTTAATTCACGGGACGTTGTATAAACGGTTTCTGGGACAACCGGTGACACATGGCTGCATCCGGATGAATGACGAAGACCTGGAAGATACCTATAACACACTGCCGGTTGGTGCTAAAGTCTTTATTTATTAAATGATTTTGCGGCATACTTCGGGCTTAATTTCACATTGATATCTGCTTAAAATGAATTCAAAATTAAAAGAATATATCCCCAGGTTAACCGGACGGACCAGGCTGGTGTTGCGGGTAGTTTACACGGTTTTGGCGGTCGTTGCGCTGCAATATACTTTTTTCTCCGTGAGTGCAGTGCGTAAGCGGATGAACGCGATCAACAGGGAGATTGATGTTAAGCTTTTAACTCCTTCCGATGCGAAAAAGGACACAGCCTGGCTTCGTCTGTACAAGGAAAAGGATTGGCTCGAAACACGCCTGCAGATTGCGAGGACCGATTCCATCAGCATGTCGGTTGACCTGCTTGACAGTACGCTCCAGATCGAACTGAAAGGTGTCGTGCTGAAAAAGTCGAAGATGCTTGATTTTAAAGCTGACCGTTTTCTGTACCGCCTGAATCCTGCCGCATATCATCATTTATTGGGTAAACAGGCCAAGGCAGACAGGGTCGTGTCTTCTATTCCCAAAGAGCCGTTGATCATTAAAAAGGCACCAAAAGATACAGCCGACGTTCAGGACGGAACGGCAACGGTCGATACCACAAAAACCGAAGTCGTTCATTGGGTTTTAAATCTCGATAACAAAGTTGTTATCAAGATTGAAGGCGTTGATCCGGGTTCAGGATCCGACTGGTGGGAAGGACAAAAGTTCTGGATGTTTCAGGATCTGAAACAAACAGCAACGGAACTTGGGAAGACCGTTCTTTTCAAAAGTCCGGAATATTTTCCGGAGATCCGCATTATTATTCCTGAGGCAGACGCGAAAGCATTATACAGAGCCCTTCCGGTTAGCCCGCTGGTGTGTATCAGACTGTAAGCGTGGGTTACAGAAGATAAATCAGGATAAGCACCATGACCAAAATCAAGCCCACCATAAAGGCAATGGTATCAGCCTGGTTTTGCGATTTTTCGGTTTTTCGCATAAGTTTTTGGTTTTTTTATTTCGCCGTTTTTCATGCTAAAAGTAACTGTTTTTTAGCTCATTCTATATTTTTGTGAGTTAATTTCGGATAGCTTTGCAACACATTTTTATCAACGTTTTGACGTATGAAGGGTTTGCTTACAATTGGCTTGCTTGTATTGTCCAATGCGTTTATGACCATTGCCTGGTATGGACATCTTAAGTTCGGCGAAATAAAAGGGCTCGGTAAACTGGGCCTGGTGGCCATCGTATTCATCAGTTGGAGCGTGGCGCTTTTTGAATATTTTTTTCAGGTGCCGGCTAACCGGATTGGCTACAAGGAAAACGGCGGTCCGTTTTCGCTGATCCAGCTTAAGGTAATTCAGGAGGTGACCACCCTGATTGTCTTTATGATCTTCACACTCCTCGTATTCCGGAATGAATCAATCAGGTGGAATCATCTGGTTGGGTTTCTCTTTTTGGTACTCGCCGTGTATTTTGTCTTTAAGCACTAAGATCATTTTCTGAATTTATTACATTTGCTGATGCTATTCCGAGGGAAGGGAATTAACTTAGCTGTATGGATATTTTACTGGATAATCCGGAAACGGATCAACTATTTCAGGAACTTCTGGTCAGGGTCCGCCGTTTAAAGAACGGGGAAGCGGCAGCCCAGATGAAAGCGATGGGGGTCAGATACCGGGTCAATTGGGGCGCATCCGTTGTTTCGCTGCGTGAACTTGCCCGGCAATACGACAAAAGCCACCTGCTTGCACTCAAGCTTTGGAATAAACAATGGCGGGAAACCATGATACTCGCAACTTTGTTTGAGCAACCGAAATTTTTGAGTGAAGAGCAAATGGATTACTGGACTAAGAGTTTCGAAACGGCGGAGATGGCTGAACAGGCAGTCGCCAATCTGTTTGTGCATTCAAAATTTGCTTTTGCAAAAGCGTTGGAATATTGCTGCGGAAAAAAGCATTGGGTACGCTATTCCGGCATCTTGCTGATGGGAAAGCTTGCCCTGGCCGATAAACATGCTATTGATGAGATGTTCGGGGGATTCTTTGAAGTGATTTATCCGCTCATGAAGGATCCTGCGCTGAATGCCGCTCTCTACCGCTCCATGGTTATTCTTGGGAATCGGAATGAGAACCTCCGTCACCAATGTATCGAATTTCTGAATACCGTTTTAACCAAGGGTGATGATCAACCCAAACAACTGGCCACGATTCTTCTGGATGAATTTCGTGATAGTACTGAATTGGATTCGGAAAATGTTGAACCTAAATAAAAAAATCAATAAGATGGTACCAAAAACAAATGAACGGCTTGTATCACTTGATGTGTTACGTGGTTTTGATATGTTCTGGATTATTGGCGGAGGAAGCCTGATCCTGGCGCTGGCTGCTGCGACGGAATGGGGCTGGTTGCAGGTAATCGCCGAACAGATGCACCATGTTAAATGGGATGGTTTTCATTTTGAAGATCTTATTTTCCCTTTGTTCATGTTCATTTCGGGTGTTGCTATCCCCTATGCCATTACCTCAAAAGTGGAAAAAGGCGTTAACCGGAAAGACCTTCTCAGAACAATCATAAAAAGAGGGCTGATCCTGGTTTTGCTGGGGATACTTTATAACGGCATGCTGCAGAACCGGGAGCTGACGCAAAATGGACTTGCGGATGTCCGTTTCGCCAGTGTATTGGGACAAATCGGGCTGGGATATTTGTTTGCCGCAACTATCGTGTTGTACACCAAAACACTGAAGGGAAGGATTATCTGGCTGGCCGGCATTCTGGCCGGCATTTCGATTTTACAGCTTGCCGTTCCGGTTCCCGGTTACGGTGCCGGGCTGCTGGATCCCGTCGGAGGCATCAATGCCTGGATCGACCGGATGGCGTTACCCGGCCGTTTACATGGAAAAACATTCGATCCCGAAGGCTTGTTGTGTATCGTTTCAGCCATTTCAGTAACCCTGATGGGAGCAATAGCCGGGCACATCCTCCGCGATGGAAAGCCGGCTTCGGGACGTAAGTCCGGTACGCTTTTAATTACAGGAGCTGCGCTCATTGGCGTGGCCCTGCTGCTTTCACCGGTTTATCCGATCATCAAGTCGGCCTGGACCGTTCCGTTCAATCTGCTCACAGCCGGGATCAGCTTTGTGCTGTTGTCGTTGTTCTACTATACGATCGACGTAAAAAAGTGGACCGGCGGGCTCGTTTCCTGGAAAATAACCTTTTTCAAGGTGATCGGCATGAATTCGATTACGATCTATCTGGCTACCCGGATCATCGGTTTTGGGGCGATCGCCGGTTTCTTCGTGGGTTGGCTTGCCGGCCCGCTGGGTGAATGGGTCATCATCCTGGGCGCGATTGTCCTTGAATGGCTCCTGCTGTATTACCTGTACCGGAATAAGATCTTCCTCCGGGTTTGATTTCATCGGGTGTTAGTGGTGCTTACCTCCGCGGATCATTTTAAACAGATGCAGGACCCCCGGGAAAACGGCGTCCATTGATTCGGATGCTCCGCTGGTAGACCCGGGGAGGGCAAGCATAAGCGTTTCCCCGATTAATCCCGCCACGGAACGGGAGAGCATCGAATACGGGGTTCGCATTTGTCCGTATGCCCTGATGGCCTCTTCAATGCCGGGAATCCGGCGTTCCAGGATCGGGATGAGCGCTTCCGGGGTCACATCGCGGGGCGATAAACCGGTACCACCGGTGACGATCACCAGGTTCAGCCCCTGCTTGCTGTAATCCAGTGCCGTTTTGCGGATTAGCTCGGCCTCGTCAGGAATAATCAGGTAATGATTAACCGTTACGCCGGCGGCGTTCAGCTTTTCGATGATGACCTTGCCTGAACGGTCTTCCTTTTTTCCGGCGCTGATTGTATCGGAACAGACAATGACGGCCGCATGGAAGTCTTCCCGTGCTTCTTTCAATTGGCTCTTGCCGCCTTTTTTTTCAATCATGCCGATCTTTTCGATGGTAATATCCGGGTCGATGGGTTTGAGCATGTCATAGATGGTAAGCGCCACGACCGATGCTGCATGCATGGCTTCTACTTCCACCCCTGTTTTATAGACTGTGTGGATCTCCGCTTCAATGGCAATCTCCAGTCCGTTCAACGCAAAACGGATATCCGTATATTCAACAGGCAGCGGATGGCAATCGGGAATCATATCGCTGGTACGCTTGGCTGCGAAAAGCCCGGCTGTGCGCGACACTGAAAGTACGTCACCTTTCGGGACGCGGTGCTCTTCAACGGCACGCATGGTTTCTTCAAGACTGACTTTAACGGTTGCGCGGGCGATAGCCGTGCGAAGCGTGCTGTTTTTGGGTGTAATGTTTACCATGTTTTGTATCGTTTGCTTGTTCAGGTATTTTCTTTCCAGAGCTGTGTCTCACTATCAAGCAGCTCAAGTCCCCACACCGGGAGTTCAGCCTTAATGCGCTCCACTGCTTCATTACAGGCATCGACGGCTGCGCGCCGTTGCGGGGCCGAGGTGAAAACAAAAAGGCAGATTTCACCGACGCCGACTTTGCCCAGACTATGCCAGATATGCATGCAGGTCAACGCATATTTTGCAAACATAGCTTCCCTGATGTCAAAAGCCGTTTCAAGGGCCATGTCCAAAAAGGCGCTGTACTCGATCGCGGTAACAACACCTTGCGGTTTCACATCGGCCCTTACCTGTCCCAGGAAAATGGCATGCGCGCCAATTCCGGTTTTCGTGGCATGCGTCCGGATGGAATCGCTGATGCGGCTTACCGGCACAGGGCCATCCACGAAGATATTTTTGATTTTCCGTTCCATTAATACCTTGTTATGACTGGTGATGTAGGATGAGCGATGCCTCCTTTAACTGAGTAAATGCCGACCTTATTCCATATTTTACGCAGTTCGCCGGCTATCATCTGACTTCGTAAACCATGCTGGCAAAACAGGAAAACGGTTTCCGCCTGCATCAGGACGTCCTTTTGCCGCAGCAAATGCGGGATGGGTATTTCCAGGCACCTGCTGTCATTCCAGCGTGGCATTTCTTCCGGTTCGCGGATATCTACAAAGATGGCCGGTGTGCGTGGAGCTGCCTGAATGGCAGCTTTCCATCCGACGTTGAGTTCCGTAGCGCAGGCCATTTCGTAATTGGTTTCCTGAAAAACCTTTAAGGTAAACGGCTGCTTAAGTCGGTTACCCGCCTGAGGACTGAGCGTGGTTTCGTAAACCGAATGATCTTTCAGGTTGTAAAAAAGGACCCGATTGATCAGGCATTGCCCGATACCCGTGATCCATTTGATGGCCTCGGCGGCCTGCATGGTGCCGATAATACCAGGCAAGACTCCTAAAACCCCCGATTCGGCACAGTTCGGAATTTCACCCGGTGCCGGCATCTCCGGATACAAATCGCGGTAGTTGGCGCTTCCTTCATGGGCATTAAACAGGGCAAGCTGCCCCTCTAATTTGTACACGGCACCGTAAACCAACGGTTTATGGAACAAGGCTGTCGCATCGTTAATCATATAACGGGCGGCAAAGTTATCGGTGCCGTCAATCACCAGGTCATATTCCGGGAGCAATGCCGGCAGGTTTTCAACGGTAAGCGGGTGGTCATAAGCTATGACCCTTACATCGGGATAACGCTCATTGATGAAACGGGCGGCCGCTGATGCTTTGAACCGGCCGATGTCATCCTGCCCATAAAGGATTTGTCGGTTGAGGTTCGATACGCTGACACGGTCGCCATCGGCTACGCCGATGGTGCCTGCGCCTGCGGCAGCAAGATAAAGGATCGCCGGACAACCCAGTCCCCCTGCTCCTGCAACCAATATCCTGGCTGACCGCAATTTTTGTTGTCCTGCTGCACCTAATTCAGCCAGGCTGATTTGTCGTTCAAAACGTTCCATTTGCTGTTTTTTTTATCCGCCCGAAAACGGAGGTAATAAAGCCACTTCATCATCTTGCATAAGGCGCGTATTGTCATGGATGATTTTCCTGTTGACCGCAAGAACAAATTTCAGCCCTTTCAATTGCGGATAGCTGCTGTGCAGCCAGGCTGCCAGTTGATCCGTATCGCCTTCAAAAGAAAGCTCCAGCGTGCTGCAGCCGGCTTTCTCCGCCACCATTCCGAACATCTTTATTGTGATCATGACTTCCTGTTTAACTCAATAACAGTTTAAACGACGCAAAGATGAGTACCACTGTTAAAATATAGCGGAGCGTTTTTACCGGAAAGCGAAAGGCGCCGAACCAGGCACCCAGCATTCCGGCCAGGATCGTCCCCGGGATCAGTACCCAGATTTCCCTGCTGATGGCTGTTTCGAACGGATTAGCGCCCATCATGCCGGCTGCCGAATTCAGGAAGATAAAGAGTGCACTCAGGGCTGCTGTCTCGCGGATGTTGGCCCAACCCGCCATTAAAATAACCGGCGACAGGATAATGCCCCCGCCGATCCCAATCAACCCCGACATAAACCCGATTGTCATGCCCAATAAAGGGGCCATCCAGCTTTTTCGCCGAAGGGTTATTTCGGTTGCCATCGGGAACAGGTTGAGAAACCGCAATACCGGGAAGATTAAGAGTAGCCCCAGTACTTTTTTATAGATGCCGGCATCCAGGGTCAGGGTGCCTCCCCAGAAAGCAGCCGGTATGGAGAACAGCACCAGGGGCCAGAAGAGTTCATGCCTGAACCGGCATGTTTTCCGGTAAGACAGAAAAGCGAAACCGGCCACCACCATATTCAGGATTAGGGCAGCCGGACGGATCTGAGCTGGGGCAAATCCGAACAGGGCGAGCAGCATCAGATAGCTGCTCGCTCCGCCATGTCCCACCGACGCGTATAGGAACGCGGCCAGCGGCAGAAGGAGAAAAAGGAGTATCCAGGGAGTTTCGAAGGCCATTTTCTGCTACAATAAAAAAATATTCACCGGAGTTCCGGCGGAGACAAAATCGGTTTCTTCACCCAGCTCGACCAGGCAATCCGCTTGCGCAAAGGCAGCCAGGTTAAACGATTGTTGTCCGCTGAGCAGGCGCACCCGCCCGTTTTCCGTGACGGCCTTCATGAAAAAGGTAAGCCCCTGTTTTTTTGGACAATCCGCCGCCAGCGGGAGTACCAGATCGGGCAACCAAACCTGGTCGTGCCCCATCATAAATTTCAGGCAGGGTTTGACAAACTGGTTGAAGCAAGTCAGCACCGATGCCGGATTTCCGGGCAGGGCAAACACCCATTTTTCTCCCGATTTGCCGGCGTACAAGGGTTTCCCCGGGCGTTGTCTGACCTGATAAAAAAGTTCATTAACGCCCAAACGGGCCATGCTTGTTCTGACGAAATCGTAATCACCGACCGATATGCCGCCGCTGATGACGATCAGGTCGCTCCGGTCCAGTTCCTTTTCAATGAGCTGCCTGAGTTGGGCTTCATCGTCGCACGACCGGCCGATATGGCAGGTTGAAATGCCCAAAACAGACAATGCGGCCTGCAGCATCGGGCCATTGCTGTTGTAAATCGCGCCGGGTTCGAGGCTACTGCCGGCCTCGCGCAGCTCGCTGCCGGTGACGATGACCGACACCACCGGCGGAGCGTAAACCGGCACGGTGGCCAGTCCGACGGAACTGAGCAGTCCCACTCCGCCGGGCGTAAGCACAGTCCCGGTTTTCAGGACAAGCTCTCCCGCCTTGACCTGACTTCCGGTATACCTGACATTGGCTGCCTTTTCAATCCGGTTTGAAAGCAGGAAAACGGTGTTGCCGTTTCGCTCGGTCAGTTCCTGCGGAATAACGGTATCGGCACCCGGCGGCATTGGCGAACCGGTGTAAATACGGGCTGCTTCGCCTTCCTTCACGGAATACGCAGATGACGAACCCGCCGGAATTTCGGTGACAACATCCCAGCGGTCACGGCTGCCGCCAAAGGCAACGGCATACCCGTCCATGGCCGAGTTATCGAACGACGGCACATCGATCGGCGAGCGGATGTCGCTGCAAACAACCAAGCCGGCTGCTTCGGCCACATTCCGGCCGGTTTGCCCGCTCCTTCTGAGCTCACCGGTTAATCGTTCCCGCGCTTCAAGAACTGAGATCATCTGTCATCCTCCTATCCGGATCATACTCCGGTTTTTTATTGCGGCGGGATCAACCAGCCGGTAATCATTTATCATTTGGCCACCCAGCGCTTTGTGCTTTTTTATGACCGATTGGCGGATCAGGGGCTCTATCGGTTCGCCGGCACGGTACGCTTTCAGGAGATCTGTTTCTCCGCGGCCAAACAGGCAGTTTTTCATTTTACCGTCGGCGGTGAGCCTCATCCGGTTACAGTCGCCGCAAAACTGGTCGCTCATGGTCGTGATGAAGGCGATCGTCCCCTGGTAGCCGGGTACCAGGTATTTCTTTGCTGTGGCATGCGGTTCATCGGTCAGCTTGACCAGATCATAATCATTTTCGACCAGCGCGAGCAGTTGCTGTGCCGTCACCACCTGATCGCTTTGCCACCGGTTTCCGGCAAAGGGCATGAATTCAATGAACCGGACGTGCAGCGGCCGGTTACGGGTCAGCTCAATAAAACCGGCGATCTCTTTTTCGATCACGCCGGCAATGGCCACCGTGTTGATCTTCACCCGGATGTGATTGTCGAGCAGCAACAGGATGTTTTCCCATACCTGGTCAAAATTATCGCGCCGCGTAATGGCGGCAAACACTTCCGGATTGAGTGAATCCAGGCTGACGTTTACCGACCGGACACCGGCCTCTTTTAAAACACCGATCAAGGGGCGAAGCCTCGATCCGTTGGTGGTGAGTGTCAGCTCCACCGGCAAGGCTCCCAGCCGCCGGATGATTTCGGCGATATCATTCCTGATCAGCGGTTCTCCACCTGTCAGCCGTATTTTGGTGACTCCGAGTCCCACAAAAATTCCGGCAATGTCTTCTATCTCCTGCGGTTGCATCAGTTTCGGGTTGGGCAATACCTGGATCTGCTCATCGGGCATGCAGTAACTGCACCTGAAATTACAGTCGTCGGTGACCGAAATGCGTAAATAATCGTGAGTCCGGTTGAAGCGGTCGACAAGCATAGGCGAATTTTATTTTTTACTTTCACTTTCTAGCGGATCCGGCAAAAAGCGGAGGATCCAAAAAGAAAACAAGGACAATACGGCCGAACCGGCAAAGGTGGCGACCGCAAAAAACAGGTTATCCTGAAGGGCATTGTTCAGGGCTCCGAAAAGCAGCCAGGTCTGCACGCTGATGTTGATGATCAGCATGAAAATGATCCCGGCCATGATGATATTGGTCTTTGCGGGACTGGCCTGGTTTTGAGAAAATCTGAAATCGGACATAATTGTTTAATTAACTGTTTTTAAAGGATCTGACGAAGATCTTCCCTTCTTTTCGCACCACTTCCAGTTGAGGCAGCGGCCTTGGCGGAGGACCTTCAATGACGTCTCCGGTCCGCGAATTGAATGAGCCTTTATGGCAGGGGCACTCAATCCGGTCGTTTTCGGCGACATAATGGACGGCGCACGACAAATGCGTACATTTTTGCTCAAAAGCCCGCCATTCTCCGTCGGCTAAATGAATCAACAGATAAGGAATTGTTTTGTTGCCGCCCAGTTCGAACTGGAGCATGCTGCCGGATGGTACCTCCGAATCGTCGCAGATAAAGTGTTCGCCTTCGGGTTTCCCTTCAGGGAAGGCCAGCGCTTTGACAACAATAGCACCGCTGCCCAGGGCCAGTGCTCCTGAGAATAGACTCAGGAACTTGGCGAATTCACGACGTGAAACGTGAATGGCTTCCTTGTCGCGGATCGGAAAGTCACTTCGCCAGTTTGGTATTTTATTGCTGCTCATCGCTTGTTAATTTATTTTGAGTATGGTGCTTTCTTTTGGCATCATCAGGTTTACTTTTGTGCGCACGTGTTCCTTTCCAAAGATGAAATGATTGACCGGGACGCTGTTGGGACGCTTCTCCAGGATCTCTTCCCGGGTGCCGAAATACAGCGCCTGGCTCGGGCAAACCGTTGCGCACATGGGTTTTTTGCCTACGCTGGTCCGGTCGTAGCACATGTTGCATTTCATCATAAGCTCGGCCTTTTCAATTTTCTTCGGCACCCCGAAAGGGCAGGCCAGCACACAGTTGGAACACCCGATGCAATGCGACGTTTTGGCCGAGTGCACGATGCCTTCCCAGTCGACCGAAATCGCATCGGCCGGACACACGTTGGCGCAGGCGGGTTCCTCGCAATGCATGCAAACCTGGACGGTTGTCATCACCGATACGGGGCGTTCCACGTAATGGATATGAATCATGCTTTCCTGCCCGTTTGTTTCGCATTCGGCACAGGCCATTTCGCATGCATGGCATCCGATACAGCGCTGCATATCGATAAAAAATTCCATTTTCTCCTCATTCTTCTCCGCCATAATTCTCTCTTTTTTAAAAGCTTTGATAAGCAGTATTGCTTAGTTTTTCGGGAGCCTTTTCTCCCGTTGACACTAGCCGGCAGGCACAGACTTTGAACTCCGGTATTTTTGAAACCGGGTCGAGGGCGCCGATCGTCAGTTGGTTTGCCGATTGCTTTCCTCCCCAGTGATACGGGATGAACACCGTATCGGGACGGATGGTTTCCACCACCTGGGCCGGGAATTCAGCTTCACCGCGGCGGGTGACGACCCGGATCAGGTCACGGTTCCGGATACCATATTTGGCCGCCAGTTCGGGGTGAATTTCCAGCAGCGGCTCCGGATACTGGTCAACCAGCTTTCCGATCCGACGGGTTTGAGAGCCGCTGAGGTATTGTGATACCACCCGGCCCGTGGTCAGGATAACCGGGTAGGCTTCGTCGGGAGGTTCGGCCGACGGGCGAAATGGAGCCGGGTTGAAATGCGCTTTCCCGTCAGGCGTTTTAAACTGACGATCCTCCCACAGGCGCGGCGTACCGGGATGATCTTCCGAAGGACATGGCCAGAAGATCCCCATATTCTGGTCGATCTTTTGGTAGGTAATCCCGTAATAATCGGCCGTGCCGCCTTTTGACGCGAGCCGCAGTTCATTGAAGACGTCTTCGCTGCTGCCATAGTTGAATTTATCGCCCACCCCCAGACGGCGCGCCAGTTCCATCAGGATATCACTGTCGCGGCGGGCCTGCCCGGGTGGCGTGATGGCCGCGCGGATCCGGACCACACGGCCCTCGGCGGTAGTCACGGTTCCTTCATCTTCTTCGTGCAGCGACCCGGCCAGAATGATATCGGCATGACGGGCTGTTTCACTCAGGAAAAAATCGATGGCAACAAAGAACTCCAGTTTTTCGAGGGCTTCCCGTACAAAATTATTATCAGGCAACGACACCAGCGGATTAAAGCAAATGGTTATCAGGCCTTTTATCTCTCCCCGGTGTATGGCCCCGATCATTTCGAAAGCCGATAAACCCTTGCCGGGCATTTCCTTTTCGTCGATCCCCCACACGCCGGCAATGTACTTTCGGTGCTCCGGATTGGTAATATCACGGTTGCCTGGCAACTGGTCGCATTTATGTCCGTGTTCCCGGCCACCCTGTCCGTTCCCCTGTCCGGTTATGGTGCCATAGCCGCAGTAGGGCTTTCCGATTCGTCCGGTGGCCAGAACCAGGTTGATACAACTGATTACATTATCGACGCCTTTGGTATGATGCTCAATGCCGCGGGCATGAAGCAAAAAGCTGGTTTCGGCCCTGCCCCAGAGTGTGGCGGCTTCCATGATGCGGCCGGCGGGTACGCCGGTTATTTTTTCGGCCCACTCCAGGTTATAGTCCTTTACGGCGTCAATGGTTTCTTCAAAGCCACTGGTATGGCTGGCAATGAAATCATGATCGAGCCAGTCATTGTCAACCAGTATTTTCAGCATGGCGCCAAAAAGCGCCGAATCGGTTCCCGGGCGTACCGGTAAAAAAAGGTCGGCCGTCCGCGCAATGGGCGTGACCCTCGGATCAACAACAATGAGCTTGGCGCCGTGGTCGCGCGCTTCCCAGATATAATGGATCAGAGTGGGGAAGGTCTCACTGACATTCGATCCCGCAATCAGGATGACCCGGGCATGTTTCAGATCCTCCCAACTGTTTGATGAACGGTCAAGTCCGAACGCCTTCTTGTTGCCGGCACCCGCACTGACCATGCATAGCCGGCCGTTATAATCGAGATTGGCCGTCTTTAAGGCCACGCGGGCGAATTTCCCGATCATGTAGCTCTTTTCATTGGTCAGCGAAACACCCGATAACATGCCAATGGCGTCATTTCCGTATTGCTGCCGGATGCGGCCGATTTCATTCACGGTGCGCTCCATAGCCTGATCCCAGGTGATCGGTTCAAATCCTTTCCCTTCCACCCGCTGAAGCGGCTGCATCAGTCGGTCGGGATGGTTGTTTTGCAGGTAGCGTTCAACGCCCTTGGGACAAAGCCGGCCCTCATTAAAGGGAAACTCCATCCAGGGCTCAAATCCCACAATCCTGTTATCCTTCACTTTTAACTGAATGCCGCACTGCATGCCGCAAAAACAACAATGCGTTTTCACCAGTTTGTCCGGTTCATGTGCCCCGGGAAAACCTTCTTTCGGTGTATAGTTTTTATGAGGGCCAAACTGCTTTATAATTTCTTTCGGTAAAACAGGTAATCTTGCCATATCTCAGATCACTTATCAGTTATAAAATACCCGCAGAACCCTTTTCATCCAAAGAAACCTCCGGATCGTTCGCGTGCCTTATAGTGTGCCCGGGCAAAGGCCGAACGCTTGCCTTCGGGACTTAAATCCAGATGGCTGCTGCCATCGTCGCGTGTGAAGTCAAAACCCAGTTCACGGGTAACCTTTTTTAAATCATCGATCTGCGTCTTTGGCGCAAAAGCTTCTCCGGTATGTGGACAAACGGCCATCCCCCTCCGTTCTCCTTCCGAACGGTAAAGAATTGCCCCCAGCTGGGCCAGACGTTGAAAGATGTGAAAGAACTTGCCGAAAGGGAGCCAGACCAAAAACAGGATGACGGTGACAGCATGGATCACCGCCATAAACTGGTAAGTTTTTCCCTGTAAAAAAGTATAGTCGAACGAAATACCCAGCCCTGTTACCGATATCGCTATCAGCAGGAGCAGCGGGATCCAGTCGAATTCGAACGTCTGCGTGGCAATGAGCCCGCCGTCAGTCATCCGCCGGCGGAGCATAATCACCGCTCCGATGATCACCATAATGGCCGACCACACCAGACCGTGAAAAATCAGAAAGGCCACGACAGAACCCAGCTTGAAGCTTCCGGCTTCGAAGCCGAATAAATGGGCATAATAGGTCGTGGTATCACCGGGCTTAAAATCAAAATGAATCCATCCGAAGGTTAAGGGGATCGTAATGGCGAAAGCCAGCATACAACCGAACGCCAGAAGAAAATGGCCCCACCAGCGGGTTTTTCCGCGGGGATAAATAAACCGCTGAAAGAGGATGTTCGTGACGAAAAGCTTTAGCGAAAGGAACAGGTATTTGGGAAAATACCTGCTGAACAGAAATTGCAGGCTACGCTTCCAGTAAAGCTTTGTGGAAGGCCTTTGCAGCCAGACGGTATACCGGTAGGTGATGCTGAAAACAGCAAAAACGGTTCCTGTCAGGTAAGTGATCAGCGCGGGATCGAAGTTCTGAAGGTTCCGCGAACCTGCGTAAACCAATACCATGGTGGCCACTGCCGCCAGCGTCGATCGGAGCAGAGCCTTTTTATTTAGTGTTTTTACCAGGCGAAGCATATCCATAGGCAATATCTTTATGATCGGGTGAATTGTAATTTCTTAAACTGGTGTCGGACAAAGCCGGTCATGACAGCGACCCAGGCAAACAAAGCCAAATAAATAAAATAGCGGGGAATTACTTTTAAAAAAGGTAACTCAAGGGCATTCGACAGTTGAAAAGTGCAGGCGGTGTACATGCCCAGGGGGAACACCATTCCCCAGTATCCGGCATTGTATCCGTGCGCACTTGTGGGCAAAGGGATCCGCTTGTATACATGGCGCCAGGTCCCGAGAATCAGCATCAGCGGGATCCACCAGGTGCTGGCCGACCAGAAAAAGAGCGTAAACCCTTTTAAGAACGGAATAAAATCAGTGAGATTGCCCGTTTCATGCATTCCGCTTATCAGTCCCGATCCGGCGAGCGTGGTAATAGCTGCCGCTCCCATGTTGATCCAGTAGGGAGCCCCCAGCTCATCCGCCTTCAGTTGAAAAAACGACAGACGGTAGATGATCAGCGGCATGATGTACAGATACATGATCCCGCCGGCCATGTAAAACACAAGCGCCGAAAAAGCCGATATTTCCGGATGACTGCTGTAAGGGGTCAATGATGTGATCAACGTCGAAACGGCCTGTGTCGAAACGATGATGATGAGCCAGCCCCCGTTAATCCCCTTGTCAAGCGCAGGCTTTTTTTCCTTCACCGTGATGATCAGGAAAAAGCTGTACGTGATCAGCATCCAGGCGGCAATGGCAATTTTGAGTAATATCGCGGCAAGCTGCGGAAACCCTCCAATAATCACCAACTGATTGCCAACGATCGCTGTTCCGGCCACAAAAGTGAAAAAACCCGGTCCCTTCAGATAATCGTTCATGTCCTTCACGATTTCGGACGGAAAAAAGCAGATCCGCAACAGAAAAAACAACAGGAGAATCCCGTAAAGCAGCAGGTTAAGCCAGTGAATAACGAAGGCAAGTTCCGTAAAACTCAGTAAATGAGCAGCAATAGCCACGATCCCCGTCGCCATGACCATGGCGAAGTAGGACGTCAGCAGATGTTGTATTTCCTTTTTCAACGGTAATCTGTCTTTGTTTTTTACAAAGATAAAAATGTCTTTATATCTTTTAAAACAAAACAAGGATCTTTTTTATGTTTCGGTTGGCGATACGCCATCGGAAATGAAAGAGAATATAAGTGAAGCCATTGACTTTCATCTGGCGGGTATGAAAGAAGACGGTGATACGTCTTCTGGAGATTATGAACTTGTATATAAATTTGATGCTCAAAGCCTTTTTTTGTATTACAAAGGTATCTTCAACGCCCCGGCATTTGAGCGATTAACCGGGATCAATCAGAGGCAAATTCATCATTATTCGTCCGGGTTAAAAAAACCGCGTGCGGTGCAAAAAAAGAAAATCGAAAAAGCACTTCACGATCAGGGGAAAGAGCTTTTAGCTATTGAGCTTTAGTTTTGCCATATCTTAAAAAGAAAAGCCGACCTTACATTTTTGTAAAATCGGCTCTTACTTTCAGCGGAGAGTGAGGGATTCGAACCCCCGGTACCCCGAAGGGTACAACAGATTTCGAGTCTGCCCCGATCGACCACTCCGGCAACTCTCCGTTTGGATGCGCAAAAATCATAAAATTTTCTGACTTGCCGAAGCAGGGAGGTGCTTTTTTTCCACTTTCAGTTAAAAAAGATCCCATGGTCGAAGAAATACCACTCGCGATTCCTGTTTTCACCACACGGTGCTGCAACGATATTTCCCTGCTATTTTCACAACTTCCTATTTTTGGCATTGTTTTTATTGTATTAAAACGAACTATAAAAATTGATTAAAATGAATTTGACACAATCATCGAATCCGGTTTTTTCGAATGCCGCGTTTGACCGGATGCAAACCGGTTTACAGGCGGATAGAATGACAATTAACGGAACTGTAAATAAAACCGGTCTGATGTTACTGATCCTGACATTCGCTGCCATTTTTACATGGCGTAAATTTTTTGACGCATATGATGTGTCAACACCGCAGACCGCTTTTTCATCTGTTTCGACCTGGCTGTTGATCGGTGGAATAGGGGGTTTTATTACTGCCCTGGTAGCCACTTTTAGCCCCAGGCGTTCGTCCGTGGCTGCACCGGTCTATGCCGTTTTTGAAGGACTTTTTCTGGGAGGGATCTCCGCATTTTTTGAGAGTATGTACCCCGGACTGGTTATGCGCGCCGTAGCGCTGACCTTTGGCGTTTTCTTTGTTTTGCTTATGTTGTACCGTTCGGGAACGATCAGGGCAACCGGCAAATTCAGAATGATCATCATGGCTGCAACCGGAGGAATCGCTCTGGTCTATCTGGTTAGTTTTATTGCCGGCATTTTTGGCGCCAGTTTTAGTTTCCTTTATGATAGCAGTCCGTTGAGCATTGGCATCAGCCTGGTAATTGTTGTGGTTGCTGCGCTTAACCTGATCCTTGATTTTGATTTTATCGAAAGAGGTGCCGCAGCAGGCGCACCCAAATACATGGAATGGTACGGAGCTTTCGGGCTCATGGTCACCTTGATCTGGTTATACCTGGAGCTGCTTCGGTTACTGTCCAAGCTGGCTTCAAACCGGGATTAAAGCGGCAAAAACAGCATTCAAAAACAGGGGCTCAGCGGTCCCTGTTTTTATTTTAGCCTGATTAATGTTACTTTCGTCAGAATTTTTCAACACAGTCCGCATGCAGGTGATAGAGGTAAATGACAAAGCTTCGGTAAACGCATTCCATGAGTTTCCGTATTCTGTTTACAGGGATGATTCGAACTGGGTTCCCCCTCTGAGGATGATGATTGAATCAACCTTTAATCCGGAGAGCAATAACGGCCTTAAAAAAGGCGGCGCCTGTCGCTGGATCTTAAAGGACAAGGGCAAAATGATCGGCCGCATTGCTGCATTTTTTGTCCAGACCTATGCCCTCAGTTTTGAACAGCCCACTGGCGGAGTAGGTTTTTTCGAATGCATTAATGATCAGCAGGCGGCCAATATGCTTTTCAATACGGCCTGTACCTGGTTAAAAGACCACGGAATGGAGGCAGCCGATGGTCCCATCAATATTGGTGAAAATTTCTTCAATTGGGGACTTCTGGTGAATGGCTTTATGCCTCAGAGCTTTGGAATGCCATATAACCCGGCTTATTATCATGCTCTCTTTACAAATTTCGGTTTTAGAACCTATTACGAACAGTACAGTTACCATTTGGATATCACCAGTCCTGATTTGCCGGAACGCTTTTGGAAGATCGCTGCATGGACGGCAAAGAAGCCCGGGTACCGGTTTGACCAGTTCCGGTTCGCCGAAAAAGAACGGTTTATTCAGGATTTCATCCAAATCTATGAACAGGCATGGGCCAGGCACGACAATTATAAGATCATTGATCCGGAAGACATCCATACCATGCTTGCACAATCAAAAATGATGATTGATGAGGACTTTATCTGGTTTGTTTATCACGAGGGGAAGCCTATTGCTTTTTTTATGATGATTCCCGATCTCAACCAGTTATTCGGCTATATCCGTGATGGGAAATTAAATCTTTTTAAGATCCTGAAGTTAAGGTATCTTAAAAGAAAAAAAGTGATTAGCCGGTGTCGGGTGTTGGTCATGGGAGTTATACCCCGGTTCCAGAAATCAGGAATTGAGTCGGCCATTTTTTATCAGCTCAGACAGGTGCTGCTAAAGAAAAATTGGTATAAGGAAATGGAACTTGGATGGGTCGGTGACTTTAATCCTAAAATGATCGCTATTTTTGAAGCAGTAGGTGGTATCCATGTAAAAACGCATTTAACCCTTCGGTATTTATTTGATCCGCTGAAAGAGTTTAAACGGTCTTCAATCATCGAAGGTTGACCATAATCAAAAGAATAAATAGTAACTTTAGCCGATAACCGGATTCCTATGCAACTGATAAAAGTAGACAACAACGAGACCAGGAAACTGTTCCACAAGGTCACCCGTATAATCTATAAAAATGACAGAAATTGGGCTGCACCTTTTGACATGGTGATCGAGAATATTTTTGATCCTTCAAAAAATCCATCATTTAAGGGAGGAGAGGCCCAGCGGTGGATTTTGCTGGACAACGACGGAAGCTTATTAGGCCGGATTGCCGCTTTTGTCAATTATGAAAAGGCAAAAATCTACGAACAACCCACCGGCGGATGTGGATTCTTTGAATGTGCAGATCGGCAGGATGCCGCTGATATGTTATTTGATGCAGCCAGGGAATGGTTACACGAAAGAGGAATGGAAGCCATGGACGGCCCTGTTAATTTCGGCGAAAATTACATGAACTGGGGACTGCTGGTCGAAGGATTTATTCCGCAAGGCTACGGTATGCCGTATAATCCTCCATATTACCTGGGCTTATTTGAAAAGTATGGTTTCCGGATGTATTTTAAACAGTTCAGTTATCATTTGGATTACAGTGTCCCATTTCCCGAGCGCTTTTGGAAAATCGCAGGGTGGGTCGCCCAGAAGCCGGATTATTCCTTCCGGCATTTTGAGTTTAAAGAAGCAGAGAAATTCTTCGGCGATTTTTGTCATATTTATGATGAAGCATGGCGTTCTCATGGCCATTTTAAGTCATTGGACCGCCAGGATCTGCGTGATTTTCTCAATGATGCAAAAGCAATTCTGGACCCTGAGATGATCTGGTTTGCCTATCACCGGGAAGAACCTATTGCCCTGTTTGTGATGATGCCTGATGTTAATCAGATTTTCAGGAAGCTGAATGGGAAGTTGAATTTTTGGACGATGTTGAAATTCTTCTATTATAAAAAGAGGAAGGTCATGACCAGGACGCGGATCCTGATCATGGGTGTGATCCCGAAGTATCAGCGTTCAGGCATTGAATCGGCTATTTTCTGGCACCAGGATAAACTGATGAAAAAGAAGCCTCAATACAAAGAGGTTGAGTTATCATGGGCCGGCGATTTTAATCCGAAAATTGTTTCCATCTATGAATCGGTAGGTGGAAAACATGTGAAAACCCATTATACCATGCGTTACCTTTTCGACAGGAACAAACCTTTCAAAAGGGCTCCCGTCATTCATTAATTTATTTTTTAGTGACAGAAAGAATAAGCTAAAAATCTTTGGATATTACTCAAGTATGTGTATATTTGCAGCCCGATTGTCAAACAAGATAGAATTGAAAATATTATAACATGAAAAAAGGAATACACCCAGATAGTTATCGTTTGGTCGCATTTAAAGACATGTCGAACGGCGAGGTTTTTTTGACCAAATCAACGATTCAGACACGGGAAACTGAAGTGGTTGAAGGAACAGAATATCCGGTAGTAAAGCTGGAGATTTCAAGTAGTTCGCACCCGTTCTACACGGGTAAAATGAAGCTTGTAGACACGGCAGGCCGTGTTGACAAATTCATGAACCGTTACCAGAAACACATGGATGCACGGAAGAAATAATCGATTTTCGATGATAAAATATGAAGCTTCGCACTGCGAAGCTTTTTTTTTGCCTTACTTTGTGATTGGAATTCAAGAGGATGAATTTGCCGGGAGAGCAGCGTGCCTGTGAACAGGAGGCCTGGCGGTCCCCTTTGCGGATTTCACAAGATCAATTCCAGATGGCAACCTAAAAACAGCTTCACTACAATGAATATTATTTTGTTTGAAACCGATCAGCGTAACTGTTTGTTACCCCTTTGCTATACCCGGCCGGTCGCTTCTTTGCGGACCGGGATTTTAACCATCCGGGAGAAATGGGAAATGAGAATTGCCGGGTCATATTCTTACAAAACGGAAAGTTATCTGAAAGAAAAATTTCCGTTTCATGTTGAAGACGATAATTTCATGTTGTCATCACATATTTGTCCGACAGACGAACTGGCAGAACATATCCGGCATTTAAAAGCGGGTGAAGGGATCAAGTGGGAAGGTATCCCTGTTGCAGCCAGGTTGAACAGACAGGAAGCCATGGGATATCCGATGCCTGTCAACACCATCAACTGGTCCGATTTTAAAGGCGGGCTCGGACTGCTTCGGTATCCCTGGGATTTGATGTCCATCAACGGAGATCAGATGGCGCTTGATTTTCAATTGCTTACCAAAGGGAGGAAATCTGCTCCAATAAGCGATACCAACCAGTTGCTGGGATTGGAAAACATTTTTGCAGAAGAAGGCGCAAAAATTGAATGCGCAATCATTAATGCGACTCAGGGGCCGGTTTATATTGGACGAAATGCAGAAATCATGGAGGGTTCGATGATCAGGGGACCTTTTGCATTGTGTGATCATGCTGTTGTCAGCATGGGAAGCCGCGTTTATGGAGCCACTACAGTAGGGCCGTATTCCAAAGTCGGAGGAGAAATTGTCCAATCGGTCATTCTGGGATATTCCAGTAAGGCGCACGATGGGTTCCTTGGACATTCTGTTGTTGGCCAGTGGTGTAATCTTGGGGCCGGCACCAATGTTTCCAATCTGAAAAACAGCTACGATAAGCTGAAAGTCTGGAGCTATCCTGAGAATAAGTTTATCCGCACCGGATTGCAGTTCTGCGGACTGATCATGGGCGATCATTCCAAAACCGGGATCTGCACGATGATTAACACGGGAACTGTTATCGGCGTGGGTTGCAATTTGTATGGAAGTGGTTTTCCCCGGCAGTTTGTGCCGTCCTTTTCCGAAGGAGGGGCACACGGGTATGAAATTCATCCTTTAAAAAAGGTATTCAGCACAGCAGAAAAAGCCATGATCCGGCGTAACCGTGTGCTGACCGATGAGGACCAGCGGATCCTGACCGTTGTATTCGACCGTTCCGCTTCCTATCGAAAATTTTAAGCTGTTTTTTTGGCACGGCTATTGCCTGTTTGAGAACCGGTTTGAGTTTTGAGGGGTTCCCGTCAAAATGTCATATAGCGATAGGATGATTATGGATGATAAAAAAGAACAAGGATATAAAAAGATGATATTTTCAGGTTTTACCAATGATGATGCAGATTTAATCCCAATCATAGCGGACGGAGATGAGACGGAATTCGAGACTTTTGAGGCACCTGAGGTCTTGCCGATTTTGCCGCTCCGTAACACGGTCTTATTTCCGGGCGTCGTGATCCCGATCACGGTGGGGCGTCAGAAATCGCTGAAGCTTATTCAGGATGTATCCCGGTCTGATAAATTTCTCGGTACGGTTACACAAATCGACGGGTCGGTTGACGATCCGGAGAAAAAGGATCTGTATAAAATTGGTACGGTCGCGCAGATTCTGAAGATCCTGGAAATGCCCGATGGCTCCACGTCGGTGATCATCCAGGGGAAACGCCGTTTTGAATTGAAGGAATACCAGGAAGAGTTTCCCTATTTTAAGGCAAAGATCGCGCTGCTTGATGAAATCGTGAGCGGTACCAATACGACTGAATTCCAGGCCATCGTCAGCTCGCTGAAGGATCTTTCCGTAAAAATTGCGCAATATGCATCGAATGTACCTCCTGAAGCAACATTTGCGGTTAAGAATATTGAAAATTCCTCCTTTTTGATCAATTTTATTTGTTCCAACAGCGACTTAAAAGTTGAAGAAAAGCAAAATCTGCTCGAAATGAGCGATATCAGGGAACGCGGAATTCAGGTGATGTCTTACCTTGTACGGGAGGTCCAAATGCTTGAATTAAAACGCGATATTCAGTCAAAGGTGAAGCTTGAACTGGACCAGCAACAAAGGGAGTTTCTTTTAAATCAGCAAATTAAGACCATCCAGAATGAACTCGGCGCGAATCCGGTTGAACAGGAGATCAGAGACCTGCGGGAAGCCGCGAAAACTAAAAAGTGGAGTGAGGAAGTTACCGCTTATTTTGAGAAGGAAACAGCTAAACTTTCCCGGTTGAATCCTGCTGCAGGCGAATATTCTGTCCAATTCTCCTATTGTCAGACCTTGCTTGATCTTCCATGGAATGAATACACGGAAGATAATTTTGATCTGAAGCATGCGGAACAAGTGCTCGATGAGGAGCATTACGGCCTGGAGATCGTGAAAGAGCGCATCCTCGAACACCTCGCTGTCCTGAAGTTGAAAAAGGACATGAAAGCACCCATTTTATGCCTGTACGGGCCTCCGGGAGTTGGCAAAACCTCGTTGGGAAAATCAATAGCCAATGCACTGGACCGAAAATATGTCCGGATGAGTTTGGGTGGATTGCACGACGAGTCAGAAATCAGGGGTCACCGGAAAACCTATATCGGTGCTATGCCCGGACGGATCATTCAAAATATAAAGAAGGCGAAATCCGATAATCCCGTGTTTATCCTGGATGAAATCGATAAGGTGTCAAGTGATTTCCACGGCGATCCGGCTTCAGCATTGCTGGAGGTACTGGACCCTGAACAGAACTCGGCATTCCATGATAATTATCTGGAAATTGAATATGATTTATCCAAAGTGCTATTCATCGCGACCGCCAATACCTTAAACACGATCGCGCCTCCTCTGCGGGATCGTCTCGAATTGATCGAGGTGAGCGGTTATATTCCTGAAGAAAAGATAGAAATAGCCCGGCGCCACCTGATACCGAAGCAAATGGAAAATCACGGACTGGAACCTGACAGGATCATTTTTGGGAATGATGTGATTCATCATATTATCGAACATTACACCCGTGAATCGGGCGTTCGGGAACTTGATAAAACCATTGCAAAAATTGTACGCCGGATTGCCAAAAAGGTCGCTTTTGATGAGCCTTATGAGAAAACGCTGTCTCAGACTCATATCCGGCAGTACCTGGGCGTGGCCAAATTTACAAGGGAAAGCTATCAGGGGAATGAATTTCTGGGCGTAGTGACCGGATTGGCCTGGACCGCTCACGGAGGGGAGATCCTTTTCATTGAATCGAGCCAGAGTAAAGGTAAAGGAAACCTTACCCTGACCGGTAATCTGGGAGACGTAATGAAGGAGTCGGCGATGCTTGCCCTCGAATACCTGAAGTCACACACCGAAGAACTGAATCTGGATGGTTCAGCCTTTGAAAACTGCAACTGGCATATTCACATCCCTGAAGGGGCGATTCCGAAAGATGGCCCATCGGCCGGTGTTACCATGGTCACATCGCTGGCCTCGGTTATGACCAGAAGGAAAGTAAAGAAGCATATTGCCATGACCGGTGAAATTACATTGCGTGGTAAAGTATTGCCTGTAGGCGGGATCAAGGAAAAGATGCTTGCGGCTAAACGAGCAGGAATTAAAGAAGTAATTCTTTCTGACGAAAACAGAAAGGACATCGAGGAAATTAAACCGATTTATCTGAAAGGGCTGAAGTTCCACTTCGTGAAGACGATCGGGGAAGTGCTGGATTATGCACTGTTGAAATAAAGGGCAAACCGCTAGATAACCGGAAAGCAGTTTAGCTTTTCAAAATAGATGAGGCTTGATTTTTTGATTCTCGTTTCAAGGGTGAGGTCTTTGTATGTTAAAAAGCAGGTTCTGGTCTTCTTCTCGATCTTTTTCAGGTACTGGAGGTTAATGTACGCTGATCGGTTAACCCGGACCACTGTTTTGGAATTCGCAATCGATGCCGATTTAAAAATGTTCAGCATAATCAGTTCATTTTCTCCTTCTTTTGTATAAACCCGGCAGTAATTCGATTCTGCCTTGTAAAGCATGATGTCATCCGGATTAATCAGGATAATGCCGGTCCGGGTAGGAAGCTTTACTTTCGGGATGACTTTATTGTTTTTCATCAGGAAATCCATTCTGCGTTCAAGTTCCCCGCGTCTGATCTTTGCCTGATAACGGTTGATCACCGCGATCAGATCTTCCGGGCCAAAAGGCTTTAACAGGTAATCGAGCGGTTCGACATGCAGTGCCCGATAGGCATATTTGCTGTGAGCTGTGGTGAAAATCACCTCCGTCCTGAGATTATTTTCTCTGATGGTTTCCGCAACCTCAACCCCGTCAATGTCGGGCATATCGATATCAAGAAAAACAACGTCCGGATTTTTTTTCGTCAGGAGGCGAATGCCTTTCTGAGGGCTTGTTGTTTTAGCAATAAGCTCAATGCTCTCGAATGCCTGAAGATAGATTTCTAAAAGCGACAGGGCTTCTTCATCGTCTTCAATGATCATTGCAGTGATATTTCTTTCAATCATCATGATTATTCAAAATCCATTTCGCTAAGTATCTTGAGCTGCTTTTTAGAACCTTTTATTTTGATCCTTTCTTTGCCGCAAACCAGCGTACAGGTTTGATCTCCCCTGTTTATTTTAAAGAGCTTATCCAGATTGATCAGAAAGGATCTGCTGATCCGGAAAAACTGCCTGCCTAAAAGTTTCTTTTCTACTATTCCCAGGTAGTGATTTGCCATCTCCTTTTCCCCGTTTTCCATGTGAAGAGTCGTATATGAACCATCTGCCTCGCAATAAACAATTTCAGATGGATTGATCAGAACGTAGCTGTGTGTGAAGTTTAACCTGATTTTTTCATCATGATCCATTTTTTTGAGTATCCGGGATAGTTTCTCTTCGATGCCGGCCCTTCTTTTCTTCAGAAACTGATCAATGAATTTTTTTATATCTTCTTTTTTGAAAGGCTTTAGGATAAAATCATAAATATTGTTTTTTATTGCTGAAATGGCTGCGTCTTCGGCGCCGCTTACGATAACGATATGACAAAGCAGTTTCCTTTTTTCGATCAGTTCCAATAATTCAACTCCGCTTCGTCCAGGCATCATCATATCCAGAAAAATCAAATCCGGGGCGAAACTGATGATTTTAAACAACGCTTCGTCAACACTTGCCGATTCCTCGATGATGGCTATGTTCGGGATACTCTTCAGGTAATGCCAAATCAGACGACGAGCTTCTGTTTCATCATCAACGATTAAGACTTTTAAATGATCCCTGTCCATAACATAAATAAGTGATGCAAATTTAACAAAAAAAGTAACGCTTATTCGCATCATTTTCCAAATCGTAATTAATACTTCAGCTCTTTTTTTTGCAGGATTATGTAAGCAGATCCTGCAACGGTTTAGCCTTGAATACAAATTTTAGTAGTTACATGGAAATCGAGGGTATTAAAAAGCATAAATTTGTAAAAAACGGTATATGATAAAGATGAAAGACTCCACACGGAATATCCTTGTTGGTGCAGGGATCGTGTTTTTACTTTTTTTAATCTGGTATTTCAGCTCGATTGTAGCTTATGTCCTTATCGCAGCCATCTTGTCGTTAATGGGACGGCCACTGGTCAGATTTCTTCAGAAGCTGAAGATTGGACGTTTCCGGTTTTCCAAAAGTATATCCGCACTGATTACTCTCGTTCTGATGTGGATGATCTTTGCCGGATTTTTCAGCTTTATGATTCCGTTGCTGCTCAACGAATTTGAGCAACTTTCAGCCGTCGATCCCAAATCGGTCATGAATGAAATCGAAGGTCCTTTAAGGCAATTAATGACCGCGATGGGCAGCCAGTCGGCCATGGACGAGGATTGGACCCTGTTTGAGATGATCACAACACAGTTTGGAGAGCAATTTAATTTTACGCAGATATCCAATGTCTTTGGAGTCATTGCAGGTGCGCTCGGTGGGTTTTTTGTCGCGCTCTTTTCCATTTCTTTTATCACCTTTTTCTTCTTAAAGGAAGAAAGTATGTTCAAAGAAGGCCTGTTGCTGTTTGTTCCCAATGCATATGAAGAGCGGATTTTGAGGATACTGAATTCAATTTTTACCCTGCTGAAACGATATTTTATCGGACTTGTTCTCGAAGTGTTTATGGTTGCGATCCTGACCACTGCCGGACTAACCATCGTCGGTATCGGCTTTAATCATGCCATCGTGATTGGGGTTATTTGCGGATTGTTTAACATTATCCCGTATCTGGGGCCGTGGATAGGGGCGCTGATCGGATTACTGATCGGAGTAGCCATCAACATTCATGCGAACTTTATGCTGGATACCTTTCCTCTGCTGGGCCTGATGACCCTGACTTTTGTCCTTGTACAAATGGTCGATAATTTGCTGTTTCAGCCACTGATCTATTCCAGCAGTGTAAAAGCACATCCGCTCGAGATCTTTCTTGTCATTTTGATCGCAGGTAACCTTGCAGGAATTACAGGTATGATCCTGGCGATACCGGTATATACCATTCTTCGGGTCATTGCCCGGGAATTTCTTGAGGATTTGAAGGTTGTCAGAAAGCTGACACAAAACATGAATTAACCATCGGCCAGCCTCTTTTTTTCTTTTTTTCAGGAAATGCAGAAAACCTAAACCTTCAAAAATTGTTAAAGTCTGATGAGTTGCGAAATCCTTAAATTAGAAAAAGACTTACTAAAGCTTGCAGAATGAAACGAAAGCCCTCCGCTACACCTGTTTACAGGTTTTTGTCTCTGAGTTGTTTACTTCTTTTCTTTGTTTTTACAGGAATCCCTTCATTCGTTTTTGCCGAAGAAGAAGGCGTGATTCAGGGTCATTCGCATGAAGATATAAAAAGGGGAGAACGTTTTTTTAAGGGACTCCTTCCTTTTAACCGTCAGGTACCTTCCTGCGTTTCCTGTCATAATCTTAGCCCCTCCGACACCTTGAACTGGAACCCTTCTGCCTTCGACATTGCAGTCAAATATATCAGAGAAGACGAAGCTTCCTTTCAGGCAGCGCTGATGCAGCCAACGGGAGCAAAAATGACGCAGGTGCACGCCGGCTTTCAATATGAAGAGAAAGACATGAAGGCAATGAAAGCCTATCTTGACGATCTGGCAATGACCGGACCTCCGCCTGCGAAACCAACAGTTTATAATCTTTTAATTTTTATCTTTCTCGGCTTACTCATCACCTGGGCTGTAGTGGAGTTGATCTTTTTCAGGAAAATTAAATACCGGTTTATTCCGCTAACGGTGTTCCTGATTGCATTCGGGATCCAAATAAAGATGCTGATTAAGGAAGGCACCACCTTGGGCCTTTCTCCTGAGTACGCGCCGGTCCAACCGATTAAATTTTCTCACAAGGTGCATGCGGGCGATAACGGGATCGACTGCATGTATTGCCACCATACTGCCGACCAAAGCAAAACAGCTGGCATACCGGCCATGAATCTTTGTATGAACTGTCATGTGCTGATCCGCGAAGGTTCCCATTCGGGCAAATTTGAAATAGCCAAGGTTGTTAACGCAGTTGAAACAAAAAAGCCGGTTGAATGGGTGCGTATCCATAATCTGCCTGATCATGTGTTCTTTAGCCACGCCATTCATGTGGGGTCGGCTAAGCTGGACTGTGCCAAATGTCACGGAGCTGTGGAGGAGATGGATATTATGAAGCAGCATTCAGACCTGTCAATGGGGTGGTGTATTAACTGTCACCGGGAAACAGAGGTAAAATTTACAGAGAATGGTTATTATGAAACATTCAGGAAGCAGCATGCGGAATACAAGATGGAAGACTTGAAGAGAATGACTGCGGAAGGTGTTGGTGCGAATGACTGCATGCGTTGTCACTATTAATAACAGAAACAATCAAAAAAAGATACTTTTGATGGAGAAGACCTATTGGAGAAGCCTGGAAGAACTGGAAGATCCGAAAGCCCTGCGGATCAGGGAGGCACGGGAAGAGTCGAAACAAAAAAGCCTGCTTTATAAAAAAGACGAAGGTGATACCGGAAATTCCAGGCGCGATTTTTTGAAGACGCTGGGATTCAGTCTGGCGGCCACTGCTTTGATCAGTGGTTGTGAACGTCCGGTTAATAAAGCGATCCCGTACCTGATCAAACCTGAAGAAATTACGCCTGGACAGGCCAGCTATTACGCCTCATCCTATTTTGATGCGGGGGATTACGGCAGTGTTGTTGTGAAGGTGCGCGACGGGCGTCCGATCAAAATTGAAGGGAATGAACTCAGCTCGGTATCCCGGCAGGGTACCTGTGCGCGGATCCAGGCGTCGATTTTAAATCTTTATGATGGAGCCCGTTATAAGGGCCCGCAGCAACGCAGCAACACAATTAAGTGGCATGACGCGGATCTTGAAATCGTGAAAACCCTGGATCAGCTAAAACAGCAAAACGGACGGGTTGTGCTGCTGACCCAGACGGTCATTTCTCCTTCAGCACGGCAGATTATTGAACAATTTTTGGCAGCCCGGCCCGGAACCGAATGGGTGCAATATGATGCGGTTTCAGCATCGGGCATGTTGAATGCCAACGTGAAAAGTTTTGGAATGCGTGCCATTCCTGATTACCGGATTGACAAAGCAAGCGTGCTGGTCAGTTTTGGCGCTGATTTTTTGGGCACCTGGCTCTCACCCGTGGAATACACCCGTCGTTACACCGATGCACGCCGGCTGGATGAAGGTCAGCGCAAGATGCTGCGCCATTATCAGTTTGAGGCAGCGATGTCACTTAGCGGCTCCAATGCCGATGTCCGTTTCCCGGTGAAGCCTTCGGAAGAAGGCGGTATCGTGCTGTCCTTGTATAACGAAATCGCAAAAGCCAAAGGAGCTGAACGTTTGAACGGTGTGATGCCGAAGGTTGATGTGACTGCCCTTGCCGGTGAGTTGCTTGAAAATCAAGGCAAGTCCCTGGTTATTTCAGGAAGTAATGATGAGAACATCCAAATGCTGGTGAACGGCATCAATCAGCTTTTAGGAAATTACGGGCAGACGATTCTTTGGGAGTCGGCCCTGCAAACAAAAAAGGGAACCGACCAGGAAATGCAAAGCCTGGTTGCAGATGCTCTTGCCGGAAAAATTGATGGTTTATTGATCTGGGGGGTCAACCCTGTTTATGATTATCCGGAAGGCGAAAAACTGGAAGCCGCTATCCGCAAAATGAAACTGTCTGTATCATTTGCCGAACGACAGGATGAAACCGCCAGGGCATGTGAATACATTCTTCCCGAACCCAACTACCTCGAATCATGGAATGATCTGGAACCCAGGACTGGTTTTTACAGTCTGGCCCAGCCAACAGTTTCCAAACTGTTTGACTCGCGAAATGTTGAGGAAAGCCTGATGGCCTGGTCCGGCAAGCAGGGGTCATGGGCCGATTACATCCGGAACCGTTGGAAAACTGAATTTTTTACCCGTCAGTCGGAATATACCGATCCGATGTTATTTTGGAATTATACCCTGCAAAAGGGCGTATTTGAACCGGGAACTAATTCTTCCGGTGCGGTATGGGAGCCTTCGGGACTTGCTGCGGCTGCCGCTGCTTTGGAGGATGCACAAACCGGTGCGGAAGTGGTCCTGTATGAAAGTATCGCTATTGGCAACGGGAAGTATGCCAATAATCCCTGGCTGCAGGAACTCCCTGACCCGATCGCTAAGATCAGTTGGGATAACTATGCGTCCGTACCGGTCGCTTTTGCAAAGGAACATGGGTTGGATAATGAGCATGTGATCACCGTTAACGGCATTGAGCTTCCTGTGTTTGTGCAGCCCGGACAGGCTGAAGGGACGATCGCCGTTGCGCTGGGATATGGTCGTGAATATGCGGGGAATGTTGGAAACGGTGTTGGAATAAACCTGTTTCAGCAGGTATCCGCAAAGAACGGGAACCGGCGATATTATCTGACCAACGCCCGCCTGGAACCGGTTGAAGGGAAAACCTATCCGCTGGCTTTGTCGCAAACCCATCATTCGATGGAAGGCCGGCCGATTGTCAGGGAAACCAATCTTGACGAATACCTGTTAAAGCCTGAAGCCGGCAATGAGATGCACGAGGAATTTGAGAAAAAGCATGTGACACTTTATCCTGAAAAAGAATTTCCGGCTCATCACTGGGGAATGGCGATCGATTTGAATTCCTGCACTGGATGTGGCAACTGTGCCATCGCATGTCAGGCCGAAAATAATATTCAGGTGATCGGGAAAGAGCAGGTCCGTAACCGGCGTATCATGCACTGGATCAGGGTTGACCGCTATTATTCCGGAGATATTGCCAATCCCGATGTTTCTTTCCAGCCGGTGATGTGCCAGCATTGTGATAATGCTCCCTGTGAAAATGTTTGTCCGGTGGCTGCTACCCCCCACAGCTCAGAAGGTCTGAACCAAATGGCCTATAACCGGTGTGTCGGGACAAAATACTGTATCAATAACTGCCCTTACCGGGTGCGGAGATTCAACTGGTTCAAGTATGTCGACAATGACAGGTTCGACTACAATGCCAATAACGATCTGGGCCGGATGGTACTGAATCCCGACGTGACGGTTCGCTCACGCGGTGTTGTTGAGAAATGCTCCATGTGCGTGCAGCGTATTCAGGAGAAGAAGCAAACGGCGAAACTGGAAGGAAGGATGATTGGGGAGGGCGAAATTAAAACCGCCTGTCAGCAGTCATGCCCCGGAAATGCAATTGTGTTTGGCGACCTGAATAATCCGGAGAGCCGGATCAGCAAGTTGTTTAAGGACAAACGCAATTATCATCTGCTTGAAGAATTGCACACGTTGCCCTCGGTTGGATATTTAACGAAAGTAAGGAATAAAGCCTGACAATGAGAATGAGTGACCTATGTATAATTTAAAGATCAGAGGAAGACATATTATCGGAGATAAATCTCTGGGACAGATATCGGGTGATATCATTGCTCCAATTGATGCCAAAACGCCGCTTTGGTGGTCTGCTGCGCTGGTGGTCAGTCTTGGATTGTTCGGCTGGGGTATCTATAGTATGTATATTACCGTTACGCAGGGGATCGGTACCTGGGGAGTTAATAACACGGTAGGATGGGGATGGGCCATCATCAATTTTGTATGGTGGATCGGGATTGGACATGCCGGGACTGCATTTTCCATCTTTTTGCTGATCCTGAGGCAAACCTGGCGAACGGCAATCAACCGTGCTGCTGAGGCCATGACAGTCGTTGCAGTGGGATGCGCTGCATTGTTCCCCTTGCTGCATATGGGCCGTCCATGGCTGTTCTTTTTTATTTTCCCTTATCCGAATACACGAGGACCTTTGTGGGTCAACTTTAATTCCCCGCTTTTCTGGGATTTTGTTGCGATCTCAGCTTACCTGCTCATTTCCGCCAGTTTCTGGTATTTTGGGATGGTACCCGATTTCGCAACCATTCGTGATACAACAAAGTCAAAAGTTAAAAAGGCTGTCTACGGCTTCTTTTCATTCGGGTGGACCGGGTCTTCCAGGGAATGGCTCCGTTTTGAAGCTTTGAGCTTTGTGCTGGGTGGTATTGCTGCTGTGCTGGTCGTATCAGTACACTCGATCGTATCGACCGACTTTGCTGTTTCGGTTGAGCCGGGCTGGCATACCACGATTTTCCCTCCTTATTTTGTGGTGGGAGCGATCTTCTCGGGTTTCGCCATGGTGCTGACTTTAGTGACCCTGATGCGCAAACTGTATAAAATGGAAAGCTTTATCACCGATTCGCATGTGGACGCGGTTTGCAGGGTGTTGATCTTTATTTCCCTGATCATGGGTACTGCTTACCTGACCGAAATCTTCATGGCCTGGTATTCCGGATCCACTTATGAAATGTATACGTTCTTCAAAAACCGGATTTTCGGAGAGTATGCTTTTCAGTTCTGGGCTATGTTTATATGCAACGCGATTATTCCGCAGCTGTTCTGGTTTAAGACTGTGCGCAGCCGGTTATGGATTGTCTTTATCATATCCATCCTGATCAATATCGGGATGTGGTTCGAACGGTTTAATATTGTGATCACTTCGTTAAGCCACAACTACATCCCTGCAAACTGGGCAGAATATTCACCCACAATTATTGAAATTGGCCTTTTTGTAGGCACTCTCGGTATGTTTTCGGCCGGTGTCCTGCTGTTCTTCCGGTACATTCCGATGATCGCTATCTCGGAGGTTAAAAGTGTTGCCAAATACGATAAGGAACAAGATTTGACCCGGTCCTTATCGCACGAAACAAGTGAAAAATCTAAAACTCAAGCTCAGCACTAAGATGAACAGGTATATGGTTGGTGTTTTTAATGATGAATTTGGTCTGGTTAAAGCTTTTGACCAGGTGAAAGCCGGCGGAAATAAAATTGATGAGGTCTTTACTCCCTATCCGATCCATGATGTTATTGTGAAAATGGGAAGACGGACGCGCATCAGTCACGCTGCATTTTTCTATGGCATTTTTGGTGCAGCTTCTCTGCTCGGATTTATGTACTATGCTTCAGTGATAAGCTGGCCGCTGAATTTCGGAGGGAAACCGACCAATGCGTTTCCTTCCTTTCTGGTTGTCTCGATTGTGGGAACCATCCTGATCATAACCATCCTGACCTTGCTTACTTTTTCAATCCGGGCGAAGATTTTCCCGGGAAAAGCAGCCGTGATCATCGATCCCCGTGCAACCAACGATAAATTTATACTGGTTATTGATTCAAATGCTCCGGGATTTCAACCGGAGAAGGTGGAACAAGTATTAAAAGAAAACGGAGCGTCTGAGGTTTATATTCATGAAAACCCGCATGCAAAACTGTAAAGCTATGAACCTGAAAAACGGAATTTATTTCGTGGTGATCTTTCTTTCGGTCGTCATGCTTTCTTCCTGCGACAGGAACAGAAATACACCCGGATGGCAGTATTTTGATGACATGGTCACATCTCCTGCCTATGAGACCTACACGCGGAACAGTAATTTCCCGGATGGCAGAACGATGCAACCCCCTGTTGAAGGAACGATCCCGCGCGGATTTATGAAATATCCCTACGAAAAGAATGATACGGACCGTGTGAAAGCAGGGATTACCTTCCAAAATCCGCTTGAACCTACATCTCAGAATCTGGAAAAAGGGAAAAAAGTATATACGGTATACTGTTCCAGTTGTCACGGGGATCAGGGGAACGGACAGGGCCGGTTATTTACATCTAAAAAATATCCGTATCCTCCTGCCAATCTCCTTTCCGACAAAATGAGGAATGCGCCGGATGGTGAAATTTATCATGTGATTACCGTAGGCTGGGGGATCATGGGAGAGCATGGTTCAATGATCAGGCCCGATGACCGCTGGAAGGCCGTGATGTATATCCGGAATGAGTTGCAGAAACAATAGAACAATTTGACAATTTAACCCTTACTTTTGTGATGACAGGTGAAAAATTTATAGTATCGAGGAAGCTGAGTATACTCACCTATGGATTAATGGCCATTGGAGTAATCAGCTTTGCTGCAGGTTTTGTCGTCAATCCTGACCGAACCTGGGCAAACTATCTGCTCAACAATTTTTACTTTATTTCATTAGCCATTGGCGCAGCTTTCTTCATCAGTCTTCAGTATATATCCCAATCGGGCTGGTCGGCTGCTTTTAAGCGTATTCCCGAAGCCATGGCAGCCTATATTCCTTTTGCCGCCGTTTTCTTTATTCTCCTGATCTTTGGAGTGCATCACCTTTATGAATGGTCGCACCCCGAAGCGGTTGAAAGTGACCATCTCATCGCCCATAAATCGCCGTATTTAAACATTCCTTTTTTCGCTGTCCGGATCCTGGTTTTCTTTGCCTTGTGGATCTTTTTTACCAAACTGATGCGTCGCATCTCGCTGAGGGAAGATGCAGAAGGAGGGACGGCCGCATTTTACAAATCGGAACACCTGTCAAGGATCTTCATTTTTGTGGTGGCGATTACCTTTTCGATGTTTGCCATTGATATGGTCATGTCGCTTGAAGTCCACTGGTTTAGTACAATCTATGCAGCCAAGATGTTTGTATCTGCCTTTTTGCATGGCTCAGCCGTCATCGCACTGATTGTGATCATCCTGAGTAAGTTTGGCTATCTGAAAATACTGAATCGTTCCCATTTGCATGATTTTACCCGCTATATCTTTATGCTCTCCATTGTTTGGGGATATTTTACCTTTGCACAGTTCATGCTGATCTGGTATGGAAATATTCCGGAGGAGACGGTCTACTATGTTCGACGCAATGAAGGTATATACGGGGTTCTTTTCTATGCAAGCATTATCCTGAACTGGTTTCTTCCGTTCCTGTTCCTGATGCCAAGGAAGTCGTCGAGGAGCAAAATGGTTATGACCCCGGTGATCATACTGCTGGTCGTGGGTCAGTATATCGAGTTATACTATGAGATTTGGCCGATAACCGTGGGTCAGGCTACATTCGGACTGATCGAGATTGGCTCCTATTTGGGGTATGCCGGCTTATTTATTTGGGTTGTTACCACCTGGCTCGCAAAAGCCAATTTAATCCCGGTGAATCACCCTTACCTGCAGGAAAGCGTTACCCATCACTTTTAATCACGCAGGAGGGTGTAATAAAAAGATACTTACACCCCCTCTGCTTTAATCTTTCCGCTGCTTTTTAAGGTGTGAAAGCGTCTGTTTTACCGGATCAATAAGCGGATGCAACCGAATCAGTAACTTGATACCTGCTGAGTCACTGAGATGCTCAATGTTGACTTCGGTTGTTTTATAACCATTGAGGCTGACCGATAAACCGGTAATCGATCCTGGAATATTCCATAAACGGAATTCTCCTTTTTCATTGGTTATCGTACCCAGTGGGTTAACCAAATCGGGAATACTGATATTCACTCCATATAAAGGATTCTGGGTGATTTCATCAATGACTTTTCCCCACACATTTTTCGTCGGATCTTTCCCTGCGGTGGATATCAGGAATGGCAATACCATCAGAGTGAAAATAAAAATAAGGGATGCTTTCATGGGAATAATTGTTTCTGCTGTTTCCGGCTGATTGAATTGATAAAAATGTTTAAACGTTAAAGGTTCATGGCTTTTGAACACCATTCTTTCTGACTAACCTTATGATCGTATTCATTCACAAAAGGCTGCGTAGGATTGGTTAATTTGCAGGAAATAATTTTCTCCGCACACTTCGGAACGGAGCCTATTTCTGATGAGACTACCGGAAGGAGAAGAAAAGGGCGGAACGATTGGCTATTGTTTCTGAACCACTTGATAACCGCGTTTTTCAATAGCAGCAATAATCTCTTCTTTACCCGTACTTGACGGATCGAAAACTACATGCGCCGTCGAATCTTCATGATTCGCTTCGACAACCTTAATCCCTTCGAGTTCTTCAACTCCCTTTTTGATCGACATTTCACAATGGTCACAGGTCATTCCTTCAACTCTGAATATAGTATCACGGATAGCAGTCTGACTAACGGGAGGTGTTCCCTCCTTCTGATTCTGTTTCGGTGTGCAGGCTCCTGCAACAAAAGTGAACACGGCTAAAATACAAAATATAATCTTCATGACATCTGTTTTTAATGTAAATTATTATGTCGGTTATGTTAAAAAATCATTATGGACAAATAATTATCTAATTAGATAGATTTTTAGATGTAGATGCTATAACAGACCGTATTCAGGAATGTTCATTACGGGTGAAGGATACTGTCAGCGACCAGGGCGATCATCATAAAGAGGTAAAGAAAATTCAGTTTGAAGAACGCAGATCTTACCCGAAGGTCCTTTTTGACAAGCAGTTGAACGGACAGGGAAAAAAGCAGGTAAAAAATATAAAAGATGAGCAGAAACATGATGGTATGGCTGCTCATGACATGCAATGCAATAACCATCGCGCTGGCAATCGTGGCCAGTATCCAAGTAAACGAGAGTCGTTTAATTTGATTTTCAGTGAAAATATCGTTTAAACTGGGATATCCCGCCAGTTTATATTCATCGCCAAACATGAGCAGCAGCAGCCAAAAATGAGGGATCTGCCCGATGAAGAAAAAGACAGCGACCCAGAAAATAGCGGGATCTGCAAGCTGTCCCCCTGCTGCCAGCCATCCAATATAAGGGGGGAGCGCTCCGACCAGCGAACCGGGTACAACTGCAAATGCGGTGACCTTTTTCAGGGGTGTATAAAAGGCATTGTACGACAGCAGGGTAATGAAGCTCGCCGTCCATGCCACAGGCGGGAAAAAAGCAAGCAGGATGATACTGCCAGTAAGAAAATAGCCGACCGTTACCCTAACCGCGAAAGCCGGGTTTATTTTGCCTGAGGGAAGCGGTCTTTTTTTTGTTCTGGGCATCAGGGCGTCGGTATGTCTTTCCTGCAGGTGGTTAAGCGCACCTGAACTGCAGGAGACCAGGAAAACGCCCAGCGCCAGCAGCAATCCGGTTGTTCCGACTTCTCCGGTTTGCAGCGCATATCCTGTGAGCGCCGACAGCGCAACGGGGAAAGAGATCCGTACTTTCCCCAATTCCAAAATAATTTTAAGATAATCGGTGATGCTTTGTCTGATCATTTTAATGTTTTCAGGTATTCGGTGATGGCTGCAATATCTTCATCACTCAGTTGTCCCTGGTATGATTGCATTAAACCGGCATTAAATCCTTCAACCACCTCCGCTCCCGGATCAAAGATGGAATGTTTGATGTAAGCATCGTCGGCAACAACTTCCTTGTCCTGTCCTCCTGTGCGGACTTTGCGGGTCGCTCCGTAGAGGCCTTTAAAGGAAGGTCCGACCAGTTTTGATCCGTCCAGGGTATGACAGGCGAAACACCCGATATTGTTCATGATCCGTTTGCCTGTGGCTGTCGGTGAATCGGTGGCTGCTACAGCCTGAACGGTGGTGTCGGTGTACCATTTATTGAAATTTTCTTCGGGCATGACTTTCACCCAGTTATACATATAGGAATGCTGAAGCCCGCAGTATTCCGTGCAAAACAACTCATATGTCCCTTCCTTTTCGGAAGTAAACCATACAAACTGGTTCTCCTTGCCGGGAACAATATCCTGCTTTAGCCGGAAGGAGGGAATATAGAGCGAATGGATCACATCAACAGCTACAAGATTCAGTTTAACCGGCCTGTTCATTGGAACAAACAGGGTATCTGTCCTTCTGCCGTTTTCGTATGAAAATGTAAAATTCCACATCCTGGCTGTTACGTTAATCTCAAAGCTGTCTTTCGGCGGTTCCTTCATCGGCTTCCATCCGGCCCATCCGTAATAAAACATGATCAGAACCAGGATCGTGGGGATAACCGTCCAGATAATTTCAAGCGAGTGACTCCCTTTGATCTGGGTGGCCTGCGGATTCCGTTTTTTATTATACCGGTATATAAACCAGATCATCATGATCGTTAAACCGATCAGAAAAAAGAAGCAGATCGACAGGATAAATAGAAAAGTCCCGTCGACGTCGGTGACAAAATTAGAGGCTTGTGTGGATGCTAATATATACATAATCATTATCTGAATAGGTAGTCAAAAAAGGTGATCACGATAACCGCAATGAACAGCAAAAATACAAATGCCACCATGATCCGGATATAAGGTCTATCGTATTTCAGGTGCATAAAATAGGTCAGAACAAGAAATGACTTGACTGAGGCCAATACCAAAGCACCTGTTACGGTTAATTCACCCAACTCAATATTTGTAATTGCAATCGAGATAAACGTACACAGCAACAAGGCGATCAATATAAACAAGTATGTCCGGTAAGGAACGATATGATGTTTCGCGTTTTCCATAGTATCTTTTTATTTTTTCAATCTGTATTTTTGGAGCGCTGCTGTCAGCATTCAATGGATCAGGTAGAACAAAGGGAACAGGAAGATCCAGATCAGGTCTACCAGGTGCCAGTATAGTCCCGCGTTCTCCAGAAGTGAAGGACGGTTGGCATGCACGGTTCCGTTTGTTATCCGGTAATAGGCAACCAGTATTAAAACCAACCCGATCAGGATATGGAGGGCATGTAATCCGGTCATGACAAAATAAAGGCCGAAAAACAGGATCTCTCCCTGGCTCAAGGTCGTCTTCATGTGCTCTGATCCCGGGAAGATACCATGTTCAAATTTCAATCCCCATTCAAAGTATTTGTTGACCAGGAATACAATTCCAAGGACGACGGTGGTGACCATCAGGAGCAGCGTGATTTTCTTCTGGCCCTTTTGAAGAGCAGTGGTCGACATGGCGATCGTCATACTGCTGATCAGCAGGATAACGGTATTGATTGCTCCGATGGTCGTATCCAGTTCCTGGGCTGCCAGATGAAAGGCATCCGGATTCTTGTACCGGTACACCGAATAGATGAGAAATAAACCTCCAAAGAGCAGTAACTCCGTGAAGATGAAGAGCCACATTCCTATTTTCGATCCTTCGGCATCATAATGGTCTTCATGATGGATGACTTGTGACATAAATGATTGTTTTTAATATTCGTAAGGTCCTTCTTTCTCTTTATATTCAGGGATTCTGTCAAAATTTTCAACTGGCGGCGGCGATGGCACCGTCCATTCCCAGGTTTTGCCATTCCACGGATTGACTGGCGCCGGTGCTCCGTTTCTTGCCGATCTGAACAGGTTGACGAAAATGACAACCAGTCCGAATACCATCACCCATGATCCGAGCGTCGATAATATATTGGCAGAATGGAACTGTTCCAGGTAATCATAGTAACGCCGGGGCATACCCATCATTCCCAGGTAAAACATGGGGCCATAGAGCGCGAGAAACCCAATGAAAAAGAGCACCCATCCGGTGTTGGCCCATTTCGGATCGTACATCCGGCCAAACATCTTGGGGAACCAGTAATGAAGGGCTGCAAAAAAAGCATAGCCGGTACCTCCGAATACAATGAAATGGAAGTGCGCCACCACAAAGGCGGTATCATGCAGGTAGACGTTGGCCGTCAGAGCGCCAAGCACCAGGCCCGACAGACCACCGATCATGAAGACGAAGATAAAAGATACTGCCCAGTAAAAAGGGGTTTGAACATTGATTGACCCCTTGTACATGGTCGATACCCAATTAAAAACCTTGATTGCACTGGGTATGGCCACCAAAAAGGTCAGGATGGAAAAAGCATATTGCGAGGTATTGCTCATTCCGGCGGTAAACATATGGTGACCCCATACGAAGTACCCGACGAAAGCGATAGCCAGCGTCGAGACAACGATCGCCTTGTATCCAAAAATATGTTTTTGCGAAAATGTAGGTATGATCTCAGATATGGCACCCATGGCCGGCAGGATCATAATATAAACAGCCGGATGCGAATAGATCCAGAAAAGGTGCTGATAAAGGATCGGGTCGCCTCCCAGGGCAGGATCAAAAACCCCGATACCAAAAATACGCTCCAATGCAACCAGGATCAGCGTGATCCCGACAATTGGGGTTGCCAAAAGCTGGATCCAGCCTGTGCCGTAAAGCGTCCAGGGAAAGAGCGGCAATTTGCTCCAGGTCATTCCCGGAGCTCTCAGCCGGTGGATCGTCACGATAAAATTGAGTCCTGTCAGGACCGATGAGAAACCTAACACAAAAGCCCCGAATATAGCCGGAAGCATATTTGTTCCGGTCTTGAAACTGTATGGTGCATAAAAAGTCCATCCGGTATCGGGAGTCCCGTCACCAAACAATACGGAAGAGATTACCAGGATCGCTCCCAAAATATAAACATACCATGAAATCAGGTTTAATTTCGGGAAAGCCACGTCCTTGGCCCCGATCATGATCGGAAGTAAAAAGTTCCCGAAAACGGCAGGCAGACCGGGAATAACGATCATAAAGATCATGATGACCCCGTGAACCGTAAAGAATGCATTATAGGTTTGTGCTTCCATAACGGTTTTTCCCGGAGCAATCAATTCAAGTTTCATACCCAGGCCGAGTAATGCACCAACGATGAACAACACCATCATGGAGAACATATATAACAGGGCGATCCGTTTATGATCGGTCGATGTGATCCAGCCCAGTAATCCCTTGTATTTACCCTGGTATTCCAGGTAGCTTACCTGTTGAGATATTGGAGAACTAACTTGCATAAGAAAATATTAGATTGTTTTTCTTCTTCGTTTTATAATCAGAAATAGAAATAATGTTCCCGCAAAAAACAGAATCATCGTACCGGCCAGCTTCGTCACGTTCAGTACATAGGTCTGGCCTTTTGGATCATAGGTATAACAATACTGCAAAATTTTATTAATGGTTGGCCCTGAGGTGCCTTTCCCCGCTTCAACGACCGCCATTTTAAACTCAAACGGCAGGAAATAGACCCCGTTTAAATACCGGGTGATCTTGCCATCTGGACTGATCAGCATGACCGATGCCGCATGCAGAAAGTCGTTTCCGGTGCGTTTGTATTTAAACCCAACCGCATTGGTCGCTTGTGCAATACTGGCGCTGTCTGATACAAAGAACTTCCAGCCCCTGGCAATCTCCTCCTTTTTGTCGACAAGGTTCAGATAATTCGCCTTTTTCCTTATCGCCAGGTCGAGGGTCTCGGTCGGATCAAAGCTGATGGTCAATACCTGATAATCAATATCCGGCCGTAAATCCGATTTATTCATCACATCAGCCAGTCCTTCCATCAGCGGACTGCAAATGCCCGGACAGCGGTAATAAACAAAATTCAGGACGGTCGGTTTATTAATCAGATCAGTTAACACAACTTTCTGACTATCTTCCCCAATCAGATAGATATCCTTCGGGAGAAATTCATCCAAATGCTCAACAATCCCGATTTCGGGATTTTTTGTTTGATCATCGATGACATTTGATTGACTCCTTGCATCGAAAAACTGGGATAAAAAGATCAGGGTGAAGAATATTCCCGGGCCCAACGATGTAAATCTGGTCATTTTGATTCTTAATTTTTGCACGATAAATGCCCCTTCTTATTTTCAGAATAAGAAACCCAAAAGGCGAATGAATGTTTAATAAAAGATCAGCAAAAACTGATATTTTTTGTTTTTTTTCTGCTTTTTTGTCCGGAATCCTGATCATGCTATTGATTGAAGCTCCTCTTCCGTTTTCTTTGGATATCAGCAGATCCATCGGATAAGGGATTTCAGCCTGAAAGGCCGCTTTGTTTTGATCATTCGCTCCGGGATTAAAAAAATAAATATTTTTTCTCCCGATATTTTTTTCTCGGCCTTCGTTAAGCTATTTTAGCTCAGGATGATGCTTTTATATTGATATAAAAAGATGATAAAATCTTAAATATCAATTAATAAACAATGTTGACTGGTTGTTGTTTTCTTCATAATTTTAGAGTAAAACCAGTTTTATATGGGAAAGCATACCTTATACCGGATCTGGCGTTTTTATGTTGAAGGCTTCAGGGATATGAGCGGCTGGGGAAAGCAGGTCTGGATCATCATTCTCGTCAAGCTTTTTATCCTGTTCGTGGTCCTGAAATTGTTTTTCTTTCCCAATTTTCTGAACACGAATTTTGATACAGATGAACAGCGGAGCGAGCAGGTTCTGGAAAATTTAACAAACATCAAATAGACCAAAGCATGTTAGAAACAATCGACCTATCCTTAGTCAATTGGTCCAGGGCGCAGTTTGCCCTGACGGCCATGTATCACTGGATTTTTGTTCCGCTGACCCTGGGGCTGTCCTTTATTATTGCCTTCATGGAGACGTTATACGTGAAGACAGGAGATCCGGAATGGAAAAAAATAACCAAATTCTGGATGATCCTGTTTGGAGTTAATTTCGCCATTGGTGTGGCCACGGGTATTATTCTTGAGTTTGAATTCGGGACCAACTGGTCCAATTATTCCTGGTTTGTAGGGGATATTTTTGGCGCGCCCCTTGCCATTGAAGGTATTCTGGCATTTTTTATGGAGTCGACCTTTATTGCCATTATGTTTTTCGGATGGAATAAGGTGAGCAAAAAGGTTCATTTGACAGCGACCTGGCTAACCGCAATCGGAGCCAATCTCTCAGCCTTGTGGATACTGGTTGCCAATGCCTGGATGCAATACCCGGTTGGAATGGAGTTCAATCCGCTGACCGCCCGCAATGAGATGGTGAACTTTTGGAGTGTTTTGTTTTCGCCCGTTGCGGTTGATAAGTTCCTGCACACAACTTCTTCCGGATTTGTACTGGCTGCCATCTTCGTGATTGGCATATCTGCCTGGTTTATGCTCAAAAAAAGGGAGATCGCCTTTGCCCGGAAAAGCATGATGGTGGCTGCAATTTTTGGATTACTGTCGTCGGTTTACGTGGCTTTTACCGGTGACACTTCGGCACGGCATATCGCCACGACCCAGCCGATGAAGTTTGCTGCTTTCGAAGGGTTGTATAACGGAAGTGAAGGTGCGGGACTGATTGCTTTGGGCGTGATGTCGACCACCGATACGGACCCCTCGAACGAGAACTTGATGGACTTCAATATGAAGATTGAAATTCCCAACATTTTGTCATATATGGCTTATATGGATTGGAATGCGTTTGTGCCGGGAGTGAATGATCTGGTCCGCGGGAATGCAAAATACGGGATCATGTCGGCTGCAGAAAAAACGGAAAGAGGGAAGCATGCCATTCTGAAGCTGAAAGAGTTTAAGGAAGCAAAGGCCTCAGGCGATGTGACGAAAGCGGAAATGCTGAAAGCCGAGTTCACGAGCCCTGATTTCCGTGAAAATTATTTCCGGTATTTTGGTTACGGTTATATTGCTGATCCCAACCTGCTGGTTCCCAGTGTTCCGCTTTCTTTTTACAGCTTTCATATCATGGTTGGATTTGGCTTTTATTTTATCGTCTTCTTCATTCTGGTTCTTGTTTACCTGGTAAAGGGAACGCTGGAGAGGAGGCGGGGATTCCTGAGGCTGGCCATCTGGACGATCCCGATGGTCTATATTGCCTCGCAGGCCGGATGGATCGTGGCGGAGGTTGGGCGGCAGCCCTGGGTGATCCAGGATCTGATGCCGACTGTGGCTGCCGTGACAAAGATCAGCACCAGTGCGGTTCAGGTAACTTTTTGGATGTTTGCGGTCATTTTTACAACCTTACTGATCGCAGAAATTAAAATCATGCTCCGGCAAATCAAGACCGGACCTAAAACGGATGGAGGACACAGAAATGTTTGAAAATTTACCCTATTATATCCTGCAGCAATACTGGTGGATCATCGTGTCGCTGCTTGGAGCGCTGCTGGTATTCCTGACCTTTGTCCAGGGCGGACAAACGCTGATTTATGCGATTGGCAAAAATGAAAGCGAACGCGGAATCCTGGTCAATACCCTTGGCCGTAAATGGGAATTCACTTTCACCACGCTCGTGACTTTCGGCGGTGCATTCTTTGCGTCGTTCCCGCTTTTCTATGCTACCTCCTTCGGAGGGGCCTACTGGGTCTGGATGATCATCCTGTTCTTTTTCGTAATCCAGGCTGTTTCCTATGAATTCCGGAAAAAGCCAGCTAATTTTCTGGGAGCCAGGACTTACGAAACATTCCTTTTCCTGAATGGGGCATTCGGGACCATTCTGCTTGGAACGGCTGTGGGCACCTTCTTTAACGGGGCTATGTTCAGCATCAATGATATGAACCAGGTAAACTGGGAAACACCATACCGGGGACTGGAGGCTGTGCTGACCATTCATAATGTCGCGCTGGGCCTTTCTGTATTTTTCCTTTCCCGGATACTTGGTGCCCTTTATTTTCTGAATTCAGTCGAAAGTGAAATGGTTGAGAAACGCTCCCGGCAGCAGGTGATTTACAATACAATCCCCTTTCTGGTGTGTTTCCTGTTCTTTCTCGTCCGGCTGTTGTTGATGGAAGGCTATGGCTATGAAGCCGAAACGGGAGTCGTTTTTATGGAAAAATTCAAATACTTCCATAACCTGATCCGGATGCCGGTTGTGGCCGTAATGTTGCTGGCTGGTGTGGTTGCCGTGTTGTGGGGAATAGGTGTTGCTGTATGGAAGAGATCAGGGAAAGGGATTTGGTTTAGCGGCGCCGGGACCGTCCTGACCGTATTGTCGTTGTTCCTTCTGGCAGGCTTTAACCAGACAGCTTTTTATCCTTCCGTGTTTGACATGCAGTCGTCGCTTACGATCGAGAATGCCTCTTCCAGTAAATTTACCCTGGTGGCCATGAGCTATGTCTCGTTGTTTGTGCCCTTTGTGATTGCCTATATCTGGTGGTTCTGGAAAGCGATGAACAACAAAAAGGTCACGGCTGAGGAAATCAGCGAAGATTCCCATGCCTATTAATCATTATTGGAAACTAAAAAATCAGCAATATGTACTGGAATGCTATCATCTGGTTTTCGACCTGGCCGCTTCTTATTTTAATTGCCTGGTTCCTGGTCCGGTTCATGGTAAACAAATACAGGAATTCATTGGAGAGAAAGGAAGAATAACTTAATCATCAAGTGGTCTTGATCTCCTGTAAACTGATCCTGCGGATTAGTTTACAGGAGTCTTTTTATGGGTGATTGCGCTCAGCCCCGAGATCAGGATGTAACTGATGATGATTAAGGGTGATGAATAAAGCTGCAGGGTGAGGACAAGAACAACACACAGGCCAAGAAACAGGAAACGGACCTGATTTCCCTGCCACTTGAAATGTTTGATTTTGAGGGAGAACATCGGAATTTCGGAGATCATCAGGCAGGGGAAGATCACAATTGCAACTGCAATGAAAGAAGGATTGAGCAATAAATGATTGATCGCGGTCAATTTTCCGAAATCGAGGATCAGGGCCAGGGATGCATAAAACATGGCGTTAGCCGGGATGGGTAATCCCAGGAAGCTTTCATTCTGGCGGGTATCAATATTGAACTTGGCAAGTCTGAACGCTCCGGCCACCGGAACGAGCAGAACCGAAAGCAGCAGGACCCATTGCAGCGGGCCGGCTTCCAGGTCAGCAAAGGAAAGATTGCTCCCGAACATGGCCTGTTCAAGCATACTCCACAGGATCGCGGCAGGAGCTACTCCGAACGAAACCAGGTCGGCCAGCGAATCCATTTGCTTTCCGATTTCGGAATAGGACTTTAGCAGGCGTGCAAACATTCCATCCATGAAATCGAATACCGATGCAGCCAGAATGAAGATGGCCGCCATCCCCAATTCTCCTTCAATTCCCATATATACAGCCATACACCCTGAAATCAGGTTCATGGCTGTGATAAAATTAGGTAACCAGAAAAATAAATTTCGCTTACTCATTTCCCATCTATTTCTTGTGTCCCGTACCGCACATTTTGAATCTTAAATCTTGTGTCTTGTGTCTGTTTTACAGTTCCTCCTCACTGCTCAGCTCCCCGATAACCGTCTGTGTCCCCTTTACCTTATCGCCAAGCTTAACAAATACTTTCGTATCAGTTGGCAGGTACAGGTCCACGCGTGAGCCAAAACGGATAAACCCCATTTCCATTTTTTGGGTCACATGCTGACCCGGGTTCAAAAAGTTCAGGATACGCCGGGCCAATGCTCCCGCAACCTGATTGATAAGTATTTCCCGTTCGTCTGAGAGTTGAATTGCTGTGCAGAAACGTTCATTTTCTTCAGCCGATTTATGTTTAAATGCGGCATAGAATTCACCCTTTTTATGCTTCAAATAAGTGACTTTTCCTGAAACGGGCACCCAGTTGATGTGGACGTTGAGCGGAGACATAAAAATAGAGACCTTTAATGCTTTTGATTTCAGGTATTCTTTTTCTTCACATTCTTCGATCAGGCAAATCGTACCATCCGCCGGCGATAAAACCATTTTTCCCTCCGGAGAAATAATTCTTGAAGGGTAGCGGAAAAACTGGACGACCAGCACTAATACGAGGAAAGACGCAACGGTAAAAAGAATTCCGGCAACAGGCGAGCTAATATATAGCCAAACCGCCAGATTGATCGCAATAATAAAAAGGATTGTGTTTTTAATAATATTTTTCCCTGCCGGATGAAGCTTCATGTTCAGAATTTTTGGCAAAAGTAATGATTTTCGCTTTATATAGAGAACAACTTGATATTTTGCTCCGATTTGCCGTCTCCGTTTAGCGCACGACAAGCTCCAGGTAACAGACAAAAACAGGTACCGCAAAAAGGAGGGAATCAAAACGGTCAAGCAGTCCGCCGTGTCCCGGAATGAGCTGACCGCTGTCCTTCAGCCCGAACTGACGTTTTAACAAGGACTCGGATAAGTCTCCGAAAGTGGAAATCACCACCACCAGCAGGGTCATCACCAGCCAATGGATTAAACCGACACCGGTATATCGGGCAATGAAGAAAGATGCGGCCAATGTCACCAGAACTCCGCCGATCGCGCCCTCCCATGATTTTTTTGGGGAAATCCTTTCAAAAAGCCGGTGTCTGCCCATACTTACCCCAAATAGGTACGCTCCTGAATCATAGATCCAGATCAAGGCCAGTAAGGCAATCATCAGGTCCGGAGAATAGTTGTTTTCCCTGTTGAAAACGATCAGGGTCGCCAGGCTGATCGGTACAGCCACATATCCAACACCCAGGATACCTGCAGCGATGTTTTCCATTGGATGTTCCTTTTTCCGGTATAACTCAGCTATAAAAAAGAAAAGCAACAGGGGAAAAAGGATCAGGTAAGCTTTTGCGGGCCACGTACCGGAGGCAACAAAAAAGGAAATGATAAAGAGGATCATGCCTGTTAAAATTCCCTCCGGCTTGCCGGGACTGACCTCCGTTTTTTTTGTCAGATTATAAAATTCGGCCAACGCTCCAATGAGCACCAATAAAAAGAAAAGTGCAAATCCATATTTGCCCGACAGTAAACTTCCAAGTGTGACTGCTACAAATACGATTCCCGCCAGCGACCTGATGATCAGGTTTTTCAACTTATCATTTCTTTTAATATTTCCAGGGCAGAGGCCTCGTCATCCTGACGGACATAAATTTCAATCTCTCCGATTGACGGGAACATGGAATCATGCTGATTGAGCATCACACACTGAATATCGTTTTCGTCCAGAATATCATGAGCCATATCAGCCTGATAAGGGTCTGCGGAGGAGTAAACTTTAACAAAATCTTTTTCCATGCTTTGCGATTTAAGGTCAGGACCTATTTATATATTTTCGTTAACACTTCTATTGCAGTCGATTCGGAGACAGGAACAGGACAGCAATTAGTTCACAGTACTTAAAAGGGTTGATCACATAAAATTACGATTAATTTCCGAGGTCCGTGCATGCCTTTCACCAGTGTTTTTTCTATGTCGGCTGTTCTGCTTGGCCCTGTTATATTGGTGATCATGGAAGGGAGATGTCCCTTGTATTTATCCTGCAAAAGAGTCAATGCCTCATCAAGATACATGACGAGCTGCCCCACATGCGCAATCACGATATGGGTTTCAGGGAAAACGTGAAGTCTTCGTCCCGAAGCCTCTCCCGAACTCACCATGACCGAGCCCAAATGGGCGATCAGAAACTCACAGGGCGTAATACCCGTCTGAAGGCTTTCAAAATCGCCGGGCAAAGATTTGGCTGATACTTTACCGTCAAGCGCTTTCCGGAGTTTTTTATCAAGACAAAAAACAGAATCCCATTTTTCCGCTTCTGCGATGGATTGAACCAAACCGGCTGCCGCGTCAAGGCTGCTGACCCGGTGAACGACGCCGGACACCAATTCAAGCTTTTCCTGAAAGCCGGCAGCTAAATCCTGCTCTGTGCCCACATAAATGGGTGCGTTCATGTCAGGCTGTTCCGGTGGCGTTACCTTTCTTCGGTCGCGGGCGTCCTTTAACCGGAGAAGTATTTTTTCTCTTGAAGTTGACATCGTTGTTTGGTTTATTCAATCTTGCTTCCGGGCGTCTCAATTTCAGCCTGATGGCCGTTATTATCCATCAGATCTTCATGAACCCACGGGCGTTTCCCAAAAATCTCTTCCAGGTCTTCGCCAAAGATCACTTCCCGTTCGAGCAGCCGGGAAGCCAGTTTTTGATGGCCTTCCTTATTCTCTTTTAAAATACGGAGTGCGCGTTCATATTGCGTGTCGATCAGCGCTTTTGCCTCTGCATCGATCAGCTCGGCAGTCTTTTCACTGTAAGGCTTTGTGAATCCGTAGTCATTTTGTCCGGATGAGTCATAAAAACTCACATTTCCGACCTTGTCGCTCATCCCAAATATGCTGATCATGGCATAAGCCTGCTTGGTGATCTTTTCAAGATCATTTTGAGCTCCTGATGAAATGGAATTGAAAATCAACTGTTCGGCAGCCCTCCCACCGAGTGCGGAGCACATTTCATCAAGCAACTGATCTTTTGTCGTGATCGATCGTTCTTCAGGAAGATACCAGGCTGCACCCAGTGCTTTCCCTCTTGGAACAATCGTTACTTTGACCAGCGGATGAGCATGTTCCAGTAACCAGCTAATCGTCGCATGACCCGCTTCATGGAAGGCAATACGCTTCTTCTCATCTTTCGAAATAATCTTATTTTTCTTTTCAAGTCCTCCAACGATGCGGTCAACTGCATCAAGAAAATCCTGTTTGGTAACCTTGTCCTTGTTTCTGCGGGCAGCAATCAATGCTGACTCGTTACATACATTGGCGATATCGGCGCCGGAGAATCCGGGCGTTTGTTTGGCCAGGAAGTTGACTTCCACATCATCTGAAAGTTTAATCGGACGGAGATGCACCTGAAAGATTTCGCGGCGTTCGTTCAGGTCGGGCAGTTCAACATGGATCTGCCGGTCAAAACGTCCTGCCCGCATCAACGCCCGGTCAAGAATATCGGCCCGGTTTGTGGCAGCCAGGATGATGACTCCTGAATTGGTGTCGAAGCCGTCCATTTCCGTGAGCAACTGGTTGAGTGTATTTTCGCGCTCATCGTTTGAACCGAAATTAGGATTTTTACCACGGGCCCGTCCGATCGCGTCGATCTCATCGATAAACACGATACAGGGTGCTTTTTCCTTGGCTTGTTTAAAAAGATCGCGAACGCGTGAAGCCCCTACACCGACAAACATTTCAACGAAATCAGAACCGGACATAGAGAAAAACGGCACATTTGCTTCACCTGCAACTGCTTTCGCAAGCAATGTTTTTCCTGTTCCCGGAGGCCCTACCAGCAATGCTCCTTTGGGAATTTTACCTCCCAACTTGGTATACTTTGAGGCGTTTTTCAGAAATTCAACAATTTCTTCCACTTCCTGTTTGGCTTCAGCCAGACCGGCAACATCTTTAAACGTGATGTTGACCCGGGAATCCTTGTCAAATATTTTTGCCTGCGATTTCCCGACACTAAAAATGTTCCCGGCTCCGCCGCCACCTCCGGCACCCTTGCTCATTCTTCTGAAAATCCACCACCAGATCCCGATGATGATCACGAACGGCAGGATCCAGCCAATAATCTCCCCAAAATAGTTATGGACCGTTTTGTACTCGACCGAGATTTTGTCAGTGTCCGAAAATTCAGCCTGCGCTTTGGTCAGATTGTCCTCAAAAGTCTCGACTGAGCCAATTGTAAAATAAAAATGCGGGCCAAACTCCGATGGCGCGTTAAATCCCTTTTTGAGCTTGTCTGCATAATCCTCATAGCTGTCTTTTTTCAGGAATATCTGTGCTTCTTCCCGGTTGACAACTACAATTTTTTCAATATCATGCTTTGCCAGCATGGTATTTTTTACATCCTGCCAGTTTGTTTCAACAGGCCCTCCCCCAAAACTAATGTATTGTATAACAAGAAAAATGATGATTGCAATTCCATAAATCCAATAAGGATTCAGTTTAGGTGGCTTTCCTCCCGTTTTGAAACTACCGGGAATATTGCCGGGTCGTTGTTTGTTTTTACTTGTATTACTGTTGTTAGCCATTTATCTATTCTGTTTTTCTGCATTAATTTCCTCTACTGCTGCGTCGGCCCAAAGATTCTCGATGTCATAAAAGTTCCGTGCTTCGTGCTGGAAGACATGGACCATGATGTCCGCATAGTCCAGCAGGACCCAGATCGCATTCTTATATCCGTCTTTATGCCATGCCTTTTCTCCGGATAACTCTTCTACCGTATCTTCAACTGAATGTGCTATGGCATCAACCTGCGTGGTTGAATTACCGTGACAGATAATGAAGTAATTGCACTCGGAGTGGTTTATTTTTGTTAAATCTATTTTGACTATGTCGATCCCTTTTTTTCGTTCTATGCCTTCAATAATAGCATCCAATAATTTTTCCGTATCTCTTTCCTTTTGTGTTCTACTCATAAATTACTTTTAGAAGTACAAAGATAAATTTTTTAGTTTATTTTAATGTGTAAAATATTATAGGGTAATAACCTGAAAATTAAAAAAATAGTTTAATTCGCATTGTTAAAAATTTTAAAAACGATGTTTTCTGAAATCGGTCATACCATCATTTCTGTTAGGAGAACAGAAAGTACCAATAACTATGCCATCAGTCAAGTAGCTGTGAATGAGATCGAAGAGGGGACTGTCTTTTTGGCATATGCGCAGACGGCGGGCAAAGGACAGTTGAATAACCATTGGGAGAGTGAAGCAGGAATGAACCTGACTTTTTCCATTCTTTTAAGACCGGCCTTTCTTGAAATTCAAAAACAGTTTATGCTTTCGAAAGTCGTTTGCCTGGGTTTGGCGAGCTTTTTATGCCGGTCTGTTGAAAATGTAAAGATTAAATGGCCGAATGATATTTATGTCGGAGACAGCAAGATTTGCGGTATCCTGATTGAAAATGCGATCATGGGCAGCACCATCAGTCAGTCGGTTATCGGCATCGGTCTCAACATGAATCAGACCAGCTTCCGGTCGCCGGCGCCTAACCCGGTTTCCTTAAAAATGATTACCGGTAAAGATTACGCTCTGGATTTGGCTATTAAGGAATTGTTAAAAGAGATTGATCTTTATTATATGAAGTTGCGGTCCGGACAGTTTGAAGAGCTTGACCGGGTCTTTCATGATCAGCTTTACCGGCTCAATGAATGGCATAGTTACAGGGATGAAACCCACGTGTACTCAGGAAAGATCATTGGTGTCAATCCGATCGGGCAGCTCCGGATCCAGGAAAAGGATGGCTTCGTCCACGAGTATCATTTTAAGGAGGTGGAATACCTGAAGTTTACCTGAAACCATACAGGAACATTCATTTTCTGCGTTTAAACACTTGTTATCAATATTTATACGATGTCACGTTTTTTGTTTCTGTTTATTTCATCGTTTTTAATTGCTTCATGCAGACCGGCACAGTTTCCGGTAGAAAAAGGGATCTCCCGGCAGTTGGCAGAATGGAGGTCGCGGCATATCAGCGAAGTGGAGTATGATCTGGATTTTCATATTCCTCAGGCGATCCGTGAACCGGTCACAGGGCATGAAAGGATCCGTTTTAAGATTCAAACGAGGAAGAATGACCTTCAGCTCGATTTTAAATCCGACTCGGGAGCCATTTCTGCGATAACTTGCAATGGGGAGGATGTGCCTGTAGTAACCAGGGATGAACATGTCGTTATCGGAAAAGAATATTTGAAAGCAGGTCAGAATGAACTGGGATTGACCTTTACCATTCCTGACCAGTCCCTGAACCGGAATCCTGAGTTCTTATACACTTTGTTTGTGCCGGACCGGGCATCCACTGCCTTTCCCTGTTTCGATCAGCCTGATTTGAAGGCACAGTTTTGTTTGTCACTGGATGTACCCGTATTCTGGCAGGCGGTTGCCAATGGTGCGGCGAAACAGATTGTTCCGTCCGGTACCCGTAAGCAATACCGCTTTGCCCGGACGGAACCATTACCGACTTACCTGTTTGCTTTTTCAGCAGGAAAATTCGACACCATCAACCGGAGCCGGAACGGGCATCGCTATACGTTGTATCACCGGGAGACTGACAGCCTGAAGCTGAAACGGAATGCAGAGGAGATCTTTCGTCTGCTGTTCCTGTCGATCGACCGGATCGAAACCTATACGGGGATTCCGCTTCCGTTCCCGAAGTACGATCTGGTTGCAGTGCCCTCATTTCAGTATAATGGGATGGAACATCCGGGTGCTGTCCTTTACCGGTCATCCAGCCTGTTTTTGGAGGGTATACCAACCCGTCAGGAGTTGCTGCAACGGGCTAATCTGATTGCCCACGAAACTGCGCATATGTGGTTTGGCGACCTGGTGACCATGCCCTGGTTTGATGAAGTTTGGCTGAAAGAGGTTTTTGCGAATTTCATTGCCGACAAGGTGGTTTCACCTTTGTTCCCGGAATTTAACCAGGACTTGCTGTTCCTCCTGGCCCATCAGTATCCGGCTTACGGCACCGACCGGACCGGGGGAACTCACCCGATAGGGCAGGAGCTGGATAATTTAAGGGATGCCGGCACGCTTTACGGGCCTGTTATTTACCATAAGGCGCCGGTGATCATGAAAATGCTGGAGAAAAAAATCGGGGCCGAAACATTGCGGAAAGGGCTTCAGCGATATCTTCATCAGTTTTTCTTTGGAAATGCCGGATGGCGTGATTTGATCGCTCTGCTCGATGCAAACGGGTCGCTGAAAGAATGGTCCGATACCTGGGTATACCGGGCGGGACGGCCTCATCTGCATGCCAGGATCGACAACGATGATCTGGTTATTGACCAGATTGATCCGTCGGGTGAAAACAGATGCTGGCGGCAGGCGGTTGAGGTTGTATGGCCGGATGGAGATTCACTAAAGCGGCAGGTTGTTGAGGTTGAAAATTCGGAGACCAGGATACGGGATCTTTTCTCCGGGGATCCGGAGTGGCTTTATCTGAACGGGAATGGCCAGGCCTACGCCTATGTGGAGATGAACAAGCCTGCTCAACAGTTTTTTATCCGTCACCTTGCCGGTCTGGATGATGATCTGCTACGGGCGGCGGTGTGGACCGATCTCTATGAAAATCTGATGCAGGGCGATCTTACACCGGACGGCTTTCTGCAGGTGGTTATGAACAACCTTCCGGAAGAAAAGCATCCGGTCATTTTTGAACGGATGTTGTCGTGCCTGGAAGATGTGTATGTTTACCATGCGGATCAGGAAACAAGGGAGGCATATACAGAGCAGGTAGAACATCTCATCGGGGAAGAGATGAATCGGCGGCCGGATCAGCGAAATGCACTGACCAGGGCGGCTATCCGGCTCTATTCTTCTTCCGGAGCGCTTTCCCGGCTTTATCAGGTCTGGAAATATCAGGCCACGATAGAAGGCTATACTCCAACCGAAAGGCAACAGAATGATCTGGCATTCTATTTGGCTTTAAAATGGCCGGAGCGGGCAGAAGAGATCCTGAATGTTCAGGAATCGCGCCTGATCAATCCGGACGAACTTCCGCGGTTCCGGTTTATCCGGCAGAGTCTGGATCCGGATCCGGCTGCGCGGGATGCCTTTTTCAATTCACTTTTGAAAGCGGAGAACCGGGAGCACGAGGCTTGGGTAAACGATGCCCTGGCCTTTTTGAATCATCCGCTCCGGGAACCGGAAAGCATCCGCTACATTCGCCCCGGACTGGAGGTTTTACAGGAAATCCAACTGACCGGCGACATCTTTTTCCCGCAATCATGGCTCGACAATCTGCTCACCGGTCACCAGAGTGCGGCGGCAGCCGATACCGTTCGTCGCTTTTTGAAGGAACACCCGGATTATCCCGGGACCCTGAAACGAAAGATACTGAAATCGTCCGACTTTCTGCTAAAATCTCATTGAGAATGGATGACAACCGCCCATTGGCTATTTTGTCAGTATATGGTATGTTGTAAGGTTAAAGTAAAAAGTTGTTTGACCGTTTACCGACTAACGTTGCTATTCTTTTCGTATCACGATCTTCTTTTGCAGGTCAAGGAAATCTGTATCGGCGGCTTTGTTGTCGCCCAGACATCTTTCAAAGCTTTTGGTGGAAAGCGACTTGGGGGTGATGAAGCTGGCCTGATCAGTTTGTTCCTCATTTAAAATTGATTTCGGAAATTCATTTTCAGAAAAGACAACCACAATCGTATTTGTTTCCTGGTCTTTCGTCGTAAATAATTCAATCCGGTCCGCAGGGGTATTGAAATTTTCGATGTCGTGTGAAAACAAGATGTATTCCTGTTCCCCGTTTATTGTCACCGCATTTTGTGCCCCCATTCTTCGGTAAGGAACCAAACGGTCAACCGTTGTTCCGTCGTCCAAAAAAACACTAAGGTAACCTTCGGCCGGAGATTTGATGTACAAGAACATATTTTGATCGTCTATAAACTTATCTGTGCGGCAATTCTTTTGCGGACAACTTAATACTTCCACCTGCACATCCGGTTTTAGGGTAGCTTTTCTGATTTCTCCTTTTACTTTGCAGGTGACCCATATTTCCGGATTCCCATGATCCCAGACTAACCTGTCAAATGCAGGTTTCCCTATAGTACGGATCCATTCTCCCTTTACTTTTGTTTGTCCGTAAGACCTAAAATCAATTTTTCTATTTTCCAGATCCAAATCAGATTCCTGTTCAATATACTCTTCTGGATATTCTTCAACCGGAAATAGGTAAACATCCCGTGTTGTTTATCTCCGTAAGGCAAAGCCGATTGTTGTCCTGAGCTTGCAGAAAATACAACAAGATTTCCTCCAACAGAATTTTGGTCGGCTGTTATTCGCACTCTACGTGCTGCCAGTAAGCCGGCCTTGCGCCCGCCACCACTGAAACAAGCATCCAGAAAAACAGTTACCCGTTTGGCCGGGTATTTAGTTAAACCGGCATGATGCGCGCAGAGCAAGCCGTGAAAAAAGGAGTTGAGATTGAAGTCATAAAAATGAACAAGATCGCCTGATCTTAATTTTTCATTTCATCTTCCGTCTAATCTTGCGACGGTGGGTGTCAATTGCTTTGAAAGGTCATTCTTTTGAAGATTCAAGCCGGTGGCGGATTTCTTCTTTTATACGCTTTCCAACATCGGCCGGGGCAGGAGCTTCGAGAAGCGCGAATGCAACAATACCGGCAGCCGAACCGTAATTCGAAAATCCATAGCCGCTTTGCTGCGGTACGACATGCTCTCTCCATTCATTCCAGTGCGGGTTTTCCAGCAAAGATGAAGGTATTTCTCCGGTCAGCCGGTTCTGCGACAGCCACAGCGACACCAGTTCGGGCAATGTTCCCAAGTCTGTGGGTACGGTACCCGTAAGATCATTTTGGTGCAAAGCCAGCGATTCAAGATAAGTGAATGCCGTGAGGTAAGCCGGAATACCTCCGGAGAGCTTGTTCCCATAGAGGTGCAGGGCTTTCATGTTGGTTAAAACTGACCAGTCGCCCGGAATGCTCCCTGTAAATGTATTCAAACTGATATCGATATAGATCAGTTTCCTGTAGTTTGACCAAGCGGACGGAATAGTACCCTGTAATTTATTCTCACGGAACGAAAGGTACTCCAGCTCATTCATGTTTGAGGACATCTGGGGTAAGTTGGTAAATTCGTTCATACTAAGGTCGCAGACCAACAGTTTAGACGAGCTCAAGGTGGGTACACTGCCTGACAAATCATTGCCCGACAAATCCAGATATCGAAGGGGCCACGTAGCCATCCCCGCCGGTAAGCTGCCCAGCAGCCCGTTCCCGCTCAGGTCACAATATTGAAGCCCCGATAACCGTCCGGTGTTTTCGGGGACCTGGCCGGTCAGATTACAGGAAGGAAGGTCCAACCGGGTTACACGTCCGCCAACAACTTCAACACCCTGCCAGGAGTGCAGGGGTGCTGATAGCCATCCCCCGGTTTTAGTCCAGTTTTGGCCGCCGGTCGCCTGGTATAGCCCGACCAAAGCGAGGCTGTCACTTTGCAGTGCTGTTACCGGAGATTGCCGCACCGTCACCTCTATTAAAATATTTTCTTCCGCTACCGAGCAGAGTATCGTTGTCGTTCGGGAAACATCCAGACAGGGGCCGGCCTGAATTTTCACATCACTGGTCCCCTGCCTGGTAACCGAAAGCCAGCTTCCTGTAGGTTCCGCGCTCCAGTAATCGGCATTTGTCGTGACCGTGAAGATCGCTTCCCCGCCTAACGGTGGCAGAACCAGGCTTTGAGTATTCACCGTCATGGTTATTTCGTCATCGCCACAGCCGGCGAACAGGATGCATAACATGATGTACAGGTATGTTTTGGTATTTCTGCCTGTAAAATGCCGGAATGGTATCTTGTTTTCTATCTTATTGCGGTTCATAATCGTGATTGTTACAGAGTGACTGTTTGATTACCTTAATTCGATGCTTCATTAACCGGGTGGGCGGGCTTGTAAAAGATTCCGTCGCTGTGTACTTCCGTTTCTCCCTTGCCGTTTTTCAGTTTCAGATACACGGTTTTCGGGCCCGTTGCGTCCGTATCGAAGGTATGGCTCAGTGCCGACGGGTGATATACTTTCCAGGATGCTCCGCTGAAATCCTGCTTTTCGCTGGTCATGTAGTGGCTTGGCACACCTCCGCTCCAGGTAAAGAAAAGTTTCGCTGTACGGAACAGGGCTATTTCATCGCCGTTGTTGAGTGAAAAAGAAGAGAGGATTACCGGGATGTCAGCGAAATTGGCAACAAGATTCCGGGCCGCCGATACGGTGAACGTGTAATCGGCATTTGCAGATATGACAGAACCATTCTCTGTCCAATTCACAAATTCATAGCCGTTATTGGCGGTTGCCTGAACAGCACAGGATGTCCCGTGCATGTAAGTCCCGCCGCCGCCTGCCGTGCCATAGCCGGATGGATTGACAGAGACCGTAATGGTGTATTGCTTTTTCCTGAATGACACGGAAATGGTGTGGTTGTCCATTACGTTGGTAAAGGTGTAGCTTTTCGATGAAACGGCTTCCGCGTTGTTGATCCCGTCAACCAGCACCTGTTCGATCTCGTATCCGGTATCGGCCGTGAAAAGAAAGGTTTTGCTGCCGCCCTCAGGCACTGTTTGTTCACCGTCCGGTGAAATGCTGCCGCCAACCCCGGCCGAGGCCGTGATGTATTGATCACATTCAGCATAAATATTTGTAAATTCACGCCAATACGGTGCAGCTAAATAAGCTTCCTTAGACCCGCACGGCACTTTTACCGGAATGTCTTTGTTTACCCCATAAAATGTTTCAACGTCAGTTTTCGGCGGCGCTATGGCATTAACTGTAATTTGTGCTAAGCTACTACAGGTATTAAAAGCCGCATCTCCAATTTCGATGACCGAACTGGGTATCGTTACCGAAGTTAAGCTGCCACAATCCTGGAAAGCACTTTTACCAATTGTTGCGACCAAATTGGGTATCGCTACCGAAGTTAATCTGTCACAGTTATAGAAAGTAAGCTCTCCAATTGCCGTGACCGAATTGGGTATCGTTATCGAACTTAAGCTGGTACAACCAAAGAAAGTCGCAAAGGCAATTGTCTTTATTGAATTGGATATGGTTACCGAAGTTAAGCTCCTGCAACCAGAGAAAGCCGCATCTCCAATTTCTGTGACCGAATTGGGTATCGTTATCGAAGTTATGCTACAACTGTTGAAAGCCTGGATGTCAATTTTCGTTACCGAATTGGGAATACTTACTGAGGTTATGCTGCGACATCCCGAAAAGGCAGTTATCGCAATTGTTGTAACTCCATCGTTTATTATAACACGTTTAACCCCATAAGGGTACCATGGCTGGGAGCCGGGATTGAATGCTGTCGCCATTGCGCCGGTGCCGCTGATGGTCAGAGTACCGTCGTTTGTCAGATCAGCCTGTACATCTTCCGGATTCGGAGAACCAATTAACCAGCTTCTTATAGGAGTTTGATCTGTGAATATCGCGTAAATCGTATGGTCGAACGTGACGTTCTCAAAGGTGTAACTCTTTGATGAAACAGCCGAGGTATTGTTAATCCCATCAACATAAACCCCGACTATGCTATAACCGGCATTGGCGGTGATGGTGAAAGTCTTGCTGCCGCCATGGGCTACGGTTTGTTCTCCGCTTGGCGAAATACTACCCCCTGCTCCCGCCGTGGCCATGATGGTGGATTTGTCTCTAAAATAATACGCAGCCACTACGTGTTTGGTATTTCTGAAAACCTTCGCATTGTTGGCCGCATCTGTACCTGTCGGTTCCCCCTGGTAAATAATATCCGGGTTTGAATAATATGGAGTCTCCACGCCTTTATATGACATGACAGAACCGTATGGTGTACCGTAGGTTCCTGTCCAGTGCCAACCAAAAGCGTATGGGAAAAGCGACCATGTCCCTGCGTCTTCTTTGTTGTGGTGCATTCCCATATTATGTCCCAGCTCATGTGCGGAAGTGTTTGTCCAACTTGCTTGTTCTACCCGGATCACACTAAAGCCATAGGGTGGATTTCCGTTTACATTGTTTAATAACCAGGCCATCCCGCCATAGTCGTAGGCCAGGGTCATAAGTACAACCAGATCGGCTTTATATTGCATTCTTAACTGATGAACAGCATCCATGTACCCGTCGTCAGTTCCCGTTAAATTATCCAGATCTGTTCGCATTGCGTAGGAATGTTCGGTATAGTCAACTTGTCCCGAATAAACGAGATTAATCCTGTCTCCATTACCTTGATTGTTAAATACAACACTGGTATGCGCCATTGCGAATTCGATCGTATTGGCTATTCCACCATCATATGATGCTGCCCACTGCGCTGCGGCGGGCGTGTAAATAAACATCACATCGATTTGCGCGGGGTCGGTCGGAGCTAAATCTGTTGAACTGCCGGATGCCCTAAGCATCAGCTTTCCATCATCTGTGTTCTCAGTATTTTGAACGCGTATCGCTGTTTCGTCAGGTATTTGTACCTCGCCGTTCCCACACTTCAAGCCATTGGTTGCGTCTATTTCAATCAGGTAACTTACATCGGAATATATACTGGCGCTGCTTATAAATGTCCGGTTAAGTTCGGGGACCTTCAGCATAAACAACGATTTTCCTTCTTTGGATGTCGTAATCATCCCATAAGCCATCGGATAGTCGGGCAACTTTAGTGTCAGTGTATAATTGCCGCTTTTGCTTGTGGCGATCGTGCTTACCGTTGATCGGTAAGTATCGTTTTCAAAGAGCTGCAAATTAATGACATCATTCACTTGCACATTCCCTTCAGCTTGTTGTAACGCGGGATTGATGGCAAAAGAGCGGGCGGCTTTTGCTTTTTCAAGGAATTCCCGGGGGACCGGAACGCTTTCGCCGGATTTTGTTGCCGCATTGCCGTCAGCGTTAAGATTGTAAACGCCCGGCATGGATACGTCATCCCGTTTTTGGTGAGACGCATCATAATCATCTTCTTTACAGCCAGTATATAGCAGTATTGCAGATAATACGATCAAACTTAAAAGGAAACGTTTATTTCTCATCTGTATTTTTTTTTAACTTTTGCAGGTAATACTAAGTTTATTGAGGTAGCCTGGACTGTTATCTCATCTTTCGGCCTATTTTGCGGTGGTGGGTATCCACGGTGTGCTTGCTCAGATGAAGTTCTTCGGCAATTTCATGGCTGATCTTTCCTTTCGTGACATATTCCAGGATATCGGTTTCCCGGGTAGACAAACAACAGTACTCGGGTAAACGGATGTCCTTCTGGTTGTTCTGATAACGGTCAGCAGCAGTTTCTTTTGACCTGAGTTGTCAAGGTCCACAAGTTCAGGTTCGCGAACATCAAAATCGATCACCTTATTATAATACCTGAATGTAGAAATACATAGTTCTTTCATGAATGGTTGGTCTGCCTTTACATCGTAACCGTTCATAAAAATGGAGTCGGATCGGCAGGTAGTGATCAGTAATTCGTCGATTCCGTCGGTAGTGTAATCGTCAATACAATAAAAAGTTCCCAGGGTGAATTTGCCGTTTAGGTTCCATTGATGAAGGATAACCCCGTTCTGTTCAGTAATAACTGCCGCCACGCCTCCGAAGTCCTTAAAAAATCTGAAATATTCCGAATTCCCGTCATTATCAATGTCTTGATAAGCGTCAATTTCCTTTGGGCTTTTAGGAAGCGCAGAAACAAGCGAAAGTTTATACTTTCCGCCCAGGGGACAGAATACGATAAAAACAACAAGCAGGAATCCGGCGAGCATGAAGCTGATTAAAAAGTTGTGCATTGAAGTTTTACCGGTCATCGTTTTTATTCCATAAATTTAAGGTGCATTTAATTTACGTAAATAAATTCAGAATGATCGCGTTAGGATAAATTATTCGATAATTTAAAATGGATTCAAACAATGACCGGAGTCATGGGTGCCGGCGTTCGAAACAACAGGAAGGAAAAGAGTTACTCAGGGCAGGTTAACCTCCATTCAATGATCTGTATTTTTTGTGTTGAATTGCTCAAACATCTCTTTGATGCTGAGTGAGCCTTCCAGTTCTTTGAATTCCCTTTTTTCTTCAACGATCTGCCAGAGTTCATTTTCCAGTTCTTCTTTGTTTCTTTTGAGAAAATTGTTCCGTTCGTCGGGCGGTAAGTGGGAGTTTAACGAAAGGAATTCAATGAAGTTCCGGTTTTGCTCAAACTGTTTAATGATGTCAACGGTATTTAGTAAACGTTCTGCAATAGAGAGTACCTGAATTTTTTTACTCCCTGTTTCTGCCGATGGGTCCTTCTTCTCCAGCTCTATTTCGTAAATATCGGTTTCGTCCAGTTTGATTCCCCCGTTGGTTGGTTTGTATCCCTTCGCAAAAAGACCCGTGAAGGCCAGTACATTCACCGTCGATTCCATTTGGATCTTTCCGGCAAAGCCAAAGGGAGAAAAAATGGAAACGTGTTTGCCAAGTTCGCATTCTCCGGCACGGAAAGTAAATACGACCGAGTTTTTAATCGTCAGTTGTTTTGTGCAATAGACGCCTCCAAGCACGACCGAATCTTCGATTGTTGCGGACGAAGCATAGATGTTCCCGTAAACGATACAACGTTTCAAGTTGATCTTTCCCGAATAAATATCGGACAGAAAGCGTGTTTTGCAGGTCGTGTCCGTAATCAGGATTGTTCCCGGACAAACCACAGTCGACTGGAAAGTGACGGCCTGTCTGTTATTTTCTCCCGGCAGACTGACCCGGATTTGACTTTTGCAATAAACAGTACCATCGACCGTGATCCCATCCCCTTCAACAGAAAGTTCATTCCCGTAAATCCCGCCTTTGATATGCGCTCCTGACTGTAAATAGATGTTGCGCATCATTTCTGCCCGGTTACCGGGCATGATATCGCCATAATGCTCTTCTTTAACAAGATACCTGGTGCTGTCCCGGATGCTGTCTGAGTCCATCTTTTTTAGTTATAATGTTGAAGCAAATCCGATATAAACCTTTCCTTTTCAGGGATCATCAGCCTTTCGCCAAGAAAGCCGTCGATGTCTTTCACAAACTGATGGACCGACTTTTTTGAGTTACTCAGATTTTCAGCGAGGAATTCAATTTCTGTCCGCAGCTCATCCAATTCCCTGTTTTTGCGACCCAATTCCAATTCACACTCAAACCAGCATTCAAGTTTTGTTTCGCCTGTTTCCCGGTTTTCAAGCTGAACAAAACACCAGGGCAATTCGTAGACGCCTTCATCCAACTGAAGACATTCAAACTGCTCAAGTTCCTGATACAGCAATTGCCTTTTCTCCATAAAAGCGGCAACCTCCCGCTGCGCGTCATTCAGTCCCTCGTCCAGGCAAAGGCTTCTGTCGGTGACCGAAACCTTCGCGTGTTCGGCCAGGAATTCAATGCCCGGAAGGGAATCGCCCGAAAACCTGTTTTGGACCTGAGCGGGATAAATTTTTTCAACAATATCGTAAGCAGGTGAGTCCAGCTTCCGTAAAAATGCTTCATGTTCCCGGTTTAGCTGATCGGTCAGAATCGTATACCGTTCCTCGATTCGCTCGACAGTTTTTTGGAGGTTTTCTTCCTTGTGCTTGATGTGCCTGTCGGTCGACTCTATTTTTCTATTCAGCACCTTAATCGTTGCCTGCCGGGTAATGACATCGGCTTCCACCTGTCCGGTAAAGAGATTGGTAAATTGCTTAACAATGGTTTGCTTAAGCTCCCTGATCAGATCGGGAATGAACTTAACAACAGCCAGCGGTTCCATGATCTTTTTCAGGTCATTGTGTAACCAGTTGCCTGTCTTTGTGTTGCTCAGATCATTGAGGTCAGGTTCAGTTAAGGGTTGTTTCATTTTTGTTTTTTTTCAGATTAAGGGTGCCATTTTTGCTTTGCCCGGCGCATGAAACCCGCCCCGGTTATTTCACGGCTTCACGCTTCAATGCATGAACCGGCCGTAACAGATAGGAATTATCGTACGAATTTGCCTCTATTTCTTCGTTACGGGCAGCGTGTATGGCACTGCCGGCTTTAAGCTTATCTTCAATTTTTTTCAGGATCTGAAGCTGGATTGAATCCCTGATTTCGTCGTCAAGCCGCCTGGCTTTTGTCAATTCCGTCAATTCGCCGGAAAGCAATTCCAGTTCACGGTTTTTAATCCGGTCAACATCCGCAGCGATCTTTTGTTGCAATTCCTGTACCTGAACCTGTATTGCCTGGTTTGACTGTTCAATATCCGTGATGATATCCGATTGCAGGTTCTTATAGCGCATCAGGGAATCGTTTATAAACCGGATCGCATCTGCTTCCCCATCGATCTCGGCTTTCATTTTTTCCATGGATTCTCTCAATTCAAGGATACCCGACACATTATCATAATACATTTTTTCAAGTTCTTTCCTTTTTTCATTTTTATAATGAATCTCCTTTTTCCGTACATCGAAATATTCCTTTTCCCTTTCAGTTTTATTTTCTTCCATAAGAATATTGTACAGGGGAAGAAGGATTTCGTCCAAAGCTTTATGAACAGGTATCGGGGCCGGTTGTATTTTTTCGCAGAGGGGACATTGCCAGGCAAGACGATCCAGCAAATAATGGCAGCGCGTATCTTTGGGAAAATGCTGTGCAGGAAGATCAAGATCGTTGTGGACACTGTAGTCTCTTTTTATCAGCTCTTCCGGAATTTCTTTATTACAATCGGGACAGTAAAAATTAAAGCTGCTGTAATGGGTTTGGTTGCCAAACCGGATAAATTCGGGAATAATCTGCCGGGTAACAGATTCAGTCCTGACGTCCTTCAGTGTCTGGTTCCATTCAGTCCACTGGTCGAGCCAATGTCTGCATGCATCATCAAGTTCTTCCCCTTCCTGTAATACAGCCAGTAAATCATCTTCATAAAGATGGAATGCTCCGGGTATTTTTTGGAGGAGATCCTTCAGGATATTCTCTTTGACCAGCGAAGCATGAATTTCCCTGTTTTTGTACAACGCAAACACATATTCTGTTTCGATAAAATGGTTCATTATCTCTTTTTCCATCCCCCATA